>Ga0209190_1001391_pt1 | contig 16933 bp, 17 predicted proteins | sample M_140205_XF_Meta_FD_187315 | JGI IMG/M metagenome (GOLD analysis project Ga0209190, IMG submission 187315) | Freshwater microbial communities from Lake Montjoie, Canada to study carbon cycling - M_140205_XF_MetaG (SPAdes) (version 2) | ecosystem: Environmental > Aquatic > Freshwater > Lake... | reverse complement strand
GTAGTATATATCCCAAAAATTCAACCTTGGTTTAAAATAGATGAATTCTTAAATTCATCTATTTTAAACCAAGGGTGATTTATGGGATCTGTTTTTATAGAGTGGCACGTAGTAAAAACACAAATGATCAATAATAAATTATTTATCCAAAGATAAATAATTATTGATCAACCTTCAATATAATCAATTCTTTAGAATTGATTATTCTTTCTTAAATTCATCTATTTATATTGGTTAAAATTCCTCCTCGTTTTGTCAAATTAGAAAGAGTAACTATTGGCGGATAGTGAAATGGATAAGGAGATACTAGGAGGAGACACCGCCATGTCGAATCTCTAGTTCGAAACCAAAGAGAAATAAAAAAAGAAATAGATTGTAATCCTGAAAGAGAAGAAATACCTCTCGATTGGGAATACAATTTTAATTAAAATCCCAAAGTGGTCAGTCGTGTGGAAAACCAAAATTTCCAGAAAAATAAAAATTTCCAGAAAAACGAAAATTCCACACGACTGACTGGGTTTTTGTTTTTGAAGTTGTCAAACCCCCAGACCGAGCAGATCCGCGAGAACTACCACAACTTCAATCATAATTTTTCTTCTTTATAATTCTTTTTCCTTCATGAATATTATTCTGACTGATCCCAACTTTATTTAGCTTTTTATTTAAACTAACTGCTTTTCTATTTTCTAAGAATTCTTTTTCTTCTTCTAAATTGATTTCAGGTGGTTTATAGTGAATAATATCATTAACTTTAATTAAATTTTTCCCAGTATAATATTTTCCATTTGATAATAAATATTTTATCATACCAAAACTATCTTTTTCTAAATCTTGAATTATATAAACTTCTTTACTATAATATATAGAATCTCCTTTATCAAATATTTTCTTTTTTAATTTCAGTCTAACTTTATCATTAATATTAAATCTTCTTGGGACTATAATAATATCTTGCTTATTCTTTCCTTTACCATAAAATATATTATATGGTGTATCTCTTATAGTTCTGTGATACGAGTTATTATAATTTTCTACAATTTCATTTAGATGTTTTGGCCAATCATATATTTTCAATGCTTCTCTTAATTTCTTTATATATCCTGCTAGAGTTTTATTAAGTCTCTCAACAATAGAATTCTTTTGAATATCAAAGGGTTCAGAAAATCGAACACCTAAATTATGTTCCAAACAATACTTTTTAAATTCAATTGTGTCAAACTCATTATCACAAGCGATTAATTTAGGTTTACCCATAGATTTAAATATTTCTTCTATGGTTTTCATTATCGTAGTATTCTCTCTATTAGTCATAGCTCTTGCTTCAGCATACCTAGAATGTATATCAATTATACATAATATATATTTATATTTGTGAAACTCATATCTATCATAAACCATAATATCCATTTGATACTCATCCCTTGTATTATCAGCAACAATTGAAGAAAATAAACTTGGTTTCTTTTGCTCTTTGAATATCTGTACAACTGCTTGATTATTTAAAAAATCATTTACTTGTTTTTGAGAAACGTTTATCCCTTCCTCATTAGCCTTTTTATATAATTTAGTTCCAGATATAAAACCTTTTTTAGGATCATAAAATAGAGCTTCTAATTCTTTGTTCATATATATTATATTTATATATTATTAAATACATATCCCTTAGGATAATAATGATTATTGATAAGATTCATACCACTCCATTCAGATTTCATAAAAGTTCTTGTCTGTGTGTTATTTACTATACTAAAATGATTAACACCGTTAGTTATATCTGACTTAGTTAAGCTTTTATGTTTACGTCTTAAGCCTGAAAATTGAATAGGATCAGATGTTTTGTAGTTATCATACAAGTTTTTATTCAATAATTTTTCATATTTAATATCTCCTTTTTTATCACACAATAAATTTTTATTTTCATCATACATTGGTCTTGATTTATCTTGCTTCGGGATTCCTTTTGCTTTCATCACACCATTATTTTTATCATAGACGTCATTTTTATTATCGACATATTCATAGAAATAAGTTTTAGGAGCTAAATTTTTTTGATAAAAAATAATGCCTTCATATTTAAGGTCATTACATAAAAATCCTAATGAGGCGTTTTTTTTATCTTTAATCATTCCTAAACTTCTTAACTTATCAGCGTGTTTACCTAAAATATGTATTGAGTCTGTATCTGTATAAGTAAATATATGCGTCTTCAATGTTGGATCAATAGCTTTGATATAATTCATCATAATTTGTCTTGAATAAGATAATACAAAAGCGCCTAATTGACTAGGTTTAGTTATCTTTTCATTTTTATAAATACTAGTACCAGTCATAATTAATTTCGAATCAGATAAAACTGAAATATCTGTAATATCATAATCTCTAAAGAAATTTAATAAATCGTTGTAATTATTGATAATAGTAGTATTATCATATATGGCTCTTTGTAAAGTTTTTCCATACATAGCATTTAACATTAATTTAGCAATACTTCTTATGACTTCGTTATTTATAGCTTCAGCATCATTTTTTACTTTATAATATTTTTGTATATAGGTTTTAAATACATTTCCTGTTTTATCCCAGACAAGGCATTTATTTATAAAGTTAACTTTGTATCCGACACTGATAGCATTGGTGATTTCTACATTAGTATAAACACCAGTTCCACATACCAAAGACCACTCCAAACCCCCATTTAAAGTTTTTCTTGGTAAAATTGGAACTACAATATCAGTAGGACAAACAAAGGTAATCTCATAAAATCCAAAGTAATTATTTTTAAATTCTGTTTGTGGATTTTCTGACCATCTTGACTTCCCAACAGGATATTCAAATTGATCCATTGAAGCAGGATATAAAGAAGTTACATCGGCAGGATATAAATACTCTCCAGTATTTAAAAGTTCTTCATAGGTCATAGTTTTATTGATGACATCATCATAATATTTTGATTTGAATTCTCTAACATTTGGATAACATCTAGCCCCAAAGGTTCCTTTTTTAATGAAATCATATTTCTCAATATCAGGAATCTCAACAAGTTCTGTTAAAGTTTTTTGCCATAGCGAATAAGCCATATTTGATAATGTCACAAACTTTGTAATGTTAACCTGATCTAATTCATATATACTATCATTAAATTTAAAAAATAATTCTGATAAACCTAATACATCATATTTTAGATATGGTTCAACCTCGTGTCTGTATTGTTCAGATAATTCCCAAGATTTAATTTTCAATACATCAAACTTCATTTTATGATTTTTTATTTCATAAGCATCACAGGCTTTATCTAAGCCAGTCATAATAAATCTATATAAATCAAATACCTTATTTTCTTTACCTTCTTTTCCAAATTTGAAAGATAACACAGCACCATTTGAAAGAATTAAATTTTTAATTTCATACTTTCTATCTTTAAGATAATTTATTAATATGTAAAAATCGAATCCAGATCCATTATAAGCACAAATAGTTTTATTTTCTGCTTTTTCAATATGTGATATAAATTTATCCATACAATTCTTACCATAAGAAATATCTACAGTTTCGTGATTACCATATGAAAAACCACAAGCATAAGGAATATGACACACTGTTTCTTGAAAAGTTTCTAAATCAAAAAATATCATTGAGTCTTTAGATATCTTTTCTTTGTCTGAACAATCTATCATATCAACAAATTCTCTTTTTCCACAAACTTGTTTCTTATAATAGGTTGTCATTTTATTAGAACATTGATGAGTTTCATTCTTCTTAGATAATTTTCTACCACATTGTTGACATTTAAAATAATCAACATATTCAGCAATATAATAATGATCATTCATTAATACAATGTGGACATCTGGTTTAGTTTCTAACTTTCTTTGTCCTATAATTTCTTGCTTTTGATTAAGCAATACATAACCAGTATCAAAATATTCAGCAACTTTATCAATATCAGTAAATTTTATTTTTCCATTAGGTAAGTTTAATTGTTTACGAATTTCATTAAATCTTAGTGTATTTCCTTTAATGTCAAGGAAATGAGCAAAACACATAAATAAACAATTATCATTTGAACTTTTAGGACTGATTAGTTTAACAGTTCTATCTTTATATTTAAGTTTGTCGACAACTTTTGAGCAAGAGGCACAACCACCTTTTTTTGATAGTGGAAATATAAAGTATGTAGTAAATCGAAAAATAGCAGTAAAATCAGAATCACCACCCATATATTTCTCAAGAACTTTTTCAGTTATTTGCTTTTTAATGTAGTCAACAGTAAAATTAGGAGTTCTTAAAGTTATTGACATTAATTGATCATTTTCTAGTCCATTTTGAAAAGATAACTTGATAGCGGATTCAAAGCCTTGTTTATATAAATGTTTAAATTTGGATTGGATATTAATATAATTATCATATATAGCTTTTGCTATGATATTTAATGTTTGTGAGTTTACATTTAAAGTAACTGTTGGTTCAAAATTAAATAATTCTCCTAATTTATTTTTCATCTTGTATGATGATTTTTCAACTAGTTTTAAATTATATTTTGATTCATAAAAGGCATTAATATTTTTTTGTTTCTTAGTATTTTTCGTATGTATTTCGGATTGCTTAACTTGATTTTCAGTTCGTTTTAATTGCTTGTATAAATTAGTGAAACCTATTTGTTTATATAGTTTTTTAACTTCTTTAAATAAGTTTTTATGATCTTTCTTTTGTTCTCTAATTAAATCTTTTTCTAATTCTTTAATTACTTTATCATCGACTATATTTTTTGTTTTAGATTCCAGTTTTTTAATAAATGATTTGTATGGGACATAGTTTGATTTGGGCACATTAGTTCCTTTTAGCTTATTTTCAAACTCCTTTTCGAGTTGTTCTAATTCTAAATCTTCTTTTGTTTTCATAATACTATATATATATAAATATATATAATATTTTATTTTTAAGCCAATTTAATTTAATTTAATTATTCTATATTAAATTTTTTAGTTTCTGAATTTTCATTTAATATTGATAATTGTTTTATATGTTTATTACTTCTTCTATGTCTAGCAAATCTAAATTTATCAACCATTAAACCACATTCACATAGGACTTTACAACCTTTGATTTTTTCGTTGTAATACATCTTATGATATTCATTATAAGGAATTCCATTTATTTTCTCCATTATTTATATTATCTATATATATTTAAATTTTTAAGCTATTTTTAATTCTATAATTTAAAAGTTTTGAAATTTCCTTTTTATATTTGTCTTCATCTTCCATAGTTGTTAATAACTCAATGGCGTAAGGTTTAAATTCATAAGTGTATAAAGTATCATTAGTAATAAACTGATCGTGATCAAATATGATATACCATTTCTTTAAATTATTGTCATACTTAATTCCTCGTTCTTTTGCCTGTTCTCGTGTATCCTTTTTAACACCAACATAAATTTTAAACTGAAATGTCATTATATATAAATTATCTATATATTTTTATTTTTAAGCTATTTTATATTTTATACCTAATTAAAATTATTTTCTTATATTAAAATATAGATGAATAAAATTGAAGAACTACAAGAACTAGAAGCAATAACTACCAATGAACCTGTTGAAGAAATCTCTACATTACAAGCACCAAAGAAAAAGCGCATACTCACCGAAAAACAACTTGAAGTATTAAGAAAGGCAAGAGAGTCAAACCAAATGAGACTAAAAGAACAGCAAGCAAGAAAGAAACTTGAAGATGATGAAATTGAAAAAGAGGTAGGACGAAGATTCGAAGAATACAAAAAGAGCTTAGAAGATAGAGTATTAAAAAAGGCTATTAGTATTAAAAAGAAAGAAATCAAACGTCAAGCAGTATTAGAAGAGATATCAGATGACGAAACACCAATTGAAAAAATTAAAGAGTTAACCAAAAGGAAACCATCTCAACAATTACCACCAGCCCCACAACAACCTAAATATATTTTCGTTTAATTATAATCTAAATATATTATATAATGTCATATACAGAGAATAAATTAATAAGTCTTACATCGCAATCAGCAAGCCAATATTTTAATAGTACATACTTGTCTAATGTTTTATTTAATACACCTGGTCTAGTTGTCTCTAAACCAAATATTAGGAATATTGAATTATGTTTAGTTCACGCTGAAATACCAGTTAGCTTTTATAATATCAATTACACTAATAATCAATTTAAATATAAGTTAGGCACAGGATCAATAACAATAGTATCAATACCAGTTGGGAATTATAATGCTAACACATTAATAACAGCAATGATAACAGCTATAAATAATGTTGCTTTTACTATTACCATTAATAAAATAACTGGAGTTTTAACATTTAATTATAATGCTAGTTTTATTATCTATACAGATAATGCCAACACAATTGCCAAAATATTAGGATTTACTATATCTAGTGTTGGTTTTATGTCTGTTTCTAATAGCACCATTGCTCCATATCCATTAAATTTATTAGGAATTAAAAAGTTGAATATATGTTCATCCAAATTAGTCACTAACAATTATATAACTGGTGTTGGCTCAACTTCTTTATTAGCTTCTTTATCAGTTGACCAATCAGCCTTTGGATTAATTATATATCAAAATCAAGGTGGAGCAAGATATACATTGTCAAATAAAGACATATTGAGCATAGATATTCTAATTTCAGATGAATCATTTAATTTAATAAATTTTAATAATATAGATTGGTCATTAGTTTTTAGTATTTCTGTTACCTATGATTTTAATATAGATCCAAATTCAGCATTGATACCAATCACACCACCACCACAGCAAGATATAAAACTTGATGAAAAACCTGATGAAAAACCAAATAAAAATATGGATGAATTAGAATTTTTAACAAAATAAATAAAAAAAAGTATAGAAATTATTTTCTAATATAATATTATATATGGCTCAATCTGTTTTACCAAATAGTATTAATTATGCTGATCAGCTTCCAGCACTAATACCTGGTGTCCAAAATTTCACTCAAAGGATCCAACCAAATAATGGAAGTATATTTTATCAATCCCAAAAGATTCAAATAGATATACCAAGTAGGGGTTTTCTAGATCCTTCCTCAATCTATATATCGTTTAAAATGAATGTAGGTGCTACTGGAGGTGCCTTTAACGGTAAATATATGTTAGGGTGTCCACTTTATACCCCATTCCAGGCCGTCGATACTATGATAAATAGTCAAATCGTGGATAATGTACCTGATTATAACGTAGTCGCTCACGTATGGACAAATAGTCACTTAGGCGTGAATGAAAAATACGGAAATCAATATGGATTTGGGTATCTCGATCCAACCAATGGTACTGTAAGTCTGGATGAGTTAGATGGACGTCTTATAGCTGATACAGCAGATGGTGCTACAAATTCGCATTTTGTTTCTGGTCCGCTTGTGTGTACTAAATTGACAGGATGTGAGAAGTTTATCCCAACATTTGCTACAGGTGGGATTCGTTTAATTTTCACATTGGATACTTTGGCTAATATGTTTTCAACAACTACTAACTTAAGTACTACAACAACAAATATTTCTAACTTTGAGTTATCATATGATCTTGTTGATTTTGGTCCAGAAGTTGAACAAATGGTAATGTCTCAACCAAATATAATGATTAAAAGTAACGGTTATAATAACTCATCTGTACCTAGTGGAACTTCTACTGGAACATCTACTTTTGTATTCAATCAAAGACTTGCCTCTATTCGTTCTGCTATTGTTGCTCCTTCTGGCACTGCTGTTACGGCTAAATTATTGAATGGTAAATTTGATGCTGTTGATGTTACTACAGGAGGATATTATTCTCTTGTGGTGGGGGGCCTCCAATATCCCCAAGCGGGCCCTATCTCTTTCGCAAATAATAAAGCTACAGCATTATCAGAATTACGCAAGGCAACAGGAAACCTCTATAACTGGGAAAAATCGATGAGTATTAATGCTACTGAGTTTGGTTATACTGAAGATCAAACAACAACCTGTATACAACCAGGTAAGGTCTATGTGGGGTTTGATTTAAACAAAATCAATAGCGGTGGTAAAAATATGCTAAATGGTATATCATCACAAAATTCACCTATAAATGTAGTATTAAACATAGCTACTGCTCCAGCTAACTCTAAGAACATTTACTTAATTCTAAACTATGACTGTATATTTATGATTGACCCAAGAACTAAAATGATTTCAATGAACCAATAAAAAATATATAGTATAATATATATATGATAACAATAAAAAAGAATTTAAAACCACAACTAGAAATGATTAAAATGATGTGTGATATACCTTTAAGTAAAAAATTAGATAAATATGAATTAACACAGTTTTTGAATTGTCACAGTACAAATTTACTAATTGGTAAACCTGGTTCTGGTAAAACATCACTTTTAATATCCTTATTTCATAAATTACTTCGTGGTGTATTCCATAATTTATTTTTATTTCAGCCTAAACATTCTAGGGCATCTATGAGTAAAGACATATTTGAAGAATTACCAGATGATCAAAAGTTTGATGAACTAACCTATGATAATCTAACTGAAGTAGTTCAAAAAATTAAAGAAGAACCTGAATTTAACCACTGTATCATATTTGATGATATGGGAGCATATTTAAGAAATTATGAGGTACAAAAACTACTTAAAGAGATAATTTATAACCGTAGACATTACCATATAAGTATATATTTTTTATGTCAAACTTATCTTAGCTTAGAACCTGATATAAGAAAATTGTTTTCAAATATTTTTGTCTTTCGTGTATCAAGAAAGGAACTTGAGAGAATATTTAGTGAAGTTGTGGAAAGTAAAAAGGATTATATTTATCAAATTTCCGATATAGTATATAATAATCCACATCAATATTTATTTATCAATACAGACTCCCAAAGATTATTTAAAGGATTCGATGAAATTTTAATATCTAATGTAGATAATATATATTAGGATGGCACCACTTCAAAAACCAAAACCAAAACCCAAACCAGTAAAACCAATATTTTTTTCGTATAAATAAAATATATAAGTTAATATTATATATATATATATTCAAATGGGTAAAATTTACAATGTAGTTTTAAATTCAGTAATTGGAACAGGAACTTATAATAACAATTTAAATTATTTTATAGATTGGTTGGCAGTTCTACCAAAAAAACCTTTAAAGTTAACTTGGACATATACTTCAGGACTGAATTACAATCTCGGTATTGATATACCATATTTATCATTAAATTTTAATGGCAAAAACTATATAGCCCAACAATCAGGTGCTCCATCTACACAAATTATAGGATGTTTAAGACAAATGACAGCTAATCAAACTTTATTTTTAGGTTCTTACTACGCAGGTATTACTGATAATGCTCCAACATATTTAGATGGTCCACCAACAAATAATAATTTTAATGTAGCTATATATTCTAATACGAGATCATCTTACTTTTTTGATGGATTTTATACACCAAGTGGAATCGGTAGTTTAACACAAGCAGGTAATGTTGTAACAGTCACAGCAGTAACTCAAGGACAAATATATATCGGTGCTTTAATGATTTATAGAGGTACTGGGACACTTACCCAAGCAGGTAATACAGTAACAGTCACCTCAATGTCAGCAGGAACAGGAATAATAACTGTAGGAACAATATTGACTATAACTGGTTTTGCCGTAGCTACAGTTACAGCTTTAGGGACTGGAACTGGTGGAACTGGAACTTACACAGTTAATATTGCTCAAACAATTTCATCAGCTGTAGCGTTCAATACAAATTACATTTATAACCCTATTTGTGGCTTTGGAACAGGAACAGGTGGAACAGGCACATATTATGTATATACTTCATCAACATTCACAACAGCAGTATCATATACACATTCGTCAGCTAATGGGTTACAACCATCCGCATACGTATTAACCTTATCATTTGAAGAGGTTGAATAATTTTTAATATAAATATAATCTTTATTTAATATATACACATAATGTCGTCCACAACAAATATATCTATAAATTCTAGGTCAATGAATGGAATTATAACTATAAGTGATGGAACAGCTACAATAGAAGATGGTAATATAACCTGTACTGACCTAACGGGAACTACTTTAAATGTTACCAATGTTGACACAACAAATATGACTTTACAAAATTTAAATATGACTGGTAGTTTAGAAGTCCCTGATGTAAATGATATTCTTACGCCTTATGGTTATGCTTCATTCGCAAATTATGGTGATTCTATTTTTTATAAAAATTGTTATATGACAGGAGGTTATTTTCTACCAATTTGTCCCCTTACATCTCAAACTTCATATCGTATTGGTTTAAACTCTATGGAAAATATGTATTCGGGTGGTTCTACAAATACAATCGCTATAGGTTTAAATACGATGAGAGGAACTGCTGGTATTGGATTTAATGAAATGCCTAAATCAGTGGTTATTGGAAATAATGCGTTTAGCACTCCTTATCAAGCACCTACAGCAGTTGGAATATCTTCTAATAATGTAATTATTGGAGATAATGGATGTAAAAATAATACTTGGGATAAAGATTGCGTAATTATTGGAGGGCAAGCGTGTTCTTCAAGTAACCTGATTTCTAATTTTAATAGTGTAGTTTTGGGTGCTAATGTTGGAACTATATCAAACTCGTTTGGTGCTGGATATAATAATTCTGTTGTAATAGGAAGCAACCTATTATTAAGGTCTGGAGTTTCTGTAGGAGTTGTTATTGGAGCAGACTGTTTCAAAAACTCAACTTTTGCGTTTGCTAATGGTCCGTGTGTAGTTGGTTATAATTCTGCTACAAATGTCATTAATTTTAATCGTCTTACAATTTTTGGAAATGGAAGCGGACAAAATGTAAATGTAGATGCGCACAATATGATTATTGGTCCTGAAGCAGGAAATGGAATAATTACAAACACATATACAACGTGTATTGGTGGTTTCAGTAATGCTTCAAATGGTTTAGTTTCAGCAACAGCGTTAGGTGTTAATTGTGTTGTAGCTCAATCGCATACTCTGAAGGTGGGGGGCAATGATGGTGGTGTTGGTGGATTAGGATATACAAGACATCAAGATTTATTAATACCACAAAAAAATCGTTTATTGTGTGGAACATTCGTAGGAGCAGTAGCATCATATTCGCCACTATTTGAAAGCGGAGAATATATTTTTGTTAATTCAGCAACTACAACATCAATTACTTTATTTCCACCACTTTCTGCAACTACTGGTTCGCAGAATATTTCAACCTTTGGAACTACATTTACAATTATTAGAACAACTACGGCAGCAAATAGTAATATCACTATTAATGCTCCAAGCGGTCAATTTATAATATTTAATGGTGTTGCTAGTTCAACTTATGCCTTTAGTTCATCAGAAAGTTATGTTACATTTGTATGCTGTAATAATGGTGCAGGAAACTCAACTTGGGCTGTTAGTTCATCTCCAAAAATATTAAATGGTTATGTAGATTTAACAACTAATCAAAATATCGCTGGTATTAAATCATTTACAACTGAATTAAGATGTAATGAAATACAACCAAATATAAATGCTAATACTATAAATCTTTTTTCAAATTCAACAGCTTCAATAATAAATATTGGTAGTCAATCAACAGCTCAAATAATTAATTTTAGTAAAATAAATACAAATTCAATAGAACCAAAAGCAGTAGGAACTGATCTAAATTTATTTACAACAACCATAGCATCAGTTTTAACTTTTGGAAATTCTCTAAATTATTTAAATGCTTATCTTTATTTAAATCCTACAATTGCTGGTACAAGTATTCATACTGGGACATCAACTTTTAATGGTGGAATAACAGCAAACGCAACGCAAACAATCAATTTTGGGGCAAACGCACCTACGATGAGAGGTGATAATATTGTTGCTAATAGTATAGGACAAACTCAAATCGATAGTGGTTATTTAGATTTATTTACAAATCAGTCAATCCCGTTCGGCGTAAAAACCTTCGTTCAACCGCCAATCATGTCGGGAGCTTCTATAACCGCAAATTCAATACCAAATTCAGCTTTACAAACAAACGTTACATTAAACGATACAACATCTACATTTTCAGCAGTAAAAACTTTTACAGCAAACATCATAGCATCCGCATCACAAACCATTAATTTTGGAACAAATGCTCCTACTATGTCAGGAGCAGGTATTAGTAATACATCAATACCTAATACAGCATTACAAACAAACGTAACATTAAACGATACAAGTTCTACTTTTTCAGCAATAAAAACCTTTACAGCAAACATCATAGCATCCGTTGCTCAAACAATAAACTTTGGAGCAAATGCTCCAACGATGTCAGGAGCTGGTATTAGTAATACATCAATACCAAATACAGCATTACAAACAAATGTAACATTAAACGATACAAGTTCTACTTTTTCAGCTGTAAAAACTTTTACTGCAAACATCATAGCATCCGCAACACAAACCATTAATTTTGGTAGTAATGCTCCTACGATGTCAGGTGCTGGTATTAGTTCTACAACAATACCTAATTCAGCATTACAATCAACCGTAACATTAAATACTACAAGTTCTACTTTTTCAGCACAAAAAACTTTTACTTCAGGAATAGTCGCAACCTCCGCTCAATCAATAAATTTTGGTAGTAATGAACCATTTATGAAAGGAAGTAATATTACATTTATTCCTTTAAGCAATATTATAGGGTATGACTCTTTACCAACTCTTCAAAATACATCATATTATTTTCCAACTATGACAAATAATGCTATTACAAAAATGGTCGCACATACATATGACCCACTTTATACCAATAATACTGGAAGCACTACCATAATTAGTTCGGGTGGAACATATTTTTATAGTGTTTATCTTACAGCAGGATTAGTAATCCGATATTGTGATGTTTATATTAACCTTCAAGGAACAACACAAACAGTAGAAACTTCTTTATATAGTTCTACTGGAACTTTAACTATTTCGTTTGGCACTAATTCAGCTTGCACTGGGACATCATATAATAAAATGACAGCGGGTAGTGCAGTGACTATCTCTACTTCAGGTTTTTACTGGATTGCTTTTAAAAGCATTCATTCGGGAGCAACTCTTCCAAAATTCGCCGCTATGGTTAAGCCAACTGGTAGTCCTCTTATAAACTTTTATCAAAATTTTAATAATGTAAGTGCTATAAACGCTTTTAGAGCGTGTGCTATATTTACATCAGTTACGCTTACTGGAAATTTACCATTAGGACGACAAGTGATACCCATAGAAGAAATTATTTATCTAACTCTCTCATAAGTTTAATAACGATTGATAAAGTTTTCCATAATTTAATTAATTATTTATTTTATATAGCAATTATTTATTTTCTAATGATATAATATAATATGGCGGAATTAATAAATTTAGGTAAAGGACTTCAAAAAGACTATAAGATTGATCAACTTAACAAAGTTTTACTCAATAGACTACACGAGTTAAATATGATACAACCTAAATATAAACTAGATAATGAATTAATTAATTATATAACAAATATGGTTGAACATTTTGTCGTAAAAGACGATAAAATAGACAAGAAACAATTTGTTTTAGATTTTATGAAGACTAATTTTTCAGCTACTGATGAAGACTTAGAAATCATCGATAAAGCAATAGAATATTTATATAATAATAAAAAGATTAAAAAAGTCAGTTATTACAAATTATTCAAAACTTTTTTAAAAGAGTGGTTTTTCCCAAAAAAGTAAATAGAGTTCATAACAATTTAATATCTGTTGGTATGGACTTTACAATAAATAAAATATTAGATATGTATCATATACCCTTTGGTGTTACAATACAAAATATAATGAGTTATCATCCTTATGATGTAGCAATATCAATAATCGCTTTAAAATTAGGCATACAAAGTAAATTAGTATTATCAGTTATAATCGCATTTTTATTATGAGTTTTGTGCCTCTGTGGTTAACTTGTCTTTTGCTATCTTGATTAAATAGTTGTCATCATTAAACCATTGACTATACTCTTCTTCTGTTAGAGTATAAAATCGACTATCACATAGATTATCATCGACATCATATAATAAAACGGAGAATGAGGCAGTTTTAAATAATTCTATTTTGACATCAACTATTTTAAATTGATTAATTTTTACTACTTTAACCACTTGTGGATAAAAAACTGTTTTTCCAGAATTCATATATATTATTAATTTATATATTTATTTTCTTAAATTATCTAATGAATGGTTTGATATAATATTATTAAAAAATGGGTTAATAGGTTGAATTAACTGTTTCATACCTCCAGATTGAAAATAAGATGGTAAACTGACAATATCGCCTTTTGTTCTTATATCAGTTTGTTCTGGTCGAACAGTTTTAAATATATCAGTTGGTAAAGTAGCCTTATTATAAGTATATGTATTTCCTCCAACTGCTTCACCAGCATATTCACTTTTCAACCCACCTCTACTATGGCCATATGTATCAGGAGCTTGTCCATATTTATCTTTAACTTGTTTTGCTAGTCCGACAGCTTCTTCCACTGATTTTGATTTATAACCTAAACCCAATTTAATATTATCTAACCAATCATCAATAACTCGGACAGACCCTCTATAAGCTATATGTGGTTTATTAGTTTTAGGATCGTAAAATACTTTTGAATCCATCGATGAAAGCTCAGGATCATATTTGTAACCTAATCTCTCAAAGTCTTGTTCTGCTTCTACTTGTGGTTTATATGATGCTTTTAAAATTTCCTTTATATTATTTTCTCCCATATATATATAATATAGATATGAAAAAAAATATAAAACAAAAATCAAAGAATCCTAAAAATAAAAATAAACAAAAGCAAAAACAAAAACAATCTGTAAATGTTAAGGTGAATATTGATCAAAGTAAAAGAACTGTTTCTAGACCCAATAGATCTACTCAACCATCTCAATCCCCTGTTATTATTAGCTCTAATTCACCAGCACCTTATCCATATCCAATGTACCAAAATAATAATCCTTATGGTTTGTCAGATATCCAAAATACTATTCGATCAACTATAGCAGACTTTTTACCATCCAATAAAGGTTATACAGTGGGCAATGAGATGAAAAATCCATATAATTTTGGTAATTTCGAATCATCAAGAAGTAATAATGATTCATTTAGTGATTTACACAACTTTTCTACACGGTCGAATAATAATGTTGATGATAATATCTCACAATTATCATATGAAACAAAAGGCGAATGGTCACTAGACAATTCAAGCGGTGAAGGAATGAAAGTTAATCCGATTACAATTGTAAAAAGTTTTAACAATCCTAACTATATGGCAACCACACTTCCAAGGACAGAACCAATGTTTTCACTACCTTTACCGACTACAAACACTGAGATGAATGATCCATTGATTCGAAATTATCCTAATCCTGATGAGCTAATGAGAGAATTTGAGGATGAACTTGCTAATAATTCTATTTCAACTGGTAGAACTTATCCTAATCCTGACAAACTTATGAATGAATTAGATGATGAAATTGCTAATACTTCCTTTTTTCCATCTGAAAGAATAACTAATGATGGTGATGTTGTTATTGGGCAAACTCCAATAGCAATGTTATTTAATCCATCTTCATTTACATTAAGAAAAACTCAAGCAAAAGAAACACTTGAGAAATTAAATAAAGATCTGGCTAAAATGGATAAGTCTCACGAAGAGTTTAAGGAAAGACACGAAAATATGACGATGGCACGAAATTCACAAGATGCCAACTATATCGAAAATCAAAAAGAAGCTAATGTAAGAAATGAAGTTTTTGGTGTTTTAGATAATATGGCAAATAAGGTATCGAATAGAAAATCAATTGATGATTATGACATACACGAGTTAAGAAGAAAATGGCAAGCCAATAAACAACCTGGTGATAAGTTTAATAGAAGATGGACGAAAATAGATTTGTATAATGGCTTAGATGACAGAGGATTAGTATAAAATAATTATATAAAGAATTTATTTTCTAAACAATATATATAATGGGATACATCGGAGGTGAAATAGGAAAATTTGCTGGTGGAGCTTTAGGCTCAGCAGTAGGCAATTATTTTGGGGGTTCTAAAGGAGCAGATTTAGGACGTAACATTGGAGGTCACGCAGGTGGTTTATTTGGTGGTGAACTTATTCCTTTTAGAACTGGTGGTAGAGTTCCAGGTAGAAGAGGAGCACCAAAGAAAATTTTAGCACACGGACAGGAATATATCCTACCTGTTGGGGTTAGTCCAACCAAGTCACAAGTAAGAGCTGTTAAAAAGAGAAAGGCAAAATCTAGAAAAGGTAAGAAATAATTATATTGAATTATTATATATGGAAGGTAAAACTGTTGAACAACTAAGAGAAGATTTTAAAAAGGAAAATGATTCACGAAAACGAAAGTTAGAAATATATAAAGAAGATTATAAAGCAGAAATATATAGAAATGCTTCAATTGTTGGCAAAATTAAAATTACAATTAGAACCTGGTTTGAAAATAAATAATTTTTGAAATATTTATATATAGATTAATATATATATATGAATATAAAGAGTGTAGTCAAAGAGCTGAGATTAGAAATTCGATCAAATAAAAAAATACTTAGAGATTATATAAATTCATTATTGTCATTTTTTAAATCAGGAAATAACGCTCATATTATTGAGTATCAAGATGTAATACAAAACTATGCGAAAGATATATGTTCTCTTGATGATATTATTAATTTACAGGAGGAAAAATTGAAAGGTTTATTATCACAAAATACTTACAAGAAAATAATATTAAAAGAATTATATCAACATAGGAAAAAATCCGTTTATAATAGGGAAATTATAAAAGCAAGACATAAAAAT
>Ga0209190_1001389_pt1 | contig 16938 bp, 17 predicted proteins | sample M_140205_XF_Meta_FD_187315 | JGI IMG/M metagenome (GOLD analysis project Ga0209190, IMG submission 187315) | Freshwater microbial communities from Lake Montjoie, Canada to study carbon cycling - M_140205_XF_MetaG (SPAdes) (version 2) | ecosystem: Environmental > Aquatic > Freshwater > Lake... | reverse complement strand
CAAAAACCACATATCAATTACAACCTGATTCCAGGTGTAGTTTATACATGGCCAGAAGTTGCTTCAGTTGGAAAAACAGAAGAAGAATTAAAGACTTCCGGTGTAGAATACAAAGTTGGCTCCTTCCCGATTAAAGCATTAGGTCGTGCGAGAGCAAGTATGGATACCGCAGGTCTCATTAAAATATTAGCTGATAAAAATACAGATGAAGTATTAGGAGTCCACATGATAGCGCCAAGAGCAGCGGATTTAATCATGGAAGCAGTTGTTGCAATGGAATATAGAGCTTCAGCAGAAGATATAGCTCGCATTTGTCATCCACATCCTACTTATTCTGAAGGAATCAAAGAGGCAGCATTGGATGCCACTGAAGGTAGAGCATTGCATGTGTAACTCAGTATTTAGAGCACATTCAAAATAGATTAAAGAGTAATTTTCTCTTTGAAACAAGAAAAGCGCAGTGATTTACGGCGCTTTTCTTGTTTAATTACTTTTGAAACTACTCCTTTACCAAAACCATTTCATCTACTAAATGCTTGGCCCCTGAATATTTATCCATCACCCACATAACATAACGGATATCAACTACAACATTTCGGCAGCGGTTTGGATCAAACATATAATCCGACATTGTACTTTCCCACGTTCTATCAAAATTAAGCCCCATAAGGTTGCCGTTTGCATCAATTACAGGAGAACCAGAATTCCCGCCTGTTGTGTGGTTAGAACCAGTGAAACACACCCACAATTCTCCGTTTTGTGCATAATCCCCGTAATCTTTGTTCTTGTGCATTTCAAGCATACGCGGCAACAATTCAAAATCGGCATTTCCGGTGTTGTTTTTCGCAATGATACCATCCAAGGTTGTGTGCTCTGTGTACATTATTCCATCTGTTGGTGCAGAACCTTCTAACTTTCCATAAGTGATTCTTAATGTGCTGTTCGCATCTGACCAATGTTTAGCATCTGGAAACATTTCATACTTTCCTGCGACATAGTTTTTCAATAAGGCAGTCATTTGATCATCAAACGCTTGGTAATTCGGAACAACATTCTCCTTAAAATCGGTGAATAATTTACTGAACAATTTAAATCCTGGATCTTTTTGCAATTTGGCAATTGATTTTTTATTCAATTTCTTCAAAAATGCAATATAGCGTGCTTCATTCGTTAAAACAGATTTGGAGAAAATCGCTTTACTCAACACGTCAATATTCCCGCAAGAAGATGTAATTAAATCTGAATTCATTTGCTTCACATATTCGGCTGTCAATAAATCGAAAATACCTTGATCAACACCAGCATCGTAATTTTTGAAGAAACCTTGCGCGCCTTTTATCGATTTTTCAATAACAGCAGCCAATTCACCATTTTCTTCATATTTCGTGTAATTTTTCATTAAATCATCTAAACCACGAGCAAGTTTATAAAATTCTGGTCCAACATATAAATATTCAATTCCCATTGAGTACTTGAATTCCCAATCACTTCCTTCACTTACAAGTTTGTTCATCAGTGCAACCGAAGGTCCATAAGCTTTGTTCCACGTATCGTTTGTTGCAGCCATATCGGTATATTCTTTCTCACGTCCAATTTTAATTGACACACCATCTAATTGTTTCAAACCGTCTACCTGCCCTATCCATTTTTTATACGCATTTGCAATACTAGCCTGTTTAGCGGAATATTTAATTCGTATTTCATCAGATGAACGCATCGCAGCGTCAATTACACTCAATGATTTTTGACGCATTAAAATTCTCGCAGGACGTTCTTTATCTACAATAAATTTCAGATAAGCAGAAGAAACGTGTTGCTCTGTTTCTCCAGGAAAACCATAAACCATTGTGAAATCACCCACTTTTCTATCTTTAAATGAAATTGGTAAAAAGTGAAGCGGTGTATAGGGAATATTTTTATCCGAATATTCAGCAGGCTTATTATCTAATCCAGCATATATTCTAAATACCGAAAAATCTCCAGTGTGACGCGGCCAAACCCAGTTATCGGTGTCGCCACCAAACTTTCCAATTGAATTTGGGGGAGTTCCAACCAACCGAACATCTTTGAAAATTTCTTTTACAATGATATAATAATCATTTCCATAATTGAACGGTTTAATTTCTGCTTCGTAATGTGTTCCTGTGATAGCATCTTTAATCAATTGTTCGATATTTTTGCGCATTGCAGCTTCACGGACCATTGGGTTATCCGATGGATTTACACCGAATAAAACGGATGCTGTAACATCATCAATTCGAACCATTCTTGAGGCCGTTAAGCCAGGATTCGATAATTCTTCTGAATGATTTTTTGCCCAAAATCCATTTTTCAAATAATCATGTTCTAAAGAAGAATGCGATTGCACTTGAGAATAACCACAATGGTGATTGGTAAGCAATAATCCTGTTCCAGAAACAAGCTCAGCTGTACAACCGCCTCCAAAATGCATAATTGCATCCTTTAAACTAGAATGATTAACGTCATAAATATCTTTAGCACTCAATTTCATACCTTTTGCTTTCATGTCTGATTCAAAAGCAGAAATTAAGGACGGTATAAGCATTCCCTCCTCAGCAAAACAGTGAATGAAGGTTGACACTAAAATAACAAACGATAAAAGATATTTTTTCATAATTATAGATTTTGAAGAGTACCAAAATAGGGATTTTAATGCAATTTATCATTAGAATTTCAATTGAATAATTTTCAAGAAAAAGAAACTATTTTCAAAAAAAACAGCAACTTTGTAATATGGATTTATTGAACTTCATTTTTCGATTGGGCGTATTATTCGCTATTTACGGTTTTATCTGGGGAATATTTGAGTTGGGATTGAAATTACTAAGCTCAGGAAGAAGAAAAACGCTTACTGAGGAGTATCTCATCAAGGCTGTTAAATACATATTTTTGGTAGATGTCACTTTTCTGTTTTGTCTAGATTTAGAACACGAGAATATCTCTACTTACAATTTAACAATGGCCGCTTTGGTACTTTTAACCTATTTCATGGGGAAATTACAAAACAAACAAAATCAATTAGCCATGTTTAAAATCATGGGAACTGGAATGCAACAACCAGTAAACAATTTTAACATCAAAGCTGAAATTGGAATTATAACGATAGCAATTGCCTTATTTGTTTCACTGATTTTCTTCCCAGAGATTGCTAAAAACCCAATTTCAATCTGGTTTCATGAAAGCATATTGAACATTGAAGATACGCCAATTTTTGGTTTTATTTTCAAGGTTATTGGCTTCTTTTTCTTAATCAGCATGTTGGTTAAAATGATGAATGCAATCATGTATTTAATCTCCGGACGACCAATTGTGCAAGCAACTTCTTCTTTTCAGAATTTTCAGAATAAGAAGAAGGACGATGGGTTTGATGATTTTGAGGAACTTGAATAAATTTGTTCCAAATTTAGAACATAGAACCTAGAGCATTGACCCGATCATTTTAAAATTTCTCGATTATTTATCTAAAGCATTTATAACTGCTTCAACTTGTTTTAATAAAGGTTTTGCCTCATCATTCACAATTACGAAATCAGCTAAAGGAATTTTTTCTTCATCGCTCCATTGCTTAGACATGCGTTCTTGAATTTCATTAATTGCAATATTATCACGTTTCAAGACACGTTCAATTTTCAATTCTAACGGTGCGGTTACCAGAATAGTATAATCCATTGATTGGTATGCTCCAGTTTCAAAAAGAATTGCTGCCTCATTGAAAACAAGATTTGAGGACTGTTTATTTACCCAAATAGTGAATGCTTCACGAACTTTGGGATGGATAATTTGATTGATTTTTAACCGCAAATCATCGTTTGAAAAAAGTTGTTGCGTTAAAAAGGGACGGTTCAATTTACCATCTAGATAAACTTCCTTCCCTAATAATTTTATTAATTCTTCTCGAATAACGTGATCTGTATCGACAAGAATTTTTGATTGTTGATCTGAATAATACACAGGAAAATGCATTGCCTCGAGAATTTGTCCAACGACACTTTTCCCTGAACCTATTCCTCCAGTAATACCAATCTTTTTCACACAGATTTATATTTCTTCTACTTCAATCATTTTGAAAGGCAATTTGATGATTGCTTGATAATCTTCTCCTGCTTCTTCCATATCTTCATCATCCTCCTCGAAATACCAGTTAACAGAAACAGTTGTTCCGTCTAACTTTTCTAATTTCTTGAATAAATCCAAAATGCATTTTGACGATGATGTATTAAAGTATTCCAACTTCATGTCAATACAAGTAGTGGTCGATGGTTTTGAAGCATACGAGTCAATCCAATCGTTCAATGGTTTATAAAACTCAATAGAATTCTCTGGAATCGATCGTCCTTTAAGCAATAAAACTCCTGTTTCAGAATCAAAAAGTACTTCTGGTGTTTTGGCAGATGCCACTATATGTAAGTTTTCCATCATATTCTAACTTAATCAATTTTCACATTCAAGCAAAAAAAGCTTGATTCTTCATTTATTGTTAAAAACTCAAAATCCAATTTATTACCAGATTTTCGAGCAATATCAATCAACCCCAATCCTGCTGTTCCTTTATTTGAAACCATCGCATTATTTAAACTAAGTTGATAATATTCTCTCAATTCATCTTTGTTCATTGAGTTTATAATGTTCAATTTTTCTTGTAAATCTTTTGCCTTCTTATTATCAATGTAATTACCAGTTCGAATAATGAAATGATCTTGTTCTTTTACAATTAGAACTAGAGCAGATTTTCTCTCTATTACTTCTTTTGAAAAAAGCAAGGGTGTTTCATCAACATGGTGATATAAATTCTGTAAGCATTCCACCAAGACATTAAAAACTTTTTTACGTGTTCTTGGAGCTTCCTGTAGAGAATCCATTTTAGCTTCCATTATATGAAGAACGGATGTCAATAACTCAGATGTCACAATACCTTTGAAAGAAAGAATTACATTTTCTTCCTCCATGGTACGGTAAAGATTATACACGTTGTTTAGTGACATTTCAATAGTTTCAAAACAAATATAAGGAATTGTATTTCAAGGCAAACAAAAGAACGACTAAATAATAAAATCTATTTATTTAGAAACATTATCTTTGACCAATGAATTCAAAAGAATGGTTCGCAGACTGGTTTGACACTTCCTATTATCATACTTTGTATAAAAGTAGAAATGATGAAGAAGCTGCTAAATTCATATCAAATTTATTGACATTTTTAGAATTAGAAAAGGATTCAAAAGTTCTTGATTTAGCGTGTGGAAAAGGACGACATTCGGTGACCTTGAATCAACACGGATACAATGTACTAGGTGTAGACTTATCTCCAAATAGCATTTCCAAAGCAAATGAAAAGCAAAATGATACACTTTCCTTTGCAGTACATGACATGAGAGAAGTCATCCCAGGTCAAAAATTCACAGCGATTTTTAATCTTTTTACCAGTTTTGGATATTTTGACGCGCTGAGCGATAATGAAAGTGTGATCCGTTCAATTCATGAAATGTTGGAGGAAAATGGGTATTTGATTATTGACTTCATGAATGCACAAAAAGTAATTGAGAATCTTGTTGAGAATGAAGTTAAAGTTGTGGACGGAATTGCGTTTTATTTGACAAGAAACTACGATGGCACGCATATCTTTAAAAACATACATTTCAATGCTGATGCTAAAGAATTTGATTATACGGAACGCGTTCAAGCATTAAAAGAGAAAGATTTTGTACCACTACTTACAGATAATAATTTCGAGATTATTCGTACTTTTGGTGACTTCTCATTGAACACATTTAATGAAAAAACATCTGAAAAAACATCTGAGCGTTTGATCATCATTGCCAAAAAAATCTAATGGAATCAATTATAGTTTTTACAAGTCTAATCTTATCTGTTGTTTTAGGTGGTTTTTTTGTGACCTATTTGCAACAAACAAACAAGGCTCAAATAATTAAATTGCTATTAGCATTTAGTGGTGGATTTCTGCTTTCTATCGCTTTTACACACTTCATACCTGACTTGTATCACGAAGAATCTGCGTCTATTGGAATTTATATTCTTATAGGTTTCTTGATTCAATTATTGATGGAGTTTTTCTCTGGCGGAATTGAACATGGTCACGTACACGTTCACAAAGGTCAAAAAATGCCATGGGGAATGTTCCTGTCACTTTCAGTTCATTCAATTTTAGAAGGAATTCCATTGGGAAATCAATTAATGGGATTTGAGATTTTAAGTTCTCATGATCATGGACATGATAATTCACTTCTATTAGGAATCTTGTTCCATCAATTACCTGTTGCGATTGCTTTAATGACGTTATTAGTGAACACAAATCTTACATTGGTGAAATCGTGGATTGTACTGATGTTGTTTGGAATCATGACACCATTAGGTGTTGCAATAGGCATGTTAACTTTACCAGGAGAATTTGGATTGGATTATCATGTAATTCTTGCGATTGTGGTAGGTATGTTTCTACATATTTCAACTACTATTATTTTTGAAACATCAGAAAATCACAAGTTTAATTTATTGAAATTATTAGCAATATTTGTGGGTTGTGGTTTGGCGTTTGTGATGCACTGACAAGGATTCGGGATTTGGGATTTAGGGTTTGGAGTTTGAACCACATAGCGATGCACTGAGTTTATCGAAGTGGCACATAGAGAACATAGGTGGAATTCCGTATACATCACATAGTAACTGTTCAACTCGTAACTCGTAACTAGCAACTCGTAACTAGCAACTTATAACTAAGAAACCATTCTTTTAAACGTTCTCCACATAATAGAAAGGTCATTTCCTAAAGATGGATTAGCAAGGTATTTTTTATTCAACTCGATTTTCGCTGGCATGATAACTTCAATGTACGTTTTATGCGGGTCTTCAGACTTACCGAGCATTTCATTTTCATTGAAATATTCGACTGATGCATAATCAGTAATTCCAGGCTTTACATTAAGGATTTGACGCTGGTCTTCCGTATATAAATCCACAAACTCTTTCACTTCTGGACGTGGACCAACTATGCTCATTTCACCTTTCAACACATTGATAAATTGAGGGAACTCGTCCAATTTGAATTTTCGTAAAAAATGACCTGATTGTGTAATTCTAGTGTCACGACCAACTGTTAACTTACCCAGTTTGTCCGCATCTTTTCGCATTGAACGAAATTTCAAAATAAGAAATGGGTTCCCAAACTTTCCAATTCGTTCTTGCCGATAGAAAACACCTCCTTTTGATTCGATCAGAATCCACAATGCCATTATTAATCCGATGGGGAGAAATATCAGCAAAATGATAATTGAAAGAAGGATATCGAAGGTTCTTTTCATTGGCTATAAAGGTAGAAAGAAAATGAAGGAAAAAGGAAGAAGGAAAAAGTAAGTTGGTTCCTGGAAAACACCCTTTTTACTTTTTACTTTTTACTTTTTCAACAGCATTCTTAACGGCTCCAACAACAATTTCTACCTGCTCATCTGTCAAATTATAATAAACGGGAAGAGAAATCTCATTGTGGTATTTATTCCATGTTTCAGGATAATCTTCCATTTTGTACCCGCGTTTTTTATAAGCTGTTAACGTTGGTAATGGCAAAAAATGAACATTAACAGAAACATCTTGATCAAAAATCAATTGCATAATTTCATCTCGTTGTTCTTCTGTAATTCCTGCTATTCTTAATTGATATAAATGGTAACTTGTTACTTTTGAAGTTGTTGTATGCAAAGGTGTAATCGCCCAAGCACAATTCGAAAAAGCGTCGTCATATTGTTCGAAAATCTCTTTTCTACGGTCTAAATTTTCCTGATAACGTTCTAATTCTACTAAGCCAATTGCAGCTTGTAAATCAGTCATATTACACTTAAACCCTGGTTCTTCAACATCGTAACGCCAGTTTCCTTTTTGCGTTTTTGCTAATGCATCTTTGTTTTGACCATGTAAAATCATTGTACAAAATTTTGTGTAGATTTCATTGTGATCAAAGTTATCTGGCAAATTGAAACACAAAGCGCCACCTTCAGCCGTTGTCAAATTCTTTACAGCATGAAAAGAAAAACAACTAATATCTGTTAAGGATCCAGAACATTTTCCATTCATTGTAGCTCCAAAACTGTGGGCAGAATCACTAATGACCAATATTCGATTCAATTGCTTTTGTAAATCTGTATTTGCACTAAATTGAGATTGAACGGGCGCTTCTTTTACCAATTCGTTGATTAAATCATAATCGCATGGAAAACCAGCTAAATCAACTGCAATTATTGCTTTAGTTCGTGGCGTTATCGCCTTACGGATTGCATCAACAGAAATATTAAAATCATCCTTATTGATATCGACCATTATTGCTTTTGCTCCAGAATGAACAATCACATTGGCGCTTGCACAATACGTATAGGCAGGTAAAATAACCTCATCACCTTCACCAATTCCCCACCAATTCAACAAAACTTGCATGCCCATTGTCCAAGAATTGACAGCAACAGTCGTTTGACAACCACAATATTCCGTAATTTTTTTCTCAAACAATTTTGTGCGCGGACCTGTTGTTATCCATCCACTTTTCAATGCTGCCGTAACTTCATCAATTACTTTTTGATCTATGCGTGGTGGTGAAAAAGGAATCATGCTCATTGATTTGGGATTCGTAATTTGAGATTCGAAGGTACAAATTATCGTGATAATCGTTTTTGTTTATTAGAAGGTTTTTTATTTATTATTAAAAAATCAATAATTCCTTTTAAATATCCTAGGCCATAACTCACATGCAATATCGGAAAAGTCTTAAAAATCTCCCATTTATTTGTTTTGTGATCACTAACAATGAGTGTGAAATATGTTGCTAATAGCACATAAATTGCCAATGGTAACGACGAAACAAAAAAGACAAAATTTCCAAAAAGAAAGGACAAAACTAAAAAAAAGAGGTATCCAACAAAAAATGGAGGAACCAGCTGTCTCAGTGTTGTCACAGCTTTGTGTTTTTTATTTACAAAAACTTTCCAATAACCGTACTGATAAAATTGTCTCCAAAGGCCTTCATAATTTCCACGAACGTAATATTTTAAGGAAATATCGTTGTCATAATAGATTTTACCTCCTTCTTTTGTAATTCGAAAATTGAAATCATCATCTTGATTTCGAATTAATTCTTCATCAAAAAATCCAATTTTTTCAAAGACCCAATATGGGTACATTGGACTTGTTACAGTATCAGTAAATCCAGACTTCAATAACGTCCTAAAATTACCAAGGCCCATTCCAAAAGTAGTTGACATTGCTTTGGAAATCACTTTACCTGTTTCATTGATGTATTCATTAATGATTTTTCCTCCAACGCACCAAATAGATTTATCGTTTTCTAGATTCTCAAGGCATTGTGAAAGATAATTGTTGCTTAATATATGTCTCGCACCTACTATTTGAACAAAATCAACTTTTCCTCCTGTGTAAATTCCCAAATTGAATGCATACGGTGTTAATTGCATATTATTATCAACTAAAAATAAGTTTTGATATTTCAATTTTAGTAATTCAACAATATCCCTTGTTCCATCGTTACTCATACCATCAACTACAAAAACTTCAATTTGATGGTCTAGAGGTAAATCACAAGAATAAATTGCAACTACACATTCTTCAATGTATTGAGATTCATTTCGACAGGGAATTACAACACTAATCGTTTTCATTAGGTAATTTATATGAATTAGATTTGTCGGCTATACTTTGAATCATGAAAAAAAATAGATAAAAAATTATTCCTGCTTGTAACTGAAGCATAGATTCAAAAAGTGAATTTAATAGTAAACTTGAAAACAAAACAATCAACAAAAGAGATCGTTTTTTTACACTGTAAATTACTCCTCCGAATGTAATCAACAGTAAGATGATCAAACCAAAAACTCCTATTTCCAACTGTGTTTGTAAAAACTGATTGTGTGGATTATATTCCTGGTCTGCAAAAGTTGGATTGCCTTTAGCACGAATATTTTTACCCAAATAAATATCTACGTTTCCTGTGCCAACCCCTAAAGGATGCTGGGCAATTTCTTCGCATGTGATTGACCACATTACTAATCGTGTCTCTGAACTTGAAGGTGATTCACTTAATTGTTGAATGAATTGTTCCTCTGATTTAAAATAGCGTTCAGTGGCGCGTGCTGTTTCATTTATATCATCTCGTATAAAAGGTGTCTTAAAAATTAGAGCAACCAACAAACTTATCGCAACCAATGTAAAACCGATCATTACTTTGACTGAAAATCTATTTTTTAAATACACTAAAAACAATATAGCACCCAATAATAAAATTGAAAGTAAGCCCGCTAATGACATCAACAATAACGTATACAGAACCAAAACACCAATTAAGACGAACAAAGTTGCGCGCCTGAAAGACCCTTCTTTGTGAAGAAAATAAGCAGAAACCATTGAAAGTAATGCAAACACACTCATATACGTTGGATGCATGTGAGGCGATAGGTGACTTTTTAAAAAACAATAAGGAAAAGAAAAATGCTGAATGTAACACGGAATACCAATGTAAACACCATAAGCAAATGATAGTAAAGTCGCCAAAATCAATCCCCAATAAATTGGTTTCATTGCAAATCCAGTAGGTTTACGAAAGGAAAATAAGAAAGGGAAGAGTATAAAAACCGCTTTGTATTCAAGGTATTTCGTAGCTTGGTCCATATTCTCAGTCCAAATAATTCCAATCGCGTATGCACTATAGAATAACGCAAACAGCAAACTGAACTTGTTTAATTGAAAGGTGATAGTTTTACGTACATAATTTATTAAGATGACAAGAATCATCATTGAGATATATGGACCAGCCAGTTTTGAGACGTTAATTAAAATGAAAAAGAAACCTGCTAACACTAGTTCGAGGTGATTTATACGAATATATTTTAGCAGTTTCTCCACGATGTTAGCTTATTGATTTATAGAGTTGAAGTAAGTTTTGTGCTTGAGATTCCCAAGAATAATTGGTCATAACCGCGTGATAACCATTTTCACCAAATTCTTGTTGCAATTCAGGATTACTCAATAGAAAATTGATCTTTTCTGCAATAGCATCTGTATTCAATGGATCTACCATTAATCCGCACTTATTTCCTTCAACAAGTGGTTTCCAAAATTCAAAATTACTCGATATAACTGGTAACTTCGCGAGCATATACTCGAACAACTTTATCGGTAATGATTCTTGATAGCTTTGCGTTGGATGTAACGTGACCATGCCTATTTCAGCTTTTTGAAGCACTTCAACAATTCCTTCTCGGTCAAGGTAACCTAAATAGTTTACTTGTTTCCAACCATCCAATCCTTTGACTTCATTTTCAAATTCTTTATCCGAGAACTTGCCTGCTAAAAGTAATGTTGCTTTTGTATTCTTCAGTGCAATAACTAATTCTTTAATCCCTCGTTTTGGAAACAGCGCACCAATATAGCAGATTGAATTATGTACTTTCGAAACTTTTAATTCAGAAGATAATAACGATATCTCATCCAATTTAGGGAAATTGGCCACAAATGCTACATTTTTATTTGCCATTCTAAAGCGTTCACAAATTGCTTCAGTTACAGATATTACACCATCCAATTTAGATGTGATTTTCATTTCATAGCGATGTGCTAAAAACGAGATAGATTTTCGCAAATAAAAAGGAATCCAAGCCTTATCTAAAATTTGCTTTGGCAAGTCCTCGTGAGAATCGAAAACAATTTTTGCACCTGTTCGTTTTTTCAATTTAACAGCTATTCGCAATAATTCAGGATCATGTAGATGATAAATATCTGCCTTCACTTCAATAGCTTTTTCAAGCATAGGCTTACCCGCAAATACTATACGCTTAATTCTACCAGTTTTTTCAATAGGAACGTTTATAATCTTAACCCCTTGAAAATCACAATCAATACCATTGGCGACCAACAAAGTTGTATCATATCCAGCCGATGCAATACTGCAGCACTCTTTATACAAAATGCGTGAATCGTTCCAGCCATGAACGCTTGTTATGTGACAAACCTTCATCATATTTTCAAGATTATTTTGTAAAGTTGAAGGAATTTTGCACGATTGGATTCTTTGGTACCATCTTGTTCTATTCGTTTCTTATTGATTTCGATTGCATTCGATTGGTTCAAGGTTAATGCTTCAGAGATAAAATCACTATCTAAATCCTCAACTACAATTCCATTCACACCTGACTGAATCCATTCGCGATTTGCTGGCAAATCAGAAACAACAGGGATACTTCCACATGCCATCGCTTCGAGCAAACTAATCGATGTAGCATCCGATTCAGGAATTGAAACCCAAATCTTAGCTTTCGAATACCATTGTTCATTGTCTTCTTTTTGAATCCAACCTACAAAATCAATGTCGTTTGTTAAACCCAATGAACTCGCCTTTTTTTTCAAATTGTCAGTTTCAGTTCCTGTTGCCGCCACCACCAAACACCAATCTTTTCGTTCATTGTTCTGTTTAAAGCGAGCGAAAGCTTCAATAATTTTATCGACACGGTATAATTTTTTGTGCAAACGATTCGAGTAAATAATATTCTCTTTTGGGCAATTAACGGGTGTTACATCAATACCAAAATTTGCGACAAGTATTTTATTTTTCAATGTTACAAATTTTTCCATTTCCTGCGCCATAAAAGTCGAATCGCAAGTCAAAAAATCTGCATTTCGCAAATTAAATTGCACCATTTTCTTTAGCAGAACATTAATTTTTGGTAATAACAACACATCACTTCCCCAAGCCGTTAAGACTATTGGAATTGAACTTTTTCGACTTGCTAAAAGTGCAAAAAATGCATAACTATTTGCTTGATGGACATGAATGATGTTGGGCTGAAATGAAGTAATTTGCTTTTTAATTCCTCGAACAGTTGAAAACAAGTTTTTGATCTTCAACTTGAAACTTAACTCAACGGTTGGGTAATCGTAAATTGTTGATTTTTCATTCGTAATCAATAACACTTCGTCAAAATAGTCTTCAACTAATTGCAAATACTTGTAAGTATGAATTGTGTTTGAACTGATCAGTAATAATTTGCGCATTGATAACGATCTCTTTAATTACGGCTTGCCGACAAAGTTAATATTTTAATCCTTCAAAAAAGCGTTTGCTGTTTTCGCAAGTATTCCAATATAAACTGGTTCTCCAATTCTTAGGATGCAACAATAAATTCCAATTCTTAGGATGCAACAATAAATGTACAATTTGAAATTGATCTAGCGTATCCAGTTGTGAAATTTCAGCAATTAAACTTTCCCCCTGCATTCCAAATATTTACAGAAGTGGATTGAACCCTTGCCTTTTGGTAAAATAATATTATTAAAAAGAAACTTATACTCTTTAATAATCTTAATTACGATCTAAAATTCTCAAAACCTTAGCTGGAGAACCACCAACTATTGCATTTTCAGGAACATCTTCTAATACGAGACTATTCGCGCCAATAACAGCACCATTGCCAATTTTAACTCCCGGGCTTATTACTGCATTTGTATAACAAATCACATTATCTCCTATGATTACATCTTCAAAAACATGCGGATTCAAAGCAGGATATTCTATTTTCTTATCGTAATCCGTTCTAGAAGCATAAATCTTCACTCCTGGAGCACAATCAAAGTTTTTTCCTATTATAATATTTGCACCACATCCCCAAAACACACAAAGTGAAGAAATAACCGATTGACTTCCGATTTTTATTGAACCTTCATAGTTACACCATTCAGCACCACCACAATGAAGAATAACATTGTCTTGAAGCGACACTTTTTTTCCTAATTCTAATTTACTTTGATTGATAATATCAACTCGTTTTCCAATGATAGTTGTTGGATAACGTTTCATTACTCTTGATATAGACAGATATCCTGCTACATATTTTTTTAAGTGTGCATAAAGAATTTTAAAAAGCATATTATGATCGATTTTTTTTAAGATTTGTAACTATTTTCTTTGCTATTTTGAATAGTCTAGCTTGTTTGTTAAAGGTATAAGTTTTATGTTCACTTGCACCCCAAGAGTTTTTGAAATCGCTCACTCCTGCAAGATTTACACTAGCGCCCATGTTCACATACTTTAATCCTGATTCAGCGGCGTTTCGAATTACTTCATACTGAACTGCAACAGGTGCATACAACTTTTTTAAATCCTCATTAATTATGGATGCTGCGAGCCAATCAAAGACATGTTCTTTATGGTATATACAAATCATTGCCGAAATAACTTTACCCTCGAATTCAGCAACCCACATCCTTATTCCCGGAACATTATGTAAGTTCGCAATGAACGTTTGACTATAACCGATAATATTCTCACCCCATCGATTCACTGAATCTAAATACAAGTTATAATATTCTTCGAAATATATTGGATCTGTTGTTTGAAAAACGTTTAATTGTCCTGCTTTTTGATAGCGCTTAATATGCTTCTTACGTGTTGAATTAAAACTTCCAACTATCTCCTCAATTGAACGCTCCGTATTTACTATATGACAAGAGTTTATAGATAATTCACATTTATTTTCCTGTGCAATTTTCATTGCTTCTTTATCCAGTATATTGGCAAAAGGTGGGAAATTAATGGTTAAACTATCACTTTTTAATTGTTTAATTGAACTGACTATTTCTGCTGGTGCAACATTAGAATTAAGGCACGAATACAAACTAAATGGAAGTGAAAAAAGGTAATTAAAATTGTTCTTTCTCAATTTCATCAGGGGAAATGAGGAGGTCCCAATCTCTAACAAAGTCAATTCAGCATCCTTCTCCAAAGAAGAAACATATTCGACAAATCGGATAGGGTCAAAAACTGCTAATTCCTCTAATTCTTTAATCATATCGATTCAACTTTGGATTGGAAATTAAAGAGTAAATCCAGATAAATGTAATAAGTTTTAAGACACTACACGAAATGCTCATAGCCATAAATCCAATATGATAACTATTAAAATACCATCCAATATAGAGCGATAGAACTTTTAATAAGATATCAATACAAGTGAAAAGAAAAGGAATACCCAATCGATTGTATATAATTGGAATTCCTGAAGCGGAATTGGCAATAAAATTTAAAAACATCCAAGGAGTTAAAATCTGCGCAATTACTCCAGCTTCACGAAATTTTTCTGAGAAAATGAAAGCAAAAATATCTGGTCCAAATAAAAATAGTATTAGAAATACTGGAGCCCCAAGAAAAAATACGATCTTGTAAATCTTCATCACTATTGGCTTGATGGTTTCACCATTGTTAACAGACTTTGTCGCCTTTTCCATTAAAACTTGTGAAATTGCCGTACTAATTAAATTACCTGGTACACTTAATAAACGATAAGCAAAAGAATAACTACCTAAAACGGAAGTACCAAAAAAGCTTTTCATAAAAAAGATGATTCCATTTTCTTGAAAACTACCGACCAATGCATGTGAAGCATTTATTTTTGGAAAATTGCGGTAACGATAAGCATTCTTTTTTATCCTATCCCAACTGATCTGATTAATAAATTTTATGCGATTTTTCAATACTGAGCCAGACATGATAAATAAACTTGTTACTTGCGCAAAAAAGAATCCAATAATTAGTCCAAAAGGGCCCTTAACGAAAACACCAAAGCCTAATGCTAGTCCATTATTAACAGCTGCATTTCCAATTCTTGAGTAGGCATTGTTTTTAAATGTTTTCATTCGAAGAGACCAAAAATTGAGTACTTGAATCATTCCAAGCATCAATACTGCTAATGGAACCAAATAAATATAACCACGCTTCTCTATTCCACCAAAAAAATCACTTATCAAATCACCAAAAAGGAAAATGGCAAACAATGATAATACTGCCCAGCCAGAGGAAATCAAAAATGACAAGGCCATTACATTTACAGCGTCCTCATCTTTCTCAGGTAAAATAACGGCCATTTCATAACGCATCGTAGATACAACAGAAAGAATTCCTGTTATTGACATAAACAAACTCAACTCTCCAAAATCTTCCGTTGTGTAGATTCTGGTAAGTATTGGTGTCAATAATATTGCAACAAATTGCGCAATGGTAGTGCCTGATATTAGTGTTAATGCATTTCGAAAAAATTCAGAACGCAAATAACTTGATTTAAGCGTTTCTAGTTTTCTTCTCATTCAAATTAAATTGGGATAAATAGTAAGCAACTCCAATTGCAAATAACAACTGCAAAACTGGATTAGAAAAAGGATTATTTGTTAAAGCATTGATTATGAACAAAAGTAATAGTAATACAAAAAAGATGCTTTTTTCGGTATGAATCAACTTCCAACTTTTCATGGGATAAATAGTAAGCCACTCCAATTGCAAATAACAACTGCAAAACTGGATTAGAAAAAGGATTGTTTGTTAAAGCATTGATTATGAACAAAAGTAATAGTAATACAAAAAAGGTGCTTTTTTCGGTATGAATCAACTTCCAACTTTTCATATAGCGTAATGGTGCGATTAAAGTTGCCAAATAAAAGAAAAGCCCAATTACACCATATCTCCAAACCATCAAAATGTACTCGTTTTCAGAATATAACTTGCGTGAATAAAAGTAATTTTTGTTTATCCCATAACCGAAAATGGGTTTTTCTTTAATCATTCCCCATAATTCTGTCCAGGATTCTAATCGGCCTCTTAACGATCCATTTTCTGCGACATTAAATTTCGCTTTTGTCAGATAACCCAGTGAATTCTCATCCATCATTTTAACTAGAACAATGGAAACTATAATTCCAAAAAGCAGTTTGAGAATTGTTTTTAAATTCACTTTTTCCATTATCACAAAACAAAGAATATATGCGACAAGAGCTAGCATACATGTCCTCGATTGTGATAGTAAAATCATCGATATTGACAAAAAGAAAAATAATTTACCCCAGTGCCATTTTGCCATTTTGATG
>Ga0209190_1001388_pt1 | contig 16946 bp, 17 predicted proteins | sample M_140205_XF_Meta_FD_187315 | JGI IMG/M metagenome (GOLD analysis project Ga0209190, IMG submission 187315) | Freshwater microbial communities from Lake Montjoie, Canada to study carbon cycling - M_140205_XF_MetaG (SPAdes) (version 2) | ecosystem: Environmental > Aquatic > Freshwater > Lake... | reverse complement strand
ATACTTTAGCTCAACCTCATCAATAAATGAAAATGTGGGATCCTGATAAATGAAAATTGCAGGTAAATAAGCATAATAAGCTTTTCCATCTCCATTAATTGACCTTCCATATCGACCGTCAAATTCATGTGCAGAAAAGATTCCACACAAAACAATTACAATACCAACCGACCAAAATATATTCTTCTTCATTCAACTATTTAAAAACAAGTATAAAATACACCTCCTTTTGATGAAATTGTATTTTTTAGAACTCTCGTAAAATTAAACTTTATCTTTGACCCAAGTTGAATTACCGATTTATAAAATAATAAATGCAGATTACAAAACTTTCAATCATTATTCCAGCCTACAACGAAGGAAAAACGATTCGTAATGTACTAGAAAACGTTGCGAATTTGGCTTTGGTAAACGATATTGAAAAGGAAATTATTGTAATCAATGATTGTTCAACGGATAATACACTGGATGAAATAGAGCAATTTATTGCAGATAATCCGAGTCAACCAATTTTGGCATTTTATCAAAACGTTAATAAAGGTAAAGGAGCAGCGATTCACAAAGGAATTCAATTGGCAACAGGCGATTATATAGTAATACAAGATGCAGATTTGGAATTGGATCCAACTGATATCAATAAATTACTAGAAGGATTATCCTCGAAAAATACCGATGTGATATATGGTTCTCGCTTTTTAACAAAAGAGCACAAGAATACATCATTTCTCTGGCACATTCTCGGAAATGGTTTTTTGACAAAGCTATCCAATGTATTTACGGGATTTCGCCTTACGGACATGATGACGTGTTACAAACTTATTCCAGCGTCTATTTTAAAATCAATTCAGCTCAAGGAAAATCGTTTTGGTTTTGAACCAGAGGTTACCCTTAAGCTTTCCAAAATAAAAAACCTTTCAATTGCAGAAGTTCCAATTTCTTATATTGCTAGAAGTAAATCTGAAGGTAAGAAAATCAATTCAGGCGATGGAGTGCGGGTAATATATTGTATTTTGAAGTATAAATTCAAAAATTAAGGACACATTAACTCCAGTTTTTTTTTTAGTTACATCCTCAAAATAAAAGGAAGATTCGAAAATATTTTAAATGAATCTAAACTTATTTTAAATGACCCAATTATTGGATCTTCACGATAATAATCAGTAGAAATAATCTGTGCATTACTATTCATGGCAGCATTAAACATAGAGTAATCATCCGATCGTGCTTGCATTGTCTCAACATCACTTCGTGTGCGCACAATGTAATCGTTTGTCAAGTTATTGATTACCTCTTCTTGACCAATAGGATTATTCCTTTTAATAAAGCCTGCTGTTAATTTTCCGGGTTCGCTAAATGTAAACATGGGTCTTTCTTCCCCATTTTCAAGTGACGTTTGATACATATCATTTTGATCTCCATCTACTATAAATATCACCTTACCAAGACATGAATTCAAGGTTGGCCAGTTGGTCGTTTTTAATCGTTCAGAAATACTTTTATGTCCCGCCATTAAATCTTTAGGTGTAAAAAGAATTGATGTGTTTTTAAAAACATCTAAAATCTCATTATCAAGCGCTCGATAAGCAATCGAATCATACTTAATTGCTTTCTTAAAACCCAATAAACGCAGGAATCCAGAATAATCACCTGCTGATTCTCCTTTTGGCTCTATGGTTATGAACAATGGAATATGTTGAGGATTATTACTGCTCCATTGATAAATTTCTTCTAATGCAGATTTGAATGTCAAATAATTGGTTTCATAATCAATATCAGCAATGTGAAGCATTTTAAAACCTGGTTGGTGCATTACGGAATCTTTCACCTTTTGTTTTAAGCCACAAATTAAAAAGTTCAATTTTCGTTTTGAGAATTTACCTCCTTTTGGATCATAATAGACATCTAATTCAATTCCTCGAATCCCATAATCGTCGAATTGTTCGCTTAACGGTAGATGCCCGTAATCTAGTCGCTTTGGGTCCAAATCATCGCCCAATCGTTTTTTAAAATGATTAAGAAAACTGAGAACTTTGGGATCAGGTTTTTTCTTATAACTATTGTGTGATGCAAGAATTCGAATATCATTCAATCTAATCGTGTCTGAGTATTGTGCATAGGATGAATTGATCAACACAAAAGAGAAGATAATTCCTACATACAAGGATAAAAATTGATTTTTACTATCGAGCATTTTTTTTATAAAATAGAGATTCAAAAATTAGGTGCTACATGTTGACGAAACATTTTTTCCTTTTTAGTCTGAATTTGAAACCCTAAACCAGCAGATAAAATCAATTCATCTGTTTTTTGTGTTCCGATAGCCAGACCTCGATACGACGAATGAACATAAGCCAAATCAACATAGAAATTAAAATATTTCCAAACATAATAGGTCGACCCTACATGCGCAGCAAATGAAGGACTAAGTTGTAAAGTTGCATTTGGCTCTACTGCACCCAAGGGTTTTACCAATGATATACCTGGCTGAAATCCAATGTATTGATCCCAATTATTTTTATTGAAATGATAAAATGCTCCAAAATAGGTTCGCATTCCTTCCTTAATGAATAAGTTATTTGTTGCATTTTTTGATTTTCCATCAACGAATACAAACGTTTCGCCTCGCAAACTTAATTTTCTATCTAAATGATATTCCAAAAAACCTGAAATGTAACTATTCTGAACACTTCGATTAAGCATTTTAGATGGAGCTATTGTTGCGGTTGCTTTTAATAATCCAGGTTGAATATAATTTTCTTGCGCAAATATTCCTGATGCAGCTAAAATTACACTGCTAAAGATGATTATTCTTACCATAAGTCTGCAATTTTATAATTGATTCCAACATGAAACAATAAATGCCCTTCTAAACTTGCACCTTTTTCCTCATGAAAAATGACAAGTCCGTTCTCTTTTTCAGCGTGAATATCTGTACCAAGATGAACCATATATTGCGTTACAAAAGACAAATCCAATCGTTCCGACAAATTCACATGAGCTCCTATTCCTCCTTGTACTGCAGAACTCCATCTTTCAATAGAATTTGATCTATTGGAGTTATCCACAATATTAGAATAATCAAAACAATGGCCAGCCAAAATATAAGGTCGCACTTTAGGTGTCAAATTTTTCATTGGATAAAACAATACGCTCCATCCAATATGATAATCTGTGCGATTAGCGAAATTTTCAACATCGCTTGTTATATAATCAAAGAACCAATCGGAATTGACTTTATCTGCAAATTGCAAACGAAATTGCCCCCCAACACCAAATCCAGTACTTTCTGTTTTACCTTCATTAAAAGCACTAATGGTGGTTCTGACTCCTCCACTTATAATACCACCCTGATTATTCTTAATTGTAAGAGATTGTGAATGTGCCATCGTTATAAACATTGTGCAACAAACGATTAGTAGTTTCATGTTGATCGTTTTTGGGGTTACCATTCAAACGCAAAGATATTTGAAATAGTATGATAATTTGTTTTTATGTATCGTGAATTGTTTGTTCAAAAAAAATGCAGCACTTTCGCACTGCATTTCAACTATTTTCAGCATTAATTATTCTCCGAATTTTTCAATTACTTGAGACGTAACTCCTGTATTAGAGAATCCTCCATCATGGAATAAATTCTGCATTGTAACATATCTTGTTAAATCTGAGAAAAGTGTGATGCAATAATCTGCACACGCATCTGCATCAGCGTTTCCTAGTGGAGACATCATTTCAGAAAAATTAATGAATTCACTAAAACCTTTCACTCCACTTCCTGCAGTAGTCATTGTTGGAGATTGAGAAATTGTGTTCACACGTACTTTCTTATCTACACCATATTGATATCCAAAACTACGAGCTATTGATTCTAAATAAGCTTTATTGTCAGCCATATCATTGTAATCTGGGAACACACGTTGTGCAGCAATATACGTTAAAGCAACGATTGAACCCCATTCATTCATAGCGTCTAGTTTCTTCGCTGTTTGCATCACTTTGTGAAAAGAAAGCGCCGAAACATCTAATCCTTTCATCGTATAATCATAATTTTGAGCAGTGTAATGATTTCCTTTACGGACATTCACTGACATCCCAATTGAATGAAGAATAAAATCAATTTTACCTCCAAGAATTTCCATTGATTCAGAGATTAATTTCTCTAAATCTTCAACACTCGTAGCATCAGCAGGGATAACTTTAGATCCAGTTTTTTCTGCAAGACCATTAATTTCACCCATTCTCATAGCAATTGGGGCATTGGTCAAAACAAATTGTGCTCCTTGCTCGTGCGCTTTTTCAGCAACATGCCAAGCAATCGATTGACTGTTTAGTGCACCGAAAATAATTCCTCTTTTTCCTTTCAATAAATTATTCGCCATAATCGTTTAATTTGGGACAAATATAACGTAGAATTCTGAATTGGATGAATGGATTTAAATTTTAATCAATTAACGTTTTTTAAAAAGGTAAAGGGAAGAAGGTAAAAGTAATTTGGTTCTTGTGAAACAACTTTTTACTTTTTACTGCATTTCAATTTTAAGGAAGAAGGGAAAAGTAATTTGGTTCTTGTGAAACAACTTTTTACTTCTTACTTTTACTTTACCTTTTACTTTTACCTTACAATTCAATTTCTAAACCGTCATAAGCAACAAACACATTTTCAGGCAACGATTCTTCAATTTCATGGTGTTTGCCAAATAAATGAGAGATATGAGTTAAATATGCTTTTTCAGGTTGAATTAGAGCAATAAAAGCCAATGCTTCGTCCAAATTAAAATGTGAAATATGCGCAGAGCGGTGCAATGCATTCACAATTAATACTTTTGTTCCTTTTACTTTTTCAATTTCAGCTGGAGCGATTGTTTTTGCATCCGTTATATAGGTAAAATCGTTGATGCGATAACCAAAAACAGGCATTTTATAATGCATCACTTCAACAGGAGTTAGCATTGGCCCGTCTGGTAATTGAAAAGATTTATTCTCAATTCTATTCAATTGAACCGTTGGAATTCCTGGGTATTTATCATTGGAAAAAACATAATGAAATTCTCGTTTTAAGGCATTTTCAACACGTTCAGTACAAAATATTTCCATGTCACGTTCTTCTCTATAATTAAATGCACGCACATCATCCATTCCTGCTATATGATCTTTGTGTTCGTGTGTATAAATAATTGCACGCAAAGATTTTACGTGTACTCGTAACATTTGCTGTCTGAAGTCAGGACCTGTATCAATTACAAAATTCTGATCTTTGTCTGAAATTAAAATTGATGCTCTAAGTCTTTTGTCCAATGGGTCAGTTGAAGTACAAATAGCACATTCGCAAGCAATAACTGGGACACCTTGAGAAGTTCCAGAACCGAGAATCGTTATTTTCATTTGAACATCATTTTAGATTTCAAGCTTTTGAACGCATAATTTTAACTAAAAATAATATCCATCCCATAATCATAAATAAGCCACCTAATGGTGTGATTGGACCTAAAAACTTCAATGAAACACCCAACATTTCTTGTATTGCAAGAAAATAAATAGACCCTGAAAACATGAGTAATCCTGCAAAAATTAATCCAATAGGAAGTTTCAATGAAAACTGAACTCTATCAGCATTCATTCCTAGAATCAAAAAAGCCAATCCATGATATACCTGATATCTCACTCCTACTTCAAATGTATTCAACTTTTCAAGAGTCAAATGTTCTTTCAAAGCATGTGCTCCAAAAGCTCCAAGAACAATTGCGATCACCAACATTACAATACCACTAATAACTATCGATTTATTCATTTTCTGATTGATTTAAATTCAACGTAAATTCAAGAACTTTTTGCCATCCTTCCCATTTAGCATAATTTCCGATTGTCTCATTGTGCCAAATAAAGACAAAATCTCCCCCAAATCGTTTTACCTCTTTAAATAAGTTCGCAATAACCAATTTTGATTCTTCAGGAGAAATACCTAAATATTCGTTCAATGTTCCATCCATATAAACAAAAGGATGAATTGTTAAATCAGAAACACAATTTTTAGATAAATCAAACCACTTATGAGGCCTTGCAGTGCCAGATCTAAAACCAACCTTTTCAGCAAAACCCATAGTATAGTCATGTTTGATTCCCATGGACGAAATAAGTGTATACGTGACAGGTAATTTTAATTTTAAGAAATGCTGTCTAGAATTTTCAACAGGCTTGTGCAAAATTTCTTCTAACCGTTCTTTTTCATTCAAGAAATGATATTCATAACTATTCGACTTATAACTCGGGTGAATTCCAACAGCCGTTGATAAATCCATTTTCCGGATTAAACGCTGATGACGCGCATTTTTATAAGAAATGTTTTTATCAAATTTTGCATAATCGCCTAATAGCCAGAACATGTTTACCTTAAACCCGCGATTTGCAATGGATAAGATGTAATCATAGGTATCATACGGATCTATTTTTGAGCCGCCTACTACTAAATCTCTTTCCTTCAGTCTGATACTATTTCTATTCAATATATCTTTTGACGTTGAAAGCCATTTTCTCCATCCTGTTTTAAGTTGATAAGCATATGCATTGTCTATATCAAAAGTTGGACGAATTTCAACTTTATGCATTTGATTCTGGAAAACTATTAATTCATGTTGATTTAAAAAATTCAAAAAAGCCACAGCCCACCTATCGCACATTGCTTTCTCTAGCCATTGATAACGATCCATAACACTATTTTTTACTTGAAACCGACCATGTTCATCTTCCAATGTTGAAGTATATTCTTCCAATCGTGACAGAATATAAAAGATACTTCCTAATGGATCAATAACACCATTAATTTTCAAACAATCCTCCTTTTCGTACAATCCTGAATGAATATCATAAATCATAATATCTTCATCAAACAAAATGGAAGATGGAATGAGTTGAAGTATATTTTCAAAATAACGCTCCGAATAATTGATTTTTTTGCACTCAGATGTAATAAACGTATGATGATCATTCGTTAAAGTATAAGCCAAACCTCGCTCTTTGAACACAAAATCTAATGTGTACAACAAACGCTCTGAAATTGACTCTACAAAAATCTGAATCATGAGTTATAAATCTGAAATAATTTTCTCACAAATGAACTGTGCTGCTTGACCATTACCATACAACTGTGGATAGGTGAAATCACTTTTTTCTATCAAACAATCAAACCCTTCTAAAATGCGCTTTTTTGAAGCATCAACTAGAATCGCATTACCATTCTCAACAATTTCAACCCATTCTGTTTGTGGACGCAAAATCAAACACGGTTTTTCAAAAAAGAAAGCCTCTTTTTGTAAACCACCACTATCAGTTATTATTAGCCTTGCATTTTTTTCCAAGGAAATTATATCAATAAATCCAGCAGGAGGAACAATTTTAAAATAATTATTTGATTCAATTTTAGAATATAACTCCGAACTCAATTGATCTTTCATTTTACTTTTAGTTCGCGGGTGAATTGGTAAAACAATATCAAAACCAGAATTTTCTTGAATTTCATACAAAGCAGAAAAAATCTGTTCCATATTTTCAGCAATATCTGTATTGGAATCCCTGTGAATAGTAGTTAAGATATACTTATTTTTCTCAATTCCGATTTGATCTAGTATTGTTGAATTTTGATCCGAAATAGTTGAAAAATACAAGCTGTTATCGAACATCACATCACCACAATGGTAAACTTTCGGATGATTTGCAGTTGCTTTATGTCCGTCGTGTAATTTAAATCCTTCATTTTTCAAATTCTCCAATCCTGTAATCGTAGGAGTAAAAAGCAACGTTGACATATGATCACATGCAATACGGTTCACTTCTTCTGGCATCGCTTTGTTAAAACTTCTCAAACCTGCTTCAACATGAATGACTGGAATGTGAATTTTTATTGCTGCTAATGCGCCAGCAATTGTTGAATTTGTATCACCATAAACTAAAACGGCACTTGGTTTTTCTGTCAAAAAAATCTCCTCCAAACCTTCAAGCATTTTAGCGGTTTGCGCACCATGTGATCCACTTCCAACATTCAAGTTATAATTCGGCAGTGGAATTCCCATTTCTTGAAAGAAAACTTGAGACATATTCTCGTCGTAATGTTGACCTGTATGCACAATTATCTCTTCCAATTCATCTTTAAATTGGTTTTGTATAACCCTACTTATTGCAGAAGATTTGATTATCTGAGGTCTAGCTCCAACAATCGTAACAATGCGTTTTTTCAATTCACTTCTTTTTTAAGAAATCAAGCCATTATCGGCGAAGCTAAAATAACCATTATCCGTGAATATGACGTGATCTAAAACGGGCAAATCAATGTATTTACCAAATTCGACCATCTTTTTCGTTAGACTCTTGTCTGAATCACTTGGCTTTTTTTGTCCACTTGGATGATTGTGAATGAGAATAATTCCATGTGCACAATAATCTAATCCTGCCTTAAAAATCACTTTCCCATCAGCTACAGTTCCCGAAAGGCCACCTATGGATATCTGTTTACTTCGAATTACCTCGTTGGCACGATTTAAAAACAAGGCATAAAATTCTTCATGCTGCAAATCCAATAAATATGAACGCATGTAATCATAAACCATTTGAGCGGATGTGATTTTAATTTTTGCTTTACTTTCAATTTCTTTCCTTCTTCTTCCTAATTCGAGTGCTGCTATAACACCAATTGCTTTTGCCTCACCTATTCCTTTAAATTTCTTTAAATCTTCGAGCGAAAATTTTGAAAACAGCGCCAAATCATTGTGTGCAAAACGCAATATTTCTTGTGCCAATTCTACAGCTGTCTGACTCCGAGATCCAGAACCTAAAACGATTGCTAATAATTCGGCATCCGATAATGCAGCCTTGCCTTTTAACGATAATTTTTCTCTTGGCCGATCGTCTTCTGCCCAAGTTTTAATGGATGTATTTATTCTCATATTTCTTTTTTCTCTCTTGAATTTAAGTAAAAATGTTCAATTTAGCACTCTAAAAATTCTTAATTATTAATGGATTCATTAACACAAATAATTCTAGGCGCTGCTGTTGCTGAAGCTGTTGGAGGTCGTAAAATGGGAAACAAAGCTGCACTTTGGGGCGCAATTGCAGGGACACTCCCAGATTTGGATGTATTCTTAATGCAATTTTATCATCCAATTGATGCAGCTTTGATGCACAGAGGTTTTTCTCATTCTATTTTATTTGCGGTCTTAATGGGACCAATACTCGGTTGGTTGATTCACCGTCTTTATAAAAAACGATACGACCAAAAAACGTGGATGTGGTTGTTTTTTCTATCTATCATCACACATCCTATGTTGGATATTTTCACCAATTACGGAACTGAATTTTTATGGCCATTTAAAACCCGAATAACCTTTAACACTGTTTTTGTAATCGATCCTTTGTACACGGTTCCATTCATGATTTGCCTTTTAGTGGCACTTTTCATGAAACGAGAAAACCCAAAACGCAAAAAATGGAACCTATTTGGGATTTACTATTCAAGTGCTTATTTGATGTGGGGAGTTATTGTGAAATTGTTTATCCTGAGCAATTCAACAGGGTATTTGGCCGATAATGGTTTAAAAACAAAGAATCCAATGGTAACGCCAATGCCATTGACAAGCTTTTACTGGATGGTGTTAACAGAAGATGAAAACAATTATTATGTAGGTTATAAATCCATTTTTTATAGTTTCAATCCTGCAGATGTCGATACCATTCAAAAAGATAAAGCAACTTTAAGAAACCTAAAATGGTCTGGAAAAAATTATAGTTCCCAGTTAGAATTTATCTCAAACGGTTATTATACAACTGAAACAATAGGGGACACAATCAACTATTATGATTTGCGTTTTGGGGTAACATCAAAACTTTCAAACGGACTATTTAAAAAACCTCTAATGGGCTACGGCATGGTTGTTGACAATGGGATTGTTCAAAAAACGATACCTTATCGACCAACACAAATGCTAAAACACCTTAATTTTACATCTTATCTACATAAAATATTTTCGAATGACTAAATTTATTTTAATCCCAATATTAGTTGCTTTCCTTTTTCAAGGTTGCGCGCAAGCTGAACAAAAGAAAGAAGCTGTTAAACGCGTTCAACCACAAGTGAAAGTTGATTTCAAATTAACTGACTTTTTAACAGAGAATGCTGCATTAGACAAGGAAGTGGAAAAAGTATTCGCAACACTTGATGACACTGCGATTGTAGCGCAATTGGTTATGCCAGCTGTAGGTAGATTAGGTCAAACGGAAGCAACGATTAAAAGTTTAATCAAACAGCGCCTAATTGGTGGAGTTTTGATGTTGAACGGTACAAAAGATGAATTCACAAACTGGATTAAGAATTTTGAATCCATGAATGACACAATTGGAAACCTTCCATTTTTATACAGCGCGGATGCAGAACCAAGTTTAGTAAATCGTAAAATTATTGGTTCAACTCCTGTGAAAAAGGCAAATGAATTGAAAACAGTTGAAGAAGTTCGTTCTGTGGCGCAAGTAATTTCAGCTGAATTAAACGCGATTGGGATCAACTACAACTTCTCACCTGTTGTTGATATGTCGCCCAACAAAACTGTTGGTTTCAGAAGTTTTGGTGCTATTCCAGCTAACATTATTCCTTGGTCAGATGCTTTTATTCATGAAACACAATCTAAGAATATAATAGCAACGGCAAAACATTTCCCAGGTCATGGACTTGTTACAGGAGACACACATAAGTCATTACAAACTATTGACGGTGAATTAAAGGAAATTGGTAACTATCCGACGTTGATTAAAAATGGTGTTTTGTCAATCATGGTAGCACACATTGGTGTTATGAATAATACCAAATACGATACGAAAGGAATGCCAGCGACAACTTCAGAAGTAATTGTAACGCAATTATTACGCGGAGAATATGGCTTTAAGGGGCTTATTGTGACTGACGCAATGAACATGGGAGGTGTTGCAAGTATTCCGCAGTGCGAAGTAAAAGCAATCAACGCTGGTTGTGATATCGTTTTGATGCCTGTTGATGCTAAAAAAGCCCATACTGATATTTTGAAACGATATAAAACAGATGTTGAATTCAAGAAAAAAGTAGATGCTTCTGCGAAACGTGTTATTCGAATGAAAATCGCTTTGGGATTGTTGAACTAAGAATTTATTCTGTTTTAAATTAGTTTTTCAACGCAAGTTTTCATTAAAAAAATTCTCTTATAGTTGCAAAACCCATTCAAAAATTTAACTTTGAGTTAATGTTAAGTGAACAAATCAATAAAATTCTTGAATCATTTGAACCTATTTCCTTAATGGAAATGGATAGAGTGAAATTAATGAATCGCGTTGATACAAAATTTGCCTTTTCATTTTTAGAATTTCTAGAATTTCTTCCTGAACTTTCTCAATATTATAAAATCCTTGAAATTGAAAATGTTAGAACGCCTTTTTATGAGAGTTTGTATTTTGATGATGATAATTTTTCATTCTTTAAAGATCATCATAACGGAAGAACGAGCAGATTCAAAGTACGTTTCAGAAAATATGTTGAATCAAATTTAGTGTTTTTAGAAATCAAACATAAATTCAAAGGAAGAACACTAAAAAGTAGAATTAAAATAGACGAAATTCCAACAGAATTAACTGAAAAACAAAAAGAATTTATTCAAAGTGTTATTCCTAAAGAACATGACTTAAAACCAGTAATGTGGAATTCATTTCACAGAATGACATTGGTAAACAAAATTGAAAATGAACGGTTGACTTTAGATTTCAATATTACTTTTAAATGGGAAAATCACCGTCAAACGTTCAATAATCTTATTATTGCAGAATTAAAACAGGAAACAGTTAATCGAAATTCTGCCTTTTATGCATTAATGAAAACCAAAAGTATACGTCCGTATCGGCTAAGTAAATACTGTCTCGGATCAATCGAATTATATGGCGGAATTAATTTAAAATTCAATCGCTTCAAAAAGAAATTATTAAAACTTAAAAAAATAAATGCTCATGCTGCTTGATTTCCTTATGCCTCTTGCTAAATCTGAAAAGGATTTAGGTTTTTCTCTATTTAGTAATGATGCGTATGTATTATTGGTCAGGCTTGCTGTCAACATGACGGTTTTAACCATACTTATTCGCTATTTATATTATCCAAAAACGCAACGTAAAGACTATCTATTTACATACTATTTAATTGGTACAATTACTTTTTTCTTGTGTTTCGGACTGAAAAAATTAGACATTGATACAGGAATGGGATTGGGCTTGTTCGCTATTTTTGGAATTATCCGATACAGAACTGATGCTATTGAAATCAAGGAAATGACATACTTGTTCTTAATAATAGGAATTAGTGTTGTCAATTCTTTAGCCTCAAATCAAATTAGTATTGCTGAAGTAGCAATTATAAATGGTTCCGTTATTCTGTTGACATTTATTCTAGAGAAAGTTTGGTTAATTAAACACGAAACGCGCAAAACAATTAATTACGAACGTATTGATTTAATCGTTCCTGAAAAATACCAGGAAATGAAAGATGATCTTGAAAAACGTACTGGAATAGTAGTCAATCGTTTTGAAATCGGTAAAATTGATTTCCTTACGGATACAGCTCAAGTTCGGATTTACTACTTTGCTGATGACCAACAGTTTTCTGACTATTCTGCTAGTTAATCCCAAGAATACCCATTCTATTAGAATTACTTTTTTGGAAAGGCTTTACATTTGAATTAACGTCTCAAAAAACTAATTGCTATATTTGAACTATGCGATTTATCCGTATTCTTTTATGGCCAATTTCTATCATTTATGGTTTGATTACCTTTGTGAGAAACAAATGCTATGATTTTGGGATTTTTCAAGTCTATGAAATTCCCAAAAAATCAATTTGCGTTGGTAATTTAAGTACTGGAGGAACAGGAAAAACCCCACATGTTGCTTATTTAGCGGAACTTTTAAACGACAAAATTCAAACTAGTATTCTTAGCCGTGGATATGGCAGAAAAACGAAAGGTTTTATTCTTGTAAACGATAATCACACTAGTATCGAAGTGGGAGACGAACCACTTTTTTACCATTCACTGTTTAATTCAAAACATCATATTGCTGTTTGTGAGAAGCGTAAAATTGGTGTACAAAAAATTCAAATACTTTTTCCTCAAAATGAATTGATTATTTTAGATGATGCTTTTCAACACAGAGCAGTAAAGGCTGGATTCAACATTTTATTGACTGATTTTAATTCCCCTTTCTCGAAAGACGCGATGTTACCGACAGGAAACCTACGTGAATGGAAATCTGGTCGAAATCGCGCAGATTGCGTTATTGTCGCAAAATGCACACATGCTTTATCACAGCATGAAAAAAGCAAATGGGCAACAGAGTTAAAGATTGATTCTCAAAAATTATTTTTCTCTTCTATAAATTATGGTGCAATTGTTCCTTTCGGAAAAGTGATTGAAAATCCAAAATCTAGACTTTTAATTACAGGAATTGCGAACCCTTTGCCCATGATTGAATATTTAAACGATTCGTTTCAACTTCAACACATACAATTTCCAGATCATCATGCTTTTAATGCACAAGATATTCAGGAAATTCATCAAAAATTTGATACTTTTGTTGCTGAGAATAAAATCATTCTTACAACTGAGAAAGATTACATGCGCTTAAAGGATTTAATTCCTGAAAATATACTAAAAAAATATCCATGGTATTACTTGCCAATTGCAGTAAAAATGGATGAAGAAGAGAAATTTAATGACTTAATAAATCAATATGTTAGAAAAATTTAGAGAATCAGTATCATACATCGAAAGCAAAACAAAAGTTGAACCTACAATTGGGATTATTTTAGGAACAGGACTAGGTGGATTGGTAAAAGAAATCAACGTAATTGACGAAATCAATTATGAAGACATCCCAAACTTTCCTGTCTCAACAGTTGAAAGTCACTCTGGAAAATTAATTTTCGGTGAATTGGGCGGTAAAAAAGTTGTTGCAATGCAAGGTCGTTTTCACTTCTACGAAGGATACAACATGCAAGAAGTAACGTTCCCTGTTCGTGTGATGAAATTATTAGGAATAGAACGTTTGTTTCTTTCAAATGCTTCTGGTGGTGTTAATCCTGATTTTGAAGTTGGCGAAATAATGATCCAAAATGATCATATCAATCTTTTTCCAGCGCACCCACTTATTGGAAAAAACATTGACAAACTTGGACCACGTTTCCCAGACATGAGTGATGCATATGATGCTGACATGATTGCTTTGGCTCAAACAATTGCTGCAGAAAACAATATTAAAGTTTCTGTTGGAACATACGCTGGCTTAACTGGTCCTACACTAGAAACACCTGCTGAATATGGTTATGTTCGTGCAATTGGTGCTGACGCAGTTGGTATGTCAACTGTTCCTGAAGTAATTGTTGCGCGTCACATGGATATTCCTTGTTTCGCAATTTCAATCATTACGGATTTAGGTGTTCCTGGAAAAATTAAAAAAGTAAGTGTTGAAGACGTTATTGAAGTAGCAAGTCGTCAAGAGCCAAAAATGACAATAATTATGCGTGAATTAATTTCTCGTATTTAAGATATGGATGATTCAATACGCTCAAAATATGAAGTCGTAATTGGTTTGGAAGTGCATGCTCAAATGCTAACCAAATCAAAAGCTTATTCAAATGATGTAAACGAATTTGGTGCTCATCCAAATACGAACATCAGCGTTATTTCTCTTGGTCATCCTGGCACATTGCCAAAAATGAATAAGAAAACAATTGAATTTGCTATTAAATTAGGATTGGCTTGTGGCTGTCATATAGCCCCTGAACAATATTTTGCGCGTAAAAATTATTTCTATCCCGATCTTCCGAAAGGATATCAAATTACACAAGACAAAACACCAATTTGCACGGGTGGATCCGTTCACATCAAATTAGAAGATGGTTCTGACAAAGAAATTGGAATTACGCGCATTCACATGGAGGAAGATGCTGGAAAAAGCATCCATGATGTTGACGTTTTCGATACGCTAGTTGATTTAAACAGAGCTGGTGTTCCACTTTTGGAAATCGTTTCTGAACCGGACATGCGTTCTTCTCATGAAGCGTATAACTATCTGACGGAAGTTCGAAAGCTTGTTCGTTACCTTGATATTTGTGATGGAAACATGGAAGAAGGTTCAATGCGCTGTGACGCAAACATTTCGGTCATGTTAAAAGATGCAGCTGAATTCGGTACAAAAGTAGAAGTCAAAAACATGAACTCTATTCGTAATGTGCAACGAGCAATTGAATTTGAAGTTATTCGTCAAATTGAAGCGCTTGAAAGAGGTGAAACACTTTACATGGAAACAAGGTCGTTTGATGCGTTGAAAAATAGTACTATTTCGATGCGTTCCAAAGAGGCTGCAAATGATTACCGTTATTTTCCAGAGCCTGATCTTCAGCCTTTGGTCATGGACGATAAATTAATTGCTTCGATTAAAGCGGAGATGCCTGCCCTGCCGAGAGAATTGTTCTTGAAATACACCAAAGAATTAGGGTTAACAGAATATGATGCTTTCATTCTGACTGATAACAAAGGAATTGCATTGTATTATGAAGCATTAATTGCTTTGACAAAAAATTACAAAGCAGCTGCCAATTGGATGATGGGAGATATCAAATCATACTTAAACGAATTTGGTGTTGACATTGAAGATTTCCCTTTAAACCCAGAAAAAATTGTTGCGTTAATTAATTTGATTGAGCAAGGAAAAATTTCAAGTTCTGTTGCCTCTCAGAAAATTTTCCCTGAGATGCTAAAACAACTAGATAAAACTCCGCTAGAACTGGCAGAATCGATGAATTTGATTCAAGATTCCAACGAAGATTCTATTTTAGGATTTATTAACGAGGTTATAAAGCAACATCCTTCTGAGGTTGAACGTTATAAAAACGGTGAAAAACAATTAACAGGATTTTTGATGGGTCAATTGATGAAAATATCCAAAGGAAAGGCTGATCCAAAAGCAGCAAACGAATTGATGCGTAAAACATTAGAAGTATAAAAATGAAATATATACCTTATTTATACCGATTAATATTTGATAATACTGGAATAAAAATCCAGCATAACCAAATCCAGCTCGGCATAATACCTAAATTAAAATTTGGAAAATTCAAAGCATGCTTGGTATTATTCAGCTTATTGCTTTTAGTTTCATGTGGCTCTGAACCAGAAGTAACTGAGGAAAAATTACCTGATAATTTCTCCATTTCAGGATCAATAATTGGTGCTGAAAATATGTCAGTAACATTAGAAGCATTGAGTCAAAATGGGTCAATTGAAGTAGCTCAAGGTAAAATTGAAGCAAACGGGTCTTTCAACATCAAAGGAAATATACCAGGAATGGGAATTTATCAATTACGTATAGGTGAATCCAATGATAAGGTGATCCCACTAACGCTTGTTGAAAAAGACAATGTTAAAATCAAAACTACTTACAACGATTACATGTTAACACCAAATGTAAGTGGGACAGAATGGTCATCAACTTTGAATGAATACATGGTTTTATTTGCAACTTTTGCAGTTGGTCAGCAACAACTAAACGCAATGCAAGGAAAATGCAGCGAAGACGAATTAATGGTGAAATATTTGACTATCAAAAAGCCGTTGGACGATTTTTCAAGAGAAAAAATGACCAACGATCCTGATAATCCGTTCAATATTATTTTGTCCACTGCAGCAACACCTACGAGTGGTTTTAAGGATTGGGACCCGAAAAATTTAGATGTATTAAAAGTAGTTTCTGACGCATACAACAAAAGATACAAAGATTCACCAATCGCTGCAACAATGGAAAACCAATTGATGCAAATTGAGAGCGCTTACAACGAATATCTTGTGGCTGAATCTGGAAGTCAAGCCGGAACAACAGCAACTGGATCTAACGCGGCACCTGAA
>Ga0209190_1001387_pt1 | contig 16960 bp, 18 predicted proteins | sample M_140205_XF_Meta_FD_187315 | JGI IMG/M metagenome (GOLD analysis project Ga0209190, IMG submission 187315) | Freshwater microbial communities from Lake Montjoie, Canada to study carbon cycling - M_140205_XF_MetaG (SPAdes) (version 2) | ecosystem: Environmental > Aquatic > Freshwater > Lake... | reverse complement strand
CGAAGATTGTCGGAATCGATACGAATAAAATAATCGGCAGAATATTTTTCATCGGTTCAGCTATCGCGGGACTTTCTGGAATACTTGTTGGTTTTGATACCGGCATCGAACCTGGTATGGGCTTGTCTTTGCTTCTTAAGGGAGTAATAGCTTCGATTATTGGCGGCATTGGAAATGTGTATGGAGGAGTGCTCGGAGCCTTTCTGCTTGGATTTATCGAGAACTTCGGTATTTGGAAAATATCAGGAGAATGGAAAGACGCAATTGCTTTTGGAGTGCTCTTAATCTTCTTACTTTTCCGTCCGCAGGGAATAATAAAAAAATAATATGGAATACTTTATTCATCTAGGTGTTCTCGTCTCAATATATGCCATTCTAGCTATGTCACTAAACTTAGTGGTGGGTTATACAGGATTGCTTTCTATCACACAGGCTGCGTTTTATGGTATAGGGGCATATGCCACGGCCATCCTTATTACTTCATATGGCATGAATTTCTTCCTTTCAATTCTAATCGGGATGGCTATTGCGGCGCTTGCTGCATTCATTATTGGCTATGTGCTTTCTAAATTTGATGGAGACTACTTTGCTTTAGGGTCGTTTGGTTTTAATATTATTATTTTCAGTATTTTCCTCAATTGGCAGGGGTTAACAAGAGGGCCACTTGGAATTCCCGGAATCGATCGTCCTTCAATTTTTGGATTTACTATTTCTGATAATATTTCATTTCTTATTCTTTCAGTCTTATTCGCAGGAGCAATATATTTCATCTCGCAGTTTATTGTGAATTCATCATTTGGCAGAGTGCTTAAAGCCATTCGTGAGGATGAAAAGGCGATACAGATTTTTGGCTACAAAACACATCATTATAAATTAATTATTTTTATTGCAGGCGCGATGATAGCTTCTATCGCAGGATCATTCTTTGCTTCTTATATTACCTTCGTTGATCCCTCATCCTTTAATCTTAATGAGTCGATTTTCATTCTCTCAATTATTATTTTGGGAGGACTGGCAAACAATAAAGGGGCAATTTGGGGAGCTGTATTTCTTATCCTCTTACCTGAAGCTTTGAGGTTTGTAGGATTTCCAACTGACGTAGCGGCACAAATGAGACAAGTGGTATATGGATTGATTCTGATATTTTTGATGCTTTATCGTCCGCAAGGGTTGATGGGGGAGTTTAAATTATAGATAGCCAAAAGGGATGGGGTTTGGTAGGCTTTGAGTATGAATAAAAAAATAATTATCTTAATTGCAACCCTCGTTGTTATTATTGGTGGCTTTACTATTTTTGCCAACAATAAGAATGATGAGAGCGGGAAAGGGCCCATTAAAATCGGAGCACTTCTTTGTTTGACAGGGCCGTGTGCTGAATGGGGAGAAAATTCCCTTAGTGGCATAAAGCTTGCTGTCGAAGAGATAAACGAAAAGGGAGGTGTGCTCGGAAGGCCATTTGAAATTGTGGTTCAGGATAGTACTGAGGCTACTCCCGCTTCAACCATCAGTGCCTACAGAAATCTTGTATCGTCCGGGATTGAATACATCATCGGTCCTTCATGGACCGCGGCTGGTCTGGCGCTCGCCCCTGTCGCTTCGGATGATGTGGGAAAAGTCATCATTACTTCACCTTCTCTGGGTGTTGCCGAATTCAATGAAGCATCAGATAACATCTTCAACCTATGGCCGCATGACGACTTAGCTACGAGAGCGCTTGCGAAATACGCTTTCGACAACGGCGCGCGGAACGTTGCTATCTTCGGTAGCAAAGAAGCTTGGTATCAGGCTCAAAGTGACGCCTTTGAAGACGAATTCAAAAAACTGGGCGGAACAATCATAATTCGAGAAGATCAACCTTCTGAACAGAAGGATCAGCGTACTATCGCGCTTAAGATAAATGCTGCGAAACCAGATGCGGTAGTGTTCACGAATTACGACAACATTGGTCTCATGTCTAAGGAGTTGAAGAATCTCGGATATAAGAATGCCCAATATACGATCAATCTCGATGAAAGCCGTTTGACTCAAGCCCAGGGATCACTTGAAGGTGCTGTATATGTTACGTACGCTCCAGCGACCTCAGACTTCCAAGATGCTTTTGAAAAGCGTTATGGAAAGAAGCCGGGTATCACTACCGATAACGCATATGATGTGGTTTATCTCTATGCCAAAGCAATCGAAGACAGTGGTACTTCTGATGTGGAAGAGGTCAATAAGACTCTTTCGGCATATAAGGATTTTTCTGGAGCGTCAGGTAACGTGACCATTGATGATAAAGGAGGGGTTGAAAAACCTGCTGTTTTCTGGAAAGTTGAAAGCGGCAAGTTTGTCAGATTAGAAAAATAATGTCCACCCTCGCCCTCCACCACCTTTCAAAACACTTCGACGGTATCAAAGCAGTAAGCGACCTTTCGCTTTCTTTCGAAGCAGGCACTATCACTGGGCTCATCGGCCCGAATGGCTCGGGGAAGTCGACACTCATCAATCTTCTGACCGGTTTCATTCCCTACGATTCAGGAATCATCATTGTAGGTAAGACGACCAAGCTGTCGCACCTACAGCCGTACGAAATTGCATCCCTAGACATTACTCGCACTTTCCAGGATGTGAAGTTATTTGAGCAAATGTCCGTGCTTGATAATGTGTTAGTAGTTCTTACAGAACGGAATGTATGGAGTGCATTATTTGAAAAACATAAAGCATATCACCTTGAAAGAGCTAAAGAAGTTCTTGATCAAGTAGGACTATGGGAGAAAAAGAATGAACTTGTAATTAATCTTTCATATGGACAACGCAAGCTTATTGAGATCGCTCGCGTTCTTGCTATGGAAGCTAAGGTATATTTCTTTGATGAACCGTTTGCGGGACTTTTTCCGGAAATGATAAAAGTCGTGGTATCCGTGCTCAAAGAGCTCCGCGACAAAGGGAATACGGTCATTCTTGTTGAACACAATATGGAACTTATAAGACAGCTTTCTGATTATTGTATCGTCATGGATGCGGGAAAGCTTTTGGCAGAAGGGAAGCCAGAAGATGTGCTTTCACGGAAAGATGTAGTCGAGGCGTATTTAGGTGAATAAAATTATTTTCTGTCAAAATCAATAAGCCTTCTCGCAATCTTTTCGTTCTGATCATATCTTTCTAACAAATACTTGGTTGAGTTAAACATTTCCTTCATCAGCTCGAAGACGTCTTTATTCCTAATGATCACCGAAAATTCCTCGTACCAATTAACAATTGCTACCTTATCCTCGTAAAGATAGATTTCTGCCTTTGTATTTTCAAGAAAATTATCAGGAAGCTTGGCAGTATCAGCCGAACGATCGGAAAAACTTTCTAAGAACTTTCTTTTTTCTTCCTTTGAAAGTGTTTTAGTCATTGCGTCGGTCCCTTTCTCGTGAATGATTCCCTCTGCAATTAATTTTTTTGATTTGACCTTATTGTTAAAATCGATAATCTTTTCAAGTGAATTTCTTTCCACCGCTCCAACGATAGATGGTTCAGGTTGGATACCGTAGAAGCGACTTTTCGGCGGCATAGCAGATATTTCATCAAAAACTTTCAAGACATTTTTGTTTCCATGGTGAAAGGTGATTTGTGTCGCTTTTGAAATTACTTTTGTCTCGCCGTCCTCCTTTTTGTCCTTAAAGCCCTCAAGCACCTCTTCGTGAGTGTTATAGATGTCTTTGTCGTCCACCTTTCTCCATAAGACTTTCTTGGCTCGTTTTACTTTTTCTACGAAACCACGCTCCTCCAATTTCGGTAGTATATAGTAAAGGGAAGTGCGAGGGATTTGTGTTAGGATTGCTAGGTCGGATATCACCAATTCATTGGATGAAAGCGCTTTTAGGACAGACACTTCGTTCTCCCATAACCCAAGGATTACAGATGATTTTTTAGTGATATGCATGACTGAATGCTACACTTTGTCGAAAAATTAGTCAAATACGTCTATAATAGCCTTGTAAATAAAGAGTAATTTGGTAAACATGATAAATAGTCACATTTTTTACATATCCACAATTGTGGTTTATGATGATGCTAATCAAAATTTATGAATAAAAATACAAAAATAATTTGGTCTGTTGTAGTCATTTTAATTGTAATTGTCGGTATCGGTTTTGCTGTTAATATCAGCAAGAATGAGGTTGGGTCAGACAAGAAGATCAAGGTAGGAGTTGTGCTTCCTTTGTCTGGTGATTATGCGTCACTTGGCGAAAGCGTAAAGAATTCCATGGAATTGAGTTACAACGAATTGGAGAACAAAAATGTCGAACTCATATACGAGGACGGCGGTTTTAATTCCGCAAAAGCAGTTTCAGCTTATAAGAAACTTCAAGACATTGATAATGTAGACATTGTTGTAGGTCTTGATAGTCCTACTCTTGAGGCGATTAAGCCAGTAATCAATAAGACGGATGAATTGCTTCTGACAGTTGGAAACGAGTCTTCGATAGAGAAAGACAACGTCTTCGAAATAATTCCTTGGGCAACTGCTCTATTCATTGAGCTTGGAAAAGTGGCTTCCAGCAAAAATTATTCAAAGGTAGGTATTGTCTATGCTACTGATTGGGCCTTAGCTCAACCAATCAAGGAGCAGTTTATAAAGGGTCTAGATGGTAAAAGCAGTGCAGAAGTACCTGTGTCTTCAAATTCGGATACGAGGACTGAAGTAACCAAAATGCTTCAAAGTGGTGTGGATGCGTATACTTTGTTCCTGCCTCTCGATAGCGGAGTAAAATTTCTGAATGAAGTGGCCCGACAAACAACAGGTAAGAATCGTCCCAAGTTGATTTGTGATGGAAATATTGAACTTACGATTGGAGATTTCCTAAAGAAAGTTAACGATAAAAGCGTATTCGAAGGATGTTACTCAGTATTCCTAGCCGACACCACTAATAAGGAATATGTAGAAAAATATAAATCTGTATACAATGCTGAACCGAACTTTCTAGGTGTCTATGGTTATGATGTGGTCCAAATCATCTCAAAAGAACTGGTCGGGGAAAATAAATCTGATTGGAAGAAGATTCTGGAGGATAAGAAGTTTAGCTTTAAAGGAGCATCAGGAAATGTTACCTTCGATGAGACAGGATCAAGAACACTTGAAACTCAAATTGATGTGTATAAGGATGGAACATTCGTAAAACAGCAATAAAGATAATTAACTTGGTACATGTTAGAATGGAGGTATGAAAAAAGAAATGCTTCTTGAGCTCCGTAATATTGAAGTCCACTATGGAGGAGTCAAGGCTTTAAACGGAGCGAATATTAAAATAGACGAAGGTGAAATTGTCGCTCTGATGGGTCCAAACGGAGCGGGAAAATCTACCATTCTTAAAGCTATTTTTGGTCTCGCACCTATCGAATCAGGTAAGGTAATCTGGGAGGGGGGTGAAATCAAATTGAAGCCCTTCGAAATAGTAGAGCTCGGTATTTCATTCGTTCCACAAGGTAAACGTGTGTTCAAACATCTTTCAGTCTACGAAAATATCGAGATTGGAGGTCATGCGATAAAAAACAAAGCAGTCCTGAAGGAACGTATAAAGGAAGTGCTCGATATTTTTCCTGCTCTTAAAGAAAAACTTAATCAGAAATCTGGTCAGCTTTCAGGAGGGCAACAGCAAATGGTCGCTCTTGCTCGTGGACTTGTTACTGATCCAAAACTTCTGCTCCTTGATGAGCCATCGCTTGGTCTTGCGCCGAAAATCGTGAAGGAAGTGTTTGCAAAAATTAAAGAGATCAATGAAAGAAAGGGTACTGCTATCATTGTTGTTGAGCATAATATTAAATCACTACTTGAAATAGCCGATCGAGCGTATGTACTTGATAAAGGAAGGGTGGTATCAGAAGGAGAGGGTAAAGATTTCATCCACAGCGATATCCTAGAGAAGGTTTTTATGGGAAGGGTTTAAATTTGCATATTTCTTTCCGCATTTTCTCAAAATCTCTGAAAACCTTGCTGTATATTCTCACGACTTTCCTCTTGTTTTTCTTGGTGTTCTGGCTTTCAAGAAAGTCGACGAGATTGTCGTCGATGAAGGAAGCTAAGGAAATATATGAAGCGACGAGAAGTCTAATCCTCTCCTTGATCGCCATCTTCATGTGTCGCTTGGAAAAGTAAACGAAAGATATACAGTACTCGCACGTGCTGTGGGGTATATGAAGAGAGATAGTATTCATCACGACTAGTTTTTCCTGTTAATGCTATAATTAACTATCATGACGATACAATCACTGGTCTCCTTATTTTTGGGGAAAATTAAATCAAACACGGAACTAAAAAATGTGGATCTGCCCACCTTTCAAAAAGATTTTAATAAAGTCCTGTATGCATACCTTGATGACAAGCTTGAAAGATACAAAAAAATAGCAAAAGGGGACAGTCTTGCGGTTGAGGCACTTTCACATGCAATTTATATTATTAAGAAAGGTGGCAAGAGAGTGCGTCCTTATATGTGTTTTTTGGCTTATGTAACAGAGGGTGGTGGGGATTATAAAAAAATATTGCGCACAAGTGTGGCCTTGGAACTTTTTCATGCTTTTGCTTTGATACACGACGACATTATCGATGAAGGTTTAGAACGGCACGGCACACCGACTGTGCATGTTCATATTGAGCAAGTCATTACACCAAAACCAAGAGGAAATAAAAAACACATTGCTGAAAGTATAGCTTTGCTTGCAGGAGATCTTATTTTTAGTTTTGCTCATGAGGTCATGGCAAGTGCGGATAATGTGGAGGCGCAGGAAATATTTTTTAATATGGTTGAAGAGGTTGTTGCGGGACAGATGTTGGATGTTTCTTTCATGCTTACTTACAAAGTTGAGAGCATAACGATTGAACATAAGAACGTTCTTAAAACTGCGTTATACTCTTTCGTGAACCCGATGCTCATCGGATCACGTCTTGCAAAATCAACTTTGCATGATGAAAAATACAGAGCATTCGGTTTGCATTTAGGGCAGGCTTTTCAGATTCAAGATGACCTTTTGGATATTATTGGAAATTCAAAAGACACAGGTAAGCAGACATTTCTTGATATACAGGAAGGGCAACATACAATTTTGACACAATATATATTTGAGCGAGCAAGCGAAAGAGATATTGAGGTTCTAATGTCCTTATTTGGCAAACCCATTGATAGTCATGGAAGAAAGGTATTGTCTCGTCTATTTGTAAGTACAGGGTCAATAGATTGTGCACAAAAAGAGACGGTCCGTTTAATATCTGAAGCGAGGACTCATGCTTTATCACCACAATGGCATGATTTTGTTGATTTAATTAGTAAAAGAAATACATGAAATACCCCGAATATAATTCTGATATAAAATTATGCACTGCTATTCACAAAAAATATGGTAAAAGTTTTTATTTTGGTACACGACTTTTGTCAGAAGCTGAGCAAGACGCAACAAGTGTATTGTATGCCTTTTTTAGATATCCAGATGAATATGTGGATACATACTACAATGATCAGTCTCAAAAAAGTATTGCCCTAGAAAAATTACAAGATTTTAAATTGCTATGGCAAAAAAAATATAATGGTGAAGTTATTAATCACGAAGATACCACACTAGTTACTATTCTGCGATCTGCAAAATATATTTTTGATACATATAAAATTCCTATCGAATATAGTCAGGATTTCTTGAAGAGTATGATTCAGGATGTAACCAAGGATAGATACGAATCATATGAAGATCTACGTGATTACATGTACGGTTCCGCTTCGGTTGTCGGTATTATGATGTGCTATATATTGTGCTTTAAGGATGAACGCTTTATAAATGACATTAACTTCCGTTCGCTCGTTCTCGAGAAGGCAGGTCTTCTTGGTGAGGCGTTTCAAATGACAAATTTTCTACGAGATATTGGTGAAGATGTAAAAGAAAGAGGGCGAATATATATACCGCAGGATGATCTCAAACTTTTTGAAGTAAGCGATGACTCTATTACAAAAAAAGAAGTAACTGGTAATTTTGTAAAACTAATGAAATATGAAATTGATCGAACCCGTCAGCTGTATAAACAAGCAGAGGAGGGTATACTGTTGCTTCCAAAGAGGGCAGGAAGAGGGATATTTGTGGCTAGGGTGTTGTACGGCCATATCCTAAATGAAATAGAAAAGAATATGTATGATACCCTGACTACTCGGGCCAGAGCTTCTTTTGCAAAAAAGGTAGTATTAGCAATTTATGCACTCGTAAAATTTTCATATGGAAAAAAATAAACAAAAAAAAGTGGTAGTTATTGGAGCCGGTATTGGGGGTCTTGCTACTGCTTGCCTTTTGGCAAAAAAAGGTTACAGCGTAACGGTAGTTGAAAAGAACTCAAAACCTGGTGGTCGAGCGAATATCTTTGACGAAAAAGGATATTTGTTTGATATGGGACCATCCTGGTACATGATGCCCGACATCTTTGAACATTTTTTTATGTTAATGGAAGAAAAGATTACAGACCACCTTGCCTTAAAACGCCTCTCTCCTTCGTATCGTATTTTTCTAAAAAGTGAGAGCAAACATTATGACTTTTATTCTGATCTAGAGAAGACTATTGAAACTTTTGAGTCACTCGAAAAAGGTTCAGGTGAGGTGTTGCGAGAGTATATGAAGACTACAGAGTACCAGTACAAAATTGCTCGTGATGAGTTTATGTTCAAAAATTATGACTCTATATTTGATTTTATAAACAAGAGAGTAATGATTGAAGGGCGAAAACTTCCACTTTTTTCAAAAGTAGAAAAGATTATCAACAGCAAGTTTAATAGTGAGATTTTGCGTAAAGTTCTACAGTACCAAACAGTTCTTTTGGGAACATCTCCAGGGGATGCGCCAGGAATATATAGCATGATGAACTATGTCGATTTTGTTGAAGGTGTTTGGTATCCAGATGGGGGAATTTATAAACTAGTAGAGGCGATGGTTAATATTGCGAAGAAAAATAATGTAGAAATTAAAACAAATTGCCCGGTGTCTCGGATTCTAGTACAGAACGGCGAGGTTAGAGGGGTTTTACTTGAAGACGGCTCGACAATAGAAGCAGATATTGTTGTTTCAAATGCCGATATCGTGCACACCGATCAGGTATTACTAGAGAAACCATACAGACAAAATTCACCAAGTTACTGGAATAAGCGCTTGATGGCACCCTCGGCTTTTATCCTATATCTTGGTATTGATGGCGTTATTCCCTCTTTACAACATCACAACCTCTTGTTTGCACAGGATTGGACTAAAAATTTCTCGCAGATATTTAAAAAACCAGAATGGCCAACTGATCCATCTTTGTATGTCTGCGTCCCTTCAAAAACAGATCCGAATGTTGCGCCTGCTGGTAAAGAAAACTTGTTCGTACTCGTTCCTATTGCTGCAGGACTTCCTCATACCGATGAATTTTTACAAGAGTATGCAGACAAGACCATATCGCAAATGGAACAGTATATGGATATCCCAAACCTAAAAAAACGTATCGAGTTTCAGAGAATATATGCAGTCAATGATTTTATCAAAGACTACAACGCGTTCAAAGGAAGCGCTCTTGGGTTGGCACACTCACTTGGACAGACGGCGATTTTTAGACCAAATAATATAAATAAGAAAGTTAAAAATTTATATTATGTCGGGGCAGGAACAAACCCAGGTATCGGTATGCCTATTTGCTTGATCTCTGCTGAGCTTGCCTATAAGCGTATTGAAAAAATTACCGACCCAGCGCCACTAGGAAAAATATAGCCATACCAGCAAGTGTGTTGATGTATGGAAAATATGTGTATATGCGAAATAGTTGTTGTTCGTTAGTGTTTATAGAAATAATCATAAATATAAAATAAACAAGACTGAGCACGAGACTGATTAGACCTATAAAAGGAGAAACAAGTAATCCAGCAAATAAATACAATACAGCGCAAAGAATAAGGGTGTTTCTTTTTTGTAGCCAAGTTGCAACGGTTTGAAGGTTAGCTTCGGTATCTGCCTTGATGTCTGGCACTGCAGAGTAGGCATGCATGGCTATGGCCCAACACATTCCAGCAATTGTGCTGATCCATAGCGTGTCCCAAGATATGTTATGTTGTGTTAGGTCAGAAGCAAGTAAGTAACCAAAAACCGCAGTAGCAATATAGTGTCCAGCGCTAAAAAAACTATCTAGAAAAGGTTTTGTTTTTGCGCGAATTGGTAAAGAAGAATACATTCCCGCAAAAAAGAAAAAGGCAATAAGCGCAAAAAAAGTATGAAGAGAGCTGATGTAATAGGAATATATTAAAAAGGGAATGCTAACTATGGCAACGTGGTAAAAAAGTTTTCTGTGTTCGCTAGGCACAACAAGAGATTCATATAAAACTTTTTTTGGATTAAGCTTGTCTGTTTCATAATCAAAAATATCATTTATACCGTATATATAAATATTTGCAGGGTAGGTGAAAAATACAAAAAATACTAACAAGGGAGCAAGAAGCCACAACTGACCAGAAAGACCTATTGCTGAAGCAATTCCCACAGCGTATGGTCCAATCTCATATATCCAAAATCTAGGCCGGCTAATGCGAAAAAACCTTTTTGTGTTCATTTTTTAATTATATCATGATGCAAATGTTATAATAATTAAATGAGTAAAAAGGCATTAAAAACCAGTAGTCCACAATAGGGTGGTAACTTTTATAAAAAATACTGCGATATATTACGTTTACATACTCCGTTGTGCGGATGATACCTTATATATTGGCAGTACCAATAATTTAGAAAAAAGGTTGCACCAGCATAACAATGCAAAAAGTGGGGCTCACTATACAAAAATTAGACGCCCAGTATCAATGGTTTATTCCGAAGAAATGGGTACTCTAGGTGAAGCCAGAAGCAGGGAAGCAGAAATCAAGAGGTTAAATAGAAAAGAGAAATTAAATCTCATTAATGCTAATATAAAAAAATGATTGGCTTACTTCTCACAATGTCAGGTACTTTACTTGATGAAATATCCCTTTCGATAGGAAAGTGGAAGATAAATAATAGTCAGGAAAACCTCTATACTTATGGTTTTCTTAATATATTTTGGGCTTTTATTTTTTTTAGTGTAATAGTGCTCATCAACGGTAATTTTGTATTTTCACTAGCTTCAATACCACTGTTTTTAATTTTAGCTTTCCTAGAAATATTACAAACCTACTCGAGTCTTCATGCAATCGCAGAAGCAGATAGAAGCGCTTTTGCCTTTATTTTGACTCTAACTATTCCCCTCGTTTTGACGGCTGACTATTTTTTAGGATATCAGTTGAGTACAACCACCCTTATCGGAGTTTGTTTTATTGTATTTGGTATAATTGTTTTGCTTGTAAACCACGGTATTAATAAGAAAGGAATCAAATATGTTATTTTTAGCACAATAAACGCAAGTATTACGATTTCAATTTATAAGTATCTAATAACTTACTATAATTCAGTTGAAGCACAACAGATACTTACTAATCTAGTGCTCATGATTGTTATTCTTGCACTTGCTTATAAGGCAGGCGAAAACCCTTTTAGATTAATGTTCAAAAAAGGATATTTTATACAGTCTTTTTTAGTAGGAGTTGCAGGTGTTCCCCTTGGGTTTGCTTATTTATTTGCTCCAGCGTCGGTAATTATTAGTGTGAAAAGAGGCTCAGGACTTATGTGGTCTATAATTTCAGGAAGAGCATACTTCAAAGAAAGTCATATTATTTTAAAACTAATTTCTTGCGCTTTTGTGCTTATTGGATTCTTTATGCTTGCTCTATAGTTGCAGAAGGAACACTCTTATATGAAGGATTGGCTACTAGAAAAGGTTGACCATCTTTCTCTATAACGTAATAAGCCATACCATGCATCTTTGCCATCACTTTATAATCTGCGTGCTCTGGCATGCTTATAGAGTCACCTTGGAGGTTCACAGGGCTGTCGTCGGTTGTGACAAGCCAAGTCTTTCCTATGTTCATTAGAGCGTGACCCGCGAAAGAGGGAATAGGGATAATGTCTCCAGTCTTTACACGAATTGCTTGGAATGATTCTATTTCATCATCCAGCCAGTTACCTTCTGCATCCTTTTTACGAATTTGAAGAAGTAGGACACCTTCGCCTTCGGCTATTGTATAGGTTTCTTTGAAATCAATGATGTGATAATGACCGTAGGTTTTTATATACTCGCCACCAACAGTACCTGTCTCCCAAACGGTAACATTTCTTTTGTCTGACCCTCCTCGGATCATGTAATAGTGAATTGCCGGACCTGAAGCATTTGGGTTCATTAAAACTTCTTTCATTTTGTCGTGTGGTCGTGATGCGAATGGTTCCATATGATATAATTATTGCATGAATGAACATATTGGCAAAGCATACATAGTTGCGGTTGATATGGGGTATGGTCATCAACGAGCTGCTTACCCTCTAAAGGATATTTCGGCTACTCCGTCAGACTGGAATATCAAAGGGCCTTACATTATTTCGGCAAATAACTATCCTGGTATTCCAAAAAAAGATTTAAAGCTTTGGCAGAGTGGTCGCGGTATATACGAATGGATTTCTCGCATGCGAGAACTTCCTTTTTTAGGTGAAAAACTTTTTGCCGCAATGAATTACTTTCAGCGTATTGATCATTTTTACCCAAAACGTGATCAAAGTAAGTCTATGTTTCAGTTGGACTATATTTATAAACTTATAAATAAGAAAGGTCTTGGAAAGCATCTTATAAAAGAACTAAATAAAAATCCCTTACCATTAATCACTACTTTTTTTACCCCGGCTTTTTCGGCAGAAGAACATGGTTATAAAGGAAAGATATATTGCCTATGTACAGACACCGATATATCTCGTGCATGGGCACCTGTTAACCCAAAGAATAGCCGTATCATTTATTTTGCGCCAAGTCATCGGGTGAGCGAGCGCCTAAAAGCCTACGGAGTACCAGCAGACAAGATAATCACAACTGGTTTTCCTTTACCTAAAGAACTTGTACCTAGAAGCGGTACCGAATTTACCAGGTCAATCACACACCGACGTATTATGCGTCTTGACCCAACAGGGAGGTTTAGAAAAAAATTTCAAGCTCTAATTACTGATTCTATTGGAAATCAAACTCACGGTTCTTCACACGGTCCTGTTTCTATTGCTTTTGCTATCGGAGGAGCTAATGCGCAGTTTCAAATCGGACTTGATGTTATTGAGTCTCTTGCTCCTGATATAAAGAATGGAAAATACCAACTAAACCTCATTGCGGGAGTATCAAATAAAATTTACACAATTTTTGAAAAAGCTTTGAAACAGCATGGTCTCGATATGTATCGAGGAAAGGGAGTTGAGATAATCTATAACGCAGACAAAATGAAATATTTTGAGGAGTTCGATAAACTACTTATTGATACTGATATTCTTTGGACAAAACCAAGTGAGCTTTCTTTTTATGCAGGTCTCGGTCTTCCTATTCTCATAGCACCAACTCTTGGATCACAAGAAGAGTTCAATCAGGATTGGCTACAATTTACATGTGCAGGTATAAAACAAAGCAACCCAAAATATACCAAAGAATGGCTCGCTGATTGGCTAGATTCAGGAATTTTGGCAGGTATGGCACTAAATGGCTACCTCAATATATCGAAGAAAGGTGCGTATCATATAGAGAGTGTGGTTCTTTACGACAAGCATATAGAAATGAGCGAGAATCATTTGATTTGATATTATGAATAACTTTTTTATAATCGCAACATTTGGATATGCCTGTATGGCAGTTGTTGCTGTCCTCGATAAATTTATTTTGACAAAGGAGCTCCGCGTTTCTGCTTACGCTTTTTATTCCACCTTCTTTTTTTTAGGGGCCTTTTTACTCTTACCATTTGCAGAATTTATATCCCTGCAAGCATTTATTGTGGCTCTCATTTCAGGACTTGGTTTTGGTTTTGCCACATGGACAATGTTTATTGGTCTTAGATATGCTGAAGCGACGCACTTCATTCCTTTTATCGGAGCTGTGACGGCAGTTTTTGTATATGCACTATCTTCACTATACTTTGGCGATGTACTTTCCATACAGCAAAGTATAGGAGTCCTTATTTTGATATTAGCGAGCTTTGTGTTTTCGCATGATAAAGCACATAGTCACCGAGGGGTTCATCCAAGCTTTGTGTGGGGATTATTGTCGGGTTTTCTTTTTGCTTTGTCACACGTAACAGCCAAGATTTTTTATAGTGAATATTCATTTATTACTGGTCTCGTATGGACGAAGGGTCTTGTAGGACTTGTCGCCGTCTTCATTATAATTTTTTCAGTATCTGCACGTAGGGAGGTTTTTGGAAAAAAAGTTTCCGGAAAAAGAAATATGTTTTGGGTTGTTTTTGCAGATAAAGTATTTGCTATTTTAGGTACACTCGCAGTTCAATATGCGATTGCTATTGGTAGTGTTGCAGTGGTGAGTGGTTTGGTTGGTGTACAGTATGCTTTGATACTTATTTTTGCTTTTGTTGTAACCAAACTTTTCCCTAGATATTTTTCTGAGTATTTTACAAAACAAAAAGTTGCCGTTGAGGTCGTAGCAATATTGATGGTCGTGATCGGTGTTTTCTTTTTAATATGAATCTGCACATAAAAAAAAATTTAATACGTTTAGTAGTTCTATTGTTGATAATCTATGCTGGCCTCTGGGTTTTTTCTTTTAAAAAATACGATGTAGAACTCGGTATAAGTTATAGTCCACAATATGCTCGTTTTCTTGGCCTTGATAGTGGCGAGACTCTTGATGCTATTCTCTCTGATCTAAAACCTGCAACTATTCGTCTTGCTGTGCCTTGGAGCGAAACAGAGGCAACTAAAGGTACTTATGATTTTGCTGAAATTGATGAAATGATAAAAAAAGTAGGGGATAGTGGTGCAAGAATTATTTTAACCATAGGACAAAAAGTTCCACGTTGGCCCGAATGTTTTATACCGTCATGGGCAGGAGAGCTTTCTGTAGATTCTAAAAGGGCTGCTTTGCTCGACTATGTTGGGACTACTGTGAACCGCTACAAAGATAACCCAGCCATAGAATTTTGGCAGGTAGAAAATGAACCATACATACGGTTTCCTTTTGGTAACTGTGAACTTTTCGATGAGGATTCGGTGCAAGCTGAAATTGATCTGGTTAGAAAAATTGATTCTTCAAGAGATGTTATCCTAACCGATAGTGGGGAACTTTCATCATTCCGTCGACCATCTTTTGGAGGAGATATTCTTGGAACAACACTCTATAGAACAATTAGAATTAGCGGTGGCTTGGTGGCACATTATGATTGGTTGCCCCCTGCTTATTACAAGATAAAAGCACGAATATGGGGTAATAGTTATAAAAATTTTTTTGTTTCAGAGCTTCAGGCTGAGCCATGGTTCCTCGGAGATATTCCAACTACAAAACAAGGTTTTGCAAAAGACACCACATTCAGTAATGAACGTTTTGTGCAGAATGTAGAATATTCAAAAAAGGTAGGCGCTTCTCGCGTCTACCTTTGGGGAGCAGAGTGGTGGTATTTTATGAAGACAAAAGTGGGAGATGAAAGCTATTGGGAGACTGCTAAAACTATTTTTTCTTCTTATCCTCAGGATTATCTAAATCTTTAAAGGCTCCTCGAAGATGCTTGATGGCTTCTACCATGCTCTTTGCAAGTTCTGGGATTTTCTTTGCCCCAAAAAGAAGGACTGCTAGTGCGGCTATCAATATAAGTTCTCTTGTTCCTAGTCCAAACATTTTTTTTATTTGTTATAATTTATAAATATGGTCATCTCATAAAGCACCAACAACGGCAGTACCATTGCAACTAATGATAGTCCATCTGTTGGTGGAAGTAAAGCTGTAATAACAAAGACAATAAAGATAGCAATACGGCGTTTCCTCCTAAGTAATGAGGTGCGAAAGGCTCCCATACGAATAAGGGCTGTTAGAACAAGGGGGTATTGAAACACTATACCAAGAAGTGATGAAGTAAGAAAAATTTGAGATAAAAACTGTCCAATATCCCAGATGTTTTTAATTCCTAGGCTTGTGTTTATTCGAGAAAATAGACCAAATGAATAATACAGAATACCGAAACCATAAGTAAACCCTACGAGAAATAAAATAAGGCTGGCGGGGATAGAAACAAAAAACCAAACTCGCTCTCTTTTGGTAAGGGCTGAAGAGGTGAATGAAAAAAGGTGGTAAATAATCAATGGTAATGTTGCAACCATTGCACAAAAAAAACCAATATCAACAGAAAGACCTGCAAACTGAAAGGGTGAGGTGGTGGCAATAATCACTCCATCAATTTTAAAATTATTTATAAAAAATCTAACAATAGACGAAGAAAAACTAATTCCAGTAAAAAAAATTACAATAAAAATTATTGTTGAAAGATAAAGCCTGCGTTTAAGCTCTTCAATATATGGGAAGTATTTACGTGCGTTTTCTAAAAAATCATCCACGTCATTATTCGGACATTATAAAGATACTTCCACCTGTAACTAAGGGGGTTTCAGTGCACATTAGAGTTCCATCATCTTCAAAAAGAATGTCAGAAGGCGTGTAGGATGCATTACCTGCAGGTATCTCAAGTATAAAATCCTGAGAATCACCTGATTGTCCAAGAATATCTGTTATTGCCATGTTTACTATTCTACGATACTTGCGGTGGTAGTGCTAGTTTCGGTTATAGGGGGAATTGCTATATCTGGTGTGGATGTTGGGGTCACTGGAATAGGTTCGATAACAACTTCTGGTGTGGTCGTTGCTGTGGTTGTAGATGTAGGCTCAATAGCAGGAGATATAATTGGTTCTTCTGGTAAGATTATTTCAGGTGTAGTTGTGGAGGTCGTAGGTGTAGAGGTTGAAGTAGAAGTATCAGTTGGGATAGTCACATCCTCTTCAACAATTTTTTCTGGTTCAGACTGCTGAGCTTCTCCACTTTCTTGAGGAATAATTTCTTCAACCATTTTATTAACGGCAATG
>Ga0209190_1001385_pt1 | contig 16970 bp, 16 predicted proteins | sample M_140205_XF_Meta_FD_187315 | JGI IMG/M metagenome (GOLD analysis project Ga0209190, IMG submission 187315) | Freshwater microbial communities from Lake Montjoie, Canada to study carbon cycling - M_140205_XF_MetaG (SPAdes) (version 2) | ecosystem: Environmental > Aquatic > Freshwater > Lake... | reverse complement strand
CAATGAGTTAGTGGAGGAATTTCATCTGTTATTAGTTCTATTGCTCTCATTGTTGTTGCCAAAGTAGTAAAATTGTTTTGAACTTTGTACTTTTGGGTTGTCAAAAATTGTACCGTATCATGACTAATTTAAGTGTCAATATTAATAAAATTGCTACCATTCGGAATGCTCGAGGTGGAGATGTTCCAAATGTAGTTCAAGTAGCGATTGATTGTGAGCGTTTTGGAGCTGATGGAATTACAATTCACCCGCGACCTGATGAACGACATATTACCACTAAAGATGTTTATGACTTGAAAAAGGTTGTGACAACGGAATTTAATATTGAAGGTTATCCAGATGCTCGATTTATGGAATTAATCGCCGATGTCTTCCCAGAACAAGCAACTTTGGTTCCTGACCCACCCAATGTATTGACTTCTAATGCTGGTTGGGATACAAAAAAACATTTTGATTTATTATCTGATTTAATTCAACAGTTAAAGGTACTGGGTGTTAGAAGTGCCATTTTTGTTGATACCAATTCAGTGAATATTGAATATGCCGCAAAAATTGGAGTAGATAGAATAGAATTGTATACAGGACCTTTTGCTGAAAACTTTCCGAGAAATCCTGAAAAAGCAATTGAAGAATACATTCAAGCTGCCAATCTGGCGCATGAGTTGGGAATTGAAGTAAATGCAGGACATGATTTAAGTTTAGATAATCTAAAGTTTTTCAAACAATCAATTCCCTTTTTGGCAGAAGTTTCTATTGGTCACGCGTTGATTTCTGATGCTTTGGGATTGGAAAATACGATTCAACGGTATAAAATGCTTTTGGTTTAGAGTTGGAGGTTGGAATTGGAGGTTAGAGTTAGAGTTGGAGGTTGGAGTTGGATATGATATCGGCATCTCGGCTGCGCTCGATGCTCGATAAACGGATATTTACACAAACTATTTCGCCATATGTACTGTCTTTTGAGGATAGGGAATACTTATTTTATATTCTCGAAAAAGGCGATCTATTTCAAATCGAATATCAGATTTATAGTTGTTGATATCCCAATTTTGATCTGCCCAAAAGATTAATTCTAGTTCCAATCCATTGTCACCAAAATGGGATAATCTTACGTCTACTGGATGAGATTTTCTAACCTTCGGATGACCCAAAGCGGCTTGTTTCAATAAGCGAGTTACAAGTTCCGTATCGGCATGATAATCTATTGTCAATACAATTCTGAAACGGGATAATTCTGAACCATGACTCCAGTTTTCTACAAATTCTTGCGTTAATTTGGAATTAGGCATGATTAGCACATTTCCTTCTCTTGTTTCAATTTGAGTTGTTCGTACATTAATTTTTAAAATCTTAGCAACGATAGCTTCTGATTTTCCTCCATTTGATATTTCAACAATATCACCCACACGAATATTGCCTTCAACCAGTAAAACGACACCTGAAAACATATCCTTAAATACATCCTGTAATCCAAGTCCCAAACCAACAAAAAGTCCAAGAGAACCTGTCATCAGAAGTGAAAGGTCAATATCAAGAGCCTTTAAACTTGTTATGATGGCAAAAATATAAATTACATATTTTGCTATTTGGACATAGATGTATTCCGTTCCTGGGTTAATTGAAGTTTTTGCTCTGAATTTTTTACTGATGTATAATTTCACAACATTCAACAGCATCTTGGCTCCAAAGAAGATGAAAATTAAGACAAGGATGTGGTAAAAACTCAGTGTAAATTTTTGAGACTTTATTAAATTGAAATTCAGAAATTCCGTGAAAGTAACATCTTCATTATTTAAATTAAAGCTCCAAACAGCAATATAAGCTGCAAGGAGATAAACGCTTTGACTCAATAATTTCAGCCAGGTAACCATTCGACCTTCTACGCGAATATTGGCACTTTTCAAATACCGTTTCAATAATTTATGAATCACCCTTCGCAGCAACATGGCAATGAAAAAGATGACACTTAGAAAAATGATGTTCCAAAAACAAACTTTGTACGGACCTAAATGAAATAGAGTATAGCTTAGCATTTTATCTTAATATTGTTCGACCTAACTTTTCTGAAAAGATTATTTTAATTTTTTCATAAACCATTTGTTCGGCTAATAGATCCATTAAAAGTTCATCTGTCAAGGTTTCCGATTGGCCCATTTTGATTCTAATGTCATTAATATGTTGTTCGATTTTAGCTAGCTTGAAACTATAAATCGCATTCATTACTGTTTCCGCCATTCGATCTCCTTCTGAACGGGTTATAATATTATAATTACTCAACCATTTGGCACTCAATTCATGCTCATTCGATTCAATATCACTTACAAATTTTACAATATCTTGGTCTTCTAATCTTTTTAAAAAGTTGATAGATAAGAATTCATTTTTTGATAATCCATCTAAAAACAAGCTATGAATTTTATTGTAAACAGGGTGAGTAAAGGTCATTTCATCTGTTATCAACTCGTGACAAATAAATTCAATTACATTGGTTTCAGATAAATTTGTTTGATCGTTTTCATCAATTTGATCAAACTGCATTGTTCGTGTTCCATATTTTACCATTATCCGAATCAGCTGTTCTTCATTATAATAAGAAATATCTTGTTGAACTTGAGGTTCCGAATTTTGCTGTAGTTGTTGTTCCTGCGTTTTAGGGATATCGTAAAAATCTGGTTCTGGAGCCTGTTTCACAACAACATTTTTCCTCAATTTAATTAATTCGTTCGATATAACTTGTTCATTAATTTCAAATTGCTGAGAAATTTGCTGCATGTATACCGTTCGGGTAATCTGATCAGGAATTAAAGAAACTGAATGAACAATTTCACGAATTAATTCTGCTCTTTTAATAGGATCATTTTCACTGTCTTTCAAAAGAATTGACGCTTTGAATGATATAAAATCTTGCGTGCTTTCTTTGATGTAGTTTTCAAGTTCTACAGTGCTTGATTTTTTAGAAAATGAATCTGGATCTTCGCCTTCAGGAAACAGGACCACTTTCACATTCATTCCTTCTTCAAGAATTAAATCAATTCCGCGGAAAGATGCTTTTATACCTGCTGGATCACCATCATAAAGAATCGTAATATTCTGCGTATATCGGCGAATAAGTTTTATTTGATCTTTTGTAAGTGAAGTTCCGGAAGAAGAAACTACATTTTGAATTCCAGCTTGATACATGCTTATTACATCTGTATATCCTTCACATAAAAAACAATTGTCGTATTTTATGATATCACCTTTTGAATAATGTAATCCATAAAGAATTTCGCTTTTATTGTAGATGATACTTTCTGGTGAATTGAAATACTTTGCAATTTTCTTATCTGTAAAAAGCGTTCGTCCACCAAATCCTAATACGCGTCCCGAAACGCTGTGAATAGGAAACATTACACGTCCTCTAAAAAAATCAAATTGTCGGTCATCTTTCGATTTTACGAGACCAACCTTTTCTAAATAGTCTAATTTATATCCTTTCGCAATGGAAGCCTTCGTAAAATCGGTTCCTGTGTTCAAGCAATAACCCAATTGAAATTTTTCGATGATGTCTTTCCGAAATCCACGTTCTTCAAAATATGAAAGAGCAATTGCCTTTCCTTCTTCTGAATTGTGTAAGTTTTCCTTGAAATGATCTCTTGCGAAATCATTGATGATATATAAACTTTCTCGTTCACTAATTGCAGCAAGCTGCTCTGCTGTTGCTGGCTCATCTGCTGGAATTGGAATACCATATTTATCAGCTAGCCAACGTAGTGCTTCTGGATAAGAAAAATGTTCTTTTTCCATTAAGAAACTTACAACTGTTCCACCTTTTCCAGTAGAGAAGCATTTAAAAATCTGTTTTGCAGGTGAAACAACAAATGAAGCTGTTTTTTCATCTGTGAACGGACTCAACCCTTTTAGATTTGACCCAGCACGTTTTAAACTTACAAATTCACCTATCACTTCCTCTATTCTGGAAGCTTGCATGATATCGTCAATAATATGTGGTGGAATTTTAGCCATTATTCTTCAGGATACCCGAAATCTTTTTCACTTAGTAATTTACCTTTTTCGTCGTACGTTGTCCAAACACCAACAGATGCATCTTTATGATATTCACCGCGATAGTGTAATCTCCCATTAGGATATTTCACAACTGTAAAACCTTCACGTAAACCGTGTTCGTATATCGTCACGGATAATTCTAAACCATTTACACTATAATACGTCCAAATACCATTTCTTTTGCCTTCGTCGTCTTGAGCCCCTTTGTATTTTACTTGTATTTTCCCAGGGTACCATTCTGTATAAACGCCATCTTTTATTTCAATTAAGACTTCTTCTTTTAAAGGAACTTTATTTTCTGTTGCTTCTTCAGTTGAACAAGAGACAAGAATGATGGTTATGATAAAAAGGATAAACTGTTTCATACTGTATTTTATTTTTCTCTAAGTGTTGTGTATTCAACTAATCCAATGATTGAACGTTTGGCGTCTGAATCAGGGATATCTGTCAATAAGGCAAGTGCTTGAGTTTTTAATTCCATCATTTTGCCATGTGCATATTCAATTCCGCCGTTTGCAATTACCAATTCAATTGCTCTATTCACGTGTGTTGGATCTTCGTTTTTGTTTTTAATAATATTGATTAATTCTCGTCTTACTTCAATTGAAGCAGTATTTAAAGCATAAATCAAAGGCAATGTCATTTTTCTTTCTCGGATATCAATTCCAGTTGGTTTCCCAATATTGTCTGGTGTTCCATAGTCAAAAATATCATCTTTTATTTGAAACGCCAAACCAACTAATTCTCCAAATTGACGCATTGTAGGTGCCATGTCTTCTCGATCAACAGCAATAGCGCCACCTTCGCAGCACGTCGAAATTAATGACGCTGTTTTTTGACGGATTACTTCAAAATAAATTTCTTCCGTAATATCTAATTTTCTAGCTTTTTCGATTTGTAACAATTCTCCTTCACTCATTTCTCTCACCGCACGTGCAACGATTTCAAGTAAGCGGAGATTGTTTTTTTCGATTGATAACAATAAGACTTTCGAAAGCATGAAGTCACCAACTAAAACGGCAATTTTATTTTTCCATAATGCATTGACAGAAAAGAAACCTCGTCTTTCATTGGCGTCATCAACAACATCATCGTGCACCAAAGTTGCAGTGTGTAATAGCTCAACTAAGGATGCTGCATCGTACACTCTGTCGTTCATTGTTCCTAACATTTTTGCTGTTAAAAAAATGAACATTGGACGCATTTGCTTCCCTTTTCTTCGGATGATGTAATGGGTGATTTTATCTAGTAATGGAACTTTTGATTTCATGCTTTGACGAAAACGCACTTCGAACTCAGACATCTCTGATTCTATTGGCTTCATCATTTCCTTTACTGTCAACATAATACAAATATAAGGGATAGATTGCGTTTTTTATGCTAAAATGTTGGCTTGTTTAAATCTTTTTCAATGGAAAAACTGAAATAAATTGAAATGCGTTATTTCATTGCTCTTTCTTCTTTAAGAATGGCTTTATTTTTATTTGCTAATTGTCCGCAAGCAGCATCAATATCTTTCCCGCGGCTTCTGCGAACATTAACAACCAAATTCTTAGATTCTAGGTAGTCAGCGAAATCATCAACTTTATTTTTATCCGCTTGCTGAAATTCACTATCATCGATTGGATTATATTCAATAATGTTGATTTTACATGGAACACATTTGGCAAATTCTGCTAATTCTTGTGCGTCTTCTTTTGTGTCATTGAAATCTTTGAAAATAATGTATTCAAACGTAACCCTAGAACCGGTTTTTTCATGAAAATACCGCAATGAATCTGCTAATTCCTCTAGATTATTAGAGTCATTAATCTCCATGATGTGACTGCGTTTTTTATCATTAGCAGCATGTAATGAAATGGCTAAGTTGAATTTTACTTCATCATCACCTAGTTTTCGAATCATTTTTGCAATACCAGCAGTAGATACTGTTATGCGTTTTGGCGACATTCCTAAACCTTCCTCTGATGTCAATAATTCAACGGAGCGAAGAACATTTTTATAATTTAAAAGAGGCTCACCCATTCCCATATATACGATATTGGATAGGGGAGTATTGTACCTGTTTTCAGCCTGTTCTTTCAAGTAAACAACTTGGTCAACAATTTCTCCAGCTGTTAAATTGCGCATTAATTTTAATCTTCCTGTAGCGCAAAAGGTGCAAGATAAGCTACAACCAACTTGCGATGAAATGCATGCTGTTGTTCTTGAAGATGTTGGAATTAAAACTCCTTCAACCACCTTTCCTTCGCCAATAGAAAAAGCACATTTGATTGTTTTGTCTGAGCTTATTTGCTGGTCATCTAAAGTGATGTGATCTATAAAAAAATGTTCATCTAACTTAAGACGAAGGGCCTTGCTAAGATTAGACATTTCTTCAAATGTTGCAGCGTTTTTTTGCCAGAGCCATTCATAAACCTGTTTTGAACGAAAGGTTTTTTCGTCCAATGTTTCTAGAGCTTTTTTTAGCTCCTCGAAGGTTAGATTTCTGATATTTTCTTTGCTGTCTGCCATTTACTGCTGCAAAGGTAGGGAATTGATTCGTGAAATGGGTAAAGATTAAAGTTGAGAACTTTAAGTTTAAAAAACAGATTTTTAATAGAATCGTTTAATTTTATAATTTGGTGAAAAATAATTCAAGTCTGAAATGAAGAATTGTGTTAAATGTCAAAAAGAAATTGGTGGTCAGGATGCATATTGTCAGTATTGTGGATCGCACCAATTGCGTGACGAATTAATGGATCGATTGGATCAAGTTGAAAATAGTATTAACAATACTGTTAAAAAAGAAAACACGGGGTTACTTGTAACACTCAGTGTAATAAGTATAATTGGATCTATTTTCGGAATTGGAAGAGGGTTATTGTATGAAGCAGTTTCAAGCTTAGATCCCGATTCTGAATACGTTAGGGGTTACATTTATGTTTATGCTAATTTAGGTTCTTTGATAGGAGTAATAATGATACTATCCAAAAAAATATGGGGCTTATATTTATACACGATTTCACAAGTGGTTTATATTGTCACTGTGTTATTGGCGGCAATGAGTTATGAAGTGGGGAGTGCTTTTGCAGTTGCTTTTTCCTCTTTTTTCCTGATTCCATCGGTTGTTTTCGTATTCTTGTTTTGGTCAAAAGATATTAAAAACAAATTATCTTAATTGATTTTAAACATTTGTTTCTCCATTTTCAAACACTTCCTAGTAGAATCCTTTTTGTTCATTTTCAATTCTGATACTTGATTTTTTTTTATCATCCTATCTGTCTGACTGCGCATTAACTCTCCTGCGACTTTCTAGAACGTATTAAAATACTCCACTAAGAAAAGTTTAACCTATCACATCCTTTTAGTTAGTGCGATTTCATTTGTGGTCTTTCTGATTTTTTATTTTCTGAGATTCTATCTTCTTTCAGAAATTTTCTTGAGGTTTTAACTCTTTTAAAAAATTATTTCACTAATAAAAGTTCTTCTATCGGAAAACTTAACAGTAATACAAAACCTTTCTCTGGTTTTGATTCAATCTTGAAGGTTCCCTTGTAGGCATTAGCTCTTTCTTCAATGCTGTGTAAACCAACTCCTTTATTCAATGTTTTCAGGTCAACTCCTTTTCCATTATCTGAGAAAGCGAATTCAAGTCTTCCATCATTCACCATCATATTCGTTTCAATTCTGGTCGCCTCGGCGTATTTTAGGGAATTATTGGTGAGTTCCTGCACAATACGATATATATTGACGCTGAAACCTTTCTCGAACTTAAAGTTCTCTGATGTAAAATCGAACTGTACTGAAGGGTGAAGTGCTGAAAGTTTTTCGTAATAAAAACCAATCGAGCTGACCGCGCCTGAGATCAGAATTTCGGATGGAAACAAATCCCTGCAAACCCTTCGAAGGTCATGGATTGAATTTTGAACAAGTTGATACAACTTTTCAAATTCCTTAGCCTGATTCGGATTGCTTTCTTTGGCTTGAGAAACAAGTAATCCAATCACCGTTAGCGATCCTCCCAAAGAATCGTGCAAGTCTCTGGAAAACCTCAATTTCTCATTTTCTGTAGCCTCGAGGGCAGCTTTCTTAATTTCATTTTTAACCCTAATCTTCTCTGCAAGCTCTTTTTTATGTTGAATATACAGATATAGGAATATAAGAATCGTTAATATCACTAACAAAACCAACATGACCGTTTGTAAAAAATAGTTCTCTAGTTTTGCCTTCTGATTTCTGTTCTTTAATTCTAGAATCTCCGTCTGACGCGCCTTGGCATTGAACCTTTCCTGTATTTCTATGATGTTATTGGCATTTTCTTTAGCCAGGTATTTTTCGTTTAAAGTGACATAGGTTTTCAAATAGTCACAGCTTTTTGTAATATTGCCTTTCATGTATTCCAATTCACTTAAATTGTAGTAAATACTGATATCTGAAGAGGTAATTGTTGGAAGTTCATTCAGCAATTCGAACGCCTTTTGGTAGAAGTAACCGGCATTTTCCAGCTCTCCTTTGATTAAATACGTGCTGCCCATACTCATCGTAACATCAAAATACTGCTCTGTATTCAAATGATTAGCATAGTCATTAAAAGCTTGACGCAATACAGAAAGTGATTTATCATTGAGTTTCAACGCTGAATATACATTTCCCAGATTAATCAAATAGGTCACTGTTAGGCTGCTATCCCGATTAGGGCAAAGGGTGATCGCCTTTTTACAGTAATACAATGCTTTCCATTGGTCCTGTACTTTAGTCGACCCTAAATTAAAATAAACTCCTAAACTGTTATTGAAATGGGACTTAATGACTGAATCATTTGTCTTTTGTGCGAAATACAAACCACTTCTCAAGGAGTTATATTGATACTGTCTATTCCCAAGCTTACTGTGGCAATTCGCATTGTATTGATATGCCTTCGCCAACTGCATAGATGAGCAGTTTTTAAAATGAATTACTTCATTGGAAATTTTTAAACAACTGTCTAATTGACCTTTAAGCATGAATGAAGCAGACTTCAAAAGTTTCAAATCAATTAAGGTCCTTGGATCTTTTTGAATTTTTATAGATGCATTGATCAATTGATCAGCTTTTTCAATTTCACCATTTTTTAATAATGCTCGAGCTTCATGGTATTCTGACCTTCTATGAAACTGATCGATTCGATTGCTTTCTTCGCATTTCACAAATTCTTCAAATAAAACCTCATATTTGTTCAAATCTGTTTCAAAAGTAAGCTCCATTTTTTTATCAATAGAAAGACATTCTTCTTGAGAAAGTATTCTAAAAGATAAAAGAAATGCCACAAAAAGTGGCACTACTATATTTACTCTACAATTAAACATTACAACTTAATAGGTTCTTTCATTACAAGCTTGGGTGTTGGTGATTTAGGTGTTCCTGTAATTTCACATTCTATGTAAGAATACGTTCCAATGGGTAACGAAAGTGACTTCAAATCAATCGAAATTGAATTCGCAGATCCACGACTATCGTAATTAACATTAAGATAAATTCCCTTTGCCGTTCCTATTGTTGAGGTAGCTGCAGAAGCCAAGGTAAATGATCCAGTTAACGTATTAAAATTCAGTGTAATACTTTTGTTAATAGTATCCGTAACGATCTTGCTATCCAAAAAATTAAAATCAGCCATAATATGATGTTTAGTTATTTAATACAACTCAATACGGACAGCATTTCAAAAGGTTACACCTGCTCTATTTTTTTTCTATCTAAGGATAGTAGCCAATGATGCAGTCTCACCGATTTGGTCACATTCGGCTAACAAAACTTCACGATTCCTTCAGTAATTGCTTCCTCCGAGCGCTTTTCCTCTTCGATCTTTTCCTTCACTGTCAAACATTTGTTTCTCCATTTTCATCGGTTGTCAGTATTTCACTCATGAGATCGAAAAAAGGTCGCACTGATTGAAATGTATCGTTGTCGGTTGAATGGTTTTGTAAGTCATTGAGTTAATCAGTAAGTATAAAATTAAAGTCGAATTCCAATTACTAAGATATCATCAAATTGTTCAGAACGACCTTTCCAATCGACATGAATATTTATTTTAGAGGAAGAAGACATCATTTAGGATTTGGTAAACTTGTTTCGTGATTAACTTTACACATTTTTATTTTATCGAATCAATATCTTAATTGTTACATGTTTAGCATTTTAATAAAAAATTTAAACAATGTATTATATTTGTTGTTTTAAATAATGACAAGACAAATAAATAAATCACTTTCTTGAAATCATTCGTTAAAATATTAATAAGTATTCAATTGTTGTTTTTAACAGTTGGATTCGTAGGATTTTTCACCTCGTATGAATTAATTTTTAAAGGATTATCAATTTACAATTTGTTACTGACTTTTATATTAGTATCGATTTCTTTTTACACTGAAATGCCTCAATTTTTAAAAACATTTGGATTAGTTTTTTTGTTAGGATTCACTGCTGAACAGATTGGAGTTCACTCTGGATTATTGTTTGGAAATTATTCTTATTCTAACCATCTTGGAATGTCTTTTTACGATGTCCCACTCATTATTGGAATAAATTGGTCTATATTAAGCATTGGAGCGTGGCATATATGTAAAAAATTACATCGCAATAGATGGGTGAACATTTTTGCTGCAAGTTTGTTAATGGTACTATTTGATATTGTTATGGAGCCAACGGCTATAGATTTGAATTATTGGAAATGGACAAATGGTTCGATACCAATGTATAATTATGTTTCTTGGTTCTTAATTAGTCTTCCTGCAGTTTTCATTTGCAGTAAATTTCAAACTGAATATTCGGGAATTTCCAAAACAGTATTCATTTCTCAATCGCTTTTCTTCGCATTTTTAAGTTTTAAAATAGTATGGTTATAGGTGTTATCGTGATTGCTTTGACATTTTTCGGGATGGAAGCTGTGGCATGGTTTGCGCATAAATATGTTATGCATGGAATAGGTTGGTATTTCCATAAAGACCACCATGTTCCTCACACTAAAAAAACTGAAAAAAACGATTTCTTTTTTCTGATTTTCGCAATACCGAGTTGGTTGAATATTATGTTTGGTTTAATCTACTCAAATTATGTTTGTGTATACATCGGAATAGGAATTCTTCTTTACGGCATTTGCTATGTTATCGTTCATGATATTTTTATACATCAACGGTTAAAATTTTTACGAAATGCAAATACGAGCTATTTTAAGGCTATACGTTTTGCGCACAAAATTCACCACAAACATATGGGTAAAGAAGATGGAGAATGTTTTGGGATGTTATTTGTGCCAAGAAAATATTATGTAAAAGCAAAAAATGAACTAGCAAAAAAATGAGTTTATACCTTTGGATTAATTGCTTTGTTATGGGGACTCTTTTTCTGTCTTTTGATAAAAAAGTGGCCTTTTTTCGCTATTTTAAATCGTTATTTATTGCAATTATTATTGTTGGATGTATTTTTATTCCTTGGGACATATGGTTCGCAGAAAAAGGTGTTTGGGGATTCAATAATGAGCATTTATTGGGTATACATTGGATGAAACTTCCTATTGAAGAATGGTTGTTTTTTTTAACAGTTCCATATTCATGCGCCTTTATTCATTTTGTTTTGAAAGCCTATTTGCAAAATCCAATAAAGCTTAAATTTTCTCGGTACTTATGGTATTGTATATCGATTGTTTTATTGGTCATTAGTTTATTTAATTACGATCAATATTATACGTTTAGCGCATTTTTTTTATGTTCCATTTCAATTGCGACGATTACACTTATAAATCCAACATTTATGAGAGATTTTATCTTAACTTATGTTGTATGTTTTATTCCATTTTTAATCGTGAACGGCATATTGACGGGAGGTTTTACAAAAAATCCAGTTGTATGGTACAATGAAAATGAAATTATTGGATGGAGAATTGGCACTATTCCAATTGAAGACAGTATTTACAACATGCTTTTGCTAGTCTTAGTCACTTTTTTTACCACATATTTTCAATCTAAAAAAACTTCTTCAAAATGAGAACATTTTCGATAAAAGAATTAGAAAATATTTCTGGAACAAAGGCACACACTATTAGAATTTGGGAGCAAAGGTATAATTTGCTTGCACCTCAACGAACACAGACAGGTATTCGGTTTTACAATAATGATGACTTAAAAAAAATACTCTCGACGGTAGTTTTAATTAAAGCTGGATTAAAGATTTCTAAAATTGCGCAATTATCTCCTGATAATATGATTTTGGAGCTCTCGAAGATTAATGATTCTGTAGTTATTTCAGATTTAAAAATTGAATTAGTAATATCGAATTTATTGGAAGCTGGACTTTCATATGATGAGGCAAAAATAAATAATGAATTTGAAAAATTTAATGCAATTTTCGATACGGTTACACTATTCAAACAAGTTATTTATCCTTTACTAGTAAAGATTGGTGTGATGTGGGGTACAGATGAAGTCAATACGTTACAAGAACATTTTATCTCTAATTGCATTCGTCAAAAGCTTTTGCATGAATTGACTAAACTACCAATCCCAAATAGCAATGATGAACAAATAATTTTGTTTTTACCAGAAGATGAAACGCATGAAATTGGCTTATTATTCTCCAATTATCTTTTAAGGAAAGCTAATATTAAAACCATCTATTTAGGACAACAAGTGCCAGTCGCAAGTCTCATCCCTTTTATCAAAGAACAAAAAATTAAAAAAGCAATTGGTTTTATTTCAATTTTCCCAGGTGAAGAAAAACTACATCGAATTTTGAATTCGCTATCTAAAGAATGTCCAAAGACTGATTTTTATTGGAATAATTCGGTTGTGAATACTGTAAATACTCAAAAATTGAAAAATCATCACATATTAAAAAATATGGAGGATATTCATGAGAAATTAATTGGCTATTAAATTTAGCATTCTTCAAAAGTCTTAATGAAAAACATCAAATCTTTCTACTTTTTATATTCCTTTAATATCTTTTTCATCAATTAAAACCTTCTGCCCGTCTTGCAACATCACTTCTAGTTTGGTTTTGGTCAACGAAAGCAATTCAACTTTTGTTCCTTCTTTAAGCTCTAATTCGGCCTTTTCCCCAAGATCATTCATGTAAGTTGGAATCGATTCTTGTGTTACAATTGCAAAACATTCTGCTGTTAAATAGGTACTTGATGTATTTGTTGCAACCAAGAACGCGAGTAAAAAAACCGTTTCTCCAAAGAGCAGCATGAAATGAAAACGCTTCCAGGAGTTGTTTTTCATTTTGAATAAGAGAAAAATAGAAATTCCCATTAAGATACTGATGACAATGGAAAGAATTGCCCAAATTGTTGGTCGAACACTATAAATTAATCGTTGTAAACCGTTCGTATGAGGTGCCCAGACACTTGCATTATTTAGTTTTTTATAGCACAATTCAATGTTAGATGGAGCTTCACTATCTGTCGGCGAAAGTTTTAAAACACGCTCGTATGCCCAAATTGCCTCACCGTATGATTTGTTTTGATAATAACAATTCCCAAGGTTGTAATAGGCCGCAACATTGTTTGATTCTTGCTCAATTACTTTGTTAAACAAATTAATCGCTTGGGTGATTTTTTTATCGTTTGCAGCTTTTAATCCTTGATCAAATAAATCGGAAGAATAGGAGTGAAGCGCACAGAGTGAACTAACTAAAACAATAATGAGGCATTTTAATCTACTCATGAATGCAAAATTGAATGCGTAATTTGCTTCGCTGAAACGATGAGTGTATCTCGGTCTTCCTCGTTGATTCCAAGTCCATAGCGTGCTTGTTCACAGGTTGACAATAAATTACTTAAAGCTGTAATTTTGTTTGGATCGGTGTCACGTTCTTTTAAGTGCCTAAAAATCTCAGAACTACTCAATATAACCGTTTCATCACTGTTCAAAAACAAGGATAAGGAACGTTGAACGCCTTTTTCAATGCAAGAGTAATAGTTGGTGTAATCTCTTTGAGAAAGCGCTTTTTCCGCTTCAGAAAATAAATTTTGAACGGCAATTTGAGCATTTTGTTTTGCAACTTTTTGAGAACCTGTTGTCGTGTTTTCTTCTTTTTTCCGCATCCATAAACCAAAAATGAGCGCAAGAACGAGTGGAGATGAAACGCCAATCCAAAAGTTTTTTTGATTGAAATTTAATGTTTGATTCGATAAATTACCACTATCACGTCGTAACGGAAAAACTTCTTCTATAATTTGATTTTGAGGCATTGACGCCAAATCATCTGTTCCTGGTTTGAATTGGCTATTTTTCGCGATAACTAACAAATCACTTTTGGTACTTACAGAGCAATATTTTTCTTTGTTCGGATCAAAATACGAGATTCGCGTTTCAGGCAGTGTTTGATGTCCGAATTTGGTGACTTGTATATTGTATTCATAGGTGATTTTTCCTTCGGCACCTTTACTACCAAAAACAAAATCTTCTTTGATAATCGGATCACCGTAAACCACAAACCCTTTAGGTAAAGATAAAGTTGGTTCTACGATATTTTGTAAGTTTCCAACGCCTGTAACTTCAACTAAAAGTGTAAATACATCACCTTGTTTAAACGTGCCTGCTTGAACAGTTCTTGAAACATTGAATTGACCAACTCCGCCTATAAAATCCTTTGGTACATTTCCTGGCAAAGGTTTGATTTCGATTAGCGCACCACTTGATGTCAAAGGCATACTTTCATAGCCACGACGCAATAGCAATTTAAATGGATCAATAATGATTTTGCCTGTTCCAGATGGGAATACTACTTTTTTATCGTACTCAAATGTGTAATAGGTGAAATTTCTGATGTTTTCTTCTTCAACCATAATGCGGGTTGAAGACCCAATATCATGTTTATCTATTGCGCCGTTTATAGTGTATTCCTGATAATCTTCTAAATGAGAAGGATTGAATTGTGCATACACTTTCGCATTCAAAATCACACATTCGCCTTCATAAATAGATGATTTTGATTTTTCAATTAAGGCAAAAGCTGGTTGCTTGAGTTGCTTAGCTGATAAATCACTTCCTGTCGTAACTTTCGAATCCTCTTTTCGAATGGTTACTGATACAGCATTTGATTTGTACACTTTATTTCCTTTCTTCACATAGGCTGGACCGAATTTAAAAGTTCCAGCTTTCGGCATAGCACCCGTTTGTGAAAGGTGATAATAGGTAATAACTTTTCCTGTATTGTAATCAATTTCCTGGTTCATCCCGTTTGAAATATTATAACCATGCACAAAGCCACTTGGAAAATCAATGTCGATTTCTCCTTGTACGTTTGACTTTATAATGATGGTCAATACTTCTCCAACTTCTGCTTCTTTCGGCTCCACTTCCAACCAAACCATTGGTTTTTGCGCAACCGCATGAAATGCTGCAAATAAAGCGATGATATGTAAAAGTGCAATTCTCATCACCAATCTTTCCCTGATTTTATTACATCTCCTTCTTGTCTGCTACCACCCATTTTACGTTTGGTTTCTGCTTCAGATTTCATTAATTGATCCAACATGCGTTCTACAGATTTATTCGGCAAGCGCGATGGATTTTTACCATCCTGTTCTTTGCTATCCTTACCTTTTTTCTGTTGGTTAGGAGAATTTTGCGGATTCTTTTGATCTTTGTTGTCTTTAGGATTTTGCTTGTCCTTCGGGTTTTGAGGTTGATTCTGCGGTTGATTTTTATCCTTTTTGTCTTTATTGTCCTTCGGATTTTTCTTTTGTTCGTCTTTCAACCTGCGAATAGCCTCCGATAAATTGTAGCGTGTTTCCTCATCTGAAGGATTGTTTCTCAGCGCTTCTTTATACGATTCAACTGCTCCTTGGTAATTTTTCCCTTTCATCCGCGAATTCCCCATATTATGGTAACTTTTCGCTTTAGCTGATTTTGATTTTTTAGAACTTGCATTTTGCTCGTAAATCTTTTCAGCTTTTTCAAATTCACGTGCTTTGTAAGCTGATTGACCCATTTCGTCAGAAAGATCAACGTCATTTGGTGCATTCTTTTGAGCTGATTGATAATATTTCAATGCTTTCACATATTCCTTCTTCTTGTATGAATCACGCGCAACCTTCAGCGAATCTCTCCACTCTTGCGCTGAAACATTCATCCCAATCAAAACAAACAATATGTAAATTATATTCTTCAAATATTAAATTAATTCATAATTCATAATTCATAATTCATAATTCATAATTCATAATTCATAATTCATAATTCATAATTCATAATTCATAATTCAGTTTTACCTTTAAAAAATCCTTTCGACACAACCAAAAACAAACACAAAAATAAGATGGATACAAATAACGGAATTTGATAGCGATTCTCTTGTATGTCAAACTCCAAATCTTGGACCTTAGACCGCTTCATTTGGTTAATTTGTGTTAACAAATCCGATAAATTTGGAAATGGGTCCGAACTGATGGTAAATGACCCTCCAGATTTGGATGCAATTGATTGAATGAAAGAAGGATTAATCCTTGAAATAACCGTTTTTCCAGCAGCCGTAGTTTTGTACCCCAATTCTGGTCTTTCCGGATTGACTGGCACAGGCCCACCCATTTCTGTTCCCAAGCCTAAAACACTTAGTTGTATGCTTTTATTTCTTATTTCAGTGAAAATTTCGTTTGGATTTTCCTCATGGTTTTCTCCGTCCGTCACAAGGATGATTCCCTTCGTTGTTTTTTCAGGTGAGAACATTCCAGCAGAAACGGATAAAGCAGCTGCAATATTGGTTCCTTGATTAGAAACCATGTCCGTTTCAATTTCGTTGATGAACATTTTCGCTGCACTGTAGTCTGCTGTTAGGGGCAATTGCACAAAAGCGCCACCAGCAAAAACAGCGATTCCTATTTTCTCTCCGTGTAATTTATTAATCAATTCATTCAAGGCGCGTTTCGCAATTTGTAAACGGGTCAAATCCTTCGAAATATC
>Ga0209190_1001379_pt1 | contig 17020 bp, 24 predicted proteins | sample M_140205_XF_Meta_FD_187315 | JGI IMG/M metagenome (GOLD analysis project Ga0209190, IMG submission 187315) | Freshwater microbial communities from Lake Montjoie, Canada to study carbon cycling - M_140205_XF_MetaG (SPAdes) (version 2) | ecosystem: Environmental > Aquatic > Freshwater > Lake... | reverse complement strand
CAGATAAAGCAATAATCAATAAACTAACCGTTGTAACCCTCTGCTGACCATCTATAATTAATAACCTGGGAACATCCGATACCAAATGCACATCCTCTTGAAAATATAATACAGGACCAATAAAGTGACCCTTCGAACTAGAGTTACCACCAACCTTCATAATATCATCTAATAACTTCTTACACTCAGATAATTTCCAAGAGTAAGGACGCTGATACATAGGTATTACAAATTGCTTAGGACCTTTTAATAAGGTTAATAAATTTAAATAGTTTACTTTCATATTGTTTTACAAATAATAATATTATTTCCGATTATTCAATTCAATTTAAAAAATTTTCCCCCCTACTGTTAAGGTATAACTACTTCAGTAAAGTTCACATCAGGCCTAAACCCTTCCATAGTTAAAGTAGTGAAGTCATTCTGATAAATTAACCAACCAATATAACCCTTGGTCAAATAAAACCTTATAGTAAGAACATCACCTGGTTTCCAGTCATACCCACCCCAAATCATCTTAACTTCTTTTGCGGTTTCATTGTATTCAGACATAGTATAATTATTATATGATATCGGTAAACTTGAAGTCTTTGGTCCTAAAAAAGGAACACTCCCATTTACCTTTGCCAAATCATAAGAAATATACATCTTATTAAGAGAATCACCTATGTTCGGATTCATTTTGAAAGTCCAATAAATTTTAGATGCACTGAAAGGTTTTGTAACAAATGAATCAATCCTAAACTCAGTTATAGTAGAAAGTGTATTCTCTATAATAGCAGTAGTATCAGCATTCAAGAACCAATCATCCCTCATAATATATGTAGGCTTTGGCCCGTTCAAGTTCTGAACCGATTTGATTATCATAGTAGAATAACCAGGTTTAGTCAAATGAATATCATATGTTCCTTGAGGTACATCAGCCAATGTATAAACACCACTACTATCAGTTATGGTAGATTTAATCACCTCATTATTATTACCAATAACTTTCGCAGTTATAAAAGAATTACGATACTTCTTATTAATGTAATCATAGTACCAAGCCTTCCCAATAATAGTATTGGTAAGTAAAGTTTGAGTAACGGTGGTGGGTGTGATAGTTTCATCTTTCTTACAAGATACAAATACTAATAATAATAAGAGCATTAGTGGGATGGGTAGAATGTGTTTTTTCATACTACAAATATACAAATAAAATTTGATAATGTTGATTTTTTTGAAAATTTTGTTAGTAGAGTGCCGAAGCCTAGCAGCCTGTCTGAACTTGATAAATAGTTTATGAACGAACGCATCCCTCGGCACACTCTGAACTGTCAGAACTGTGGTGCTACTTTCTCCGTGTACAATTCCTACTTGGTCCACAAGAGACCCAGGCGGTACTGTTCGGTTGAGTGTGTTAATAAGAGATATGGCACTAACCATACCTACTTCAACCCACCCCTTACCCCAGACAAATTAATCACATTAGGTCAGTTCATTGCAACTGGTTTCATACAGAACGATCACACTATTATAATAAGGTCAGACCAGGTCACTATAGATGATATACAATCGAAGATAGGTTCTAGGTATCCTATAGAGAAATCGGATGGGGGGAAGCTTAGACTAAAGATTTCATCTAGTCAGATGGTTCAGGACTTAGGTGAATATGGGATGGTGCACAATCCTATGTTCCAAGAGTTTATACCTTATGATATTCTACCGGGGTTATTAAAGACTGATTGTTATGAAATGAAAGATGGAGTTCAGATGTTCCGAACTCCATCATCTAAGTTGTCCTTAGAGGTTTCACGCCTGGTTGGTGGTACAGTTATATCAGAAACCTATAAGGATGTTTACAAGGGTGTATTAGGTTGTGACTGGGTGGTGGTTTGGTAATTTCAAGAGGTCATTTCCTTATAATAGTCTTGGAACGAGCCAAAATACAGGTTCAGTTTATATTTACCTTTTGGGTTAAATAACCTTTGGATAATATCACAGGATTCTTTTTGGATTTCGACCATAAATATCTGTTTTTCCACTATATGTTTATAGCGTTTCTCTGAGTTAGGTTCCCACTCTTTTAACCCTTCCATAAGGTTTTCTATTAGAACTAGTGGGTAGGATCCGAGGCCGGCACAGGGATCTAGGAAAGTTGAGTTTGGGTCACTAAACAGTTTTTTATCGATATTTGATACGTGTTCTTCGATTATATCAAAACCAGTAAATACTTCTCCAAAAGTATCAGCATTTGATTTACTATGGAGAGTAAGTTTATTGATTTCCTCACGTATTTTAGTAGCCCTTTTTACTCCCATTATCTCATAAGGTTTTCTGTTACAAATCTTTTCTCAAGGATATCAATCTCTTGTTCTGTAAGGTTTAATGCTTTATAGATATGTTCATCAGTTACTTCGGGCAATGACTTTAAATCTACATGTGGGATAAGTGAGAATATATTCTTATAAACGTGTTTTTTGTTCTTTACCAGTGATACAACTACTCTAAATAGCTTAGTATTAACATAATCAAAGAATAAATCTCTTTCTTCTTCTGTATCAAAAACCCAGTTAACTAAACTAGCACTGCAGATTTCTCTATGTCCTTTAAATACTCTACCGAGTGAATACGGTGAACCATAGGCAGATGGTGTGAAAACCTTATACTTATCTAAGTCATTGAGTATTTTCTGGTTTATATTGGTATTAGGGAAGTAATTAGTTGTGCCTTTCTGAACTGATACAAAGCAAGTAAGGGAGTTACCATCATCTTGTTTTAGGAGTCTTGAATCATTTGTACCGATATCATAGTAGGATGGACCTCTAAAGTTAGAGAAATCTATCTTTGGTAGTTGTTTAAACTTGTTAAGAAGGATTAGTTCATCGGTATTAAGTTCATATGGTAGGAAATCCATTGGAGTGTTCCTATCGTATTCTACACCGTTTAGTTCAAATGAATCTTTGGTATTTTCCTTATCGATTACAAAGTAAGATACACCACCTTGGATATCTGTGTTTTGAAAGGGATTTTCTTTATAATGGTGGATTTTATCTACATTATAGTCTTGAACCATTTTATTTCTAAATTCCTTTTTAGTGGGTTTAGTCATCCAATTAGATTTTGTAATCATAATAACGTACCTATTAGATAGGTTGAACGCATAGTCCACCATTTCTGGGTAGATATCCCTTGAGGAATTATTTTCATTTCTCTCTGAATTATAGGGTGGATTAGTTATGACACAATCAAATTTCATAGATTTATTTAAATGGGTTTTAAGGTCACTTATATTATAATTATATATGTTTGGTTCTTTTATGTTTTCTATTTTCAAGGCTTGTTGAATCATAATCAAGGTTTTTCTGGCCATTAAGATTTGGCCTCGATCGATATCATTTCCATAGATTCTATCTAAGATAAAACTATTCTTTTCTTCCCTATTATCTATAGGTAAATGAATCCAAGCTTGTTTATACCACTCTAAAAGGATAGAACCTCTTCCACAGAATGGATCTAAGATATAAAAGTTAGGATCAAACTTTAATGATACCAAATCGTTACTTACCAAAGAATTAGTAAGGGTTTCTATATCTTGAGAATATCGGGTAGATAGATAATATTGGATTTTGGTAATCTTATCTATCTCCGATTTGAGTAAATCATTCATTTTTTACAAAGGTAAGTAATTATCTTAAGTAATACAAATTTTAGTTCATAATATAATATTTGTGGATATTGGAAAACTCAATACTTTCCTCTAATAACTCTTTTTCAATCAAACCCTTATTAATCAAGGTCATAAAGTTATCCGTTGTGATATTAGTATAAAGTTCGAACTCTTTAGGATTATTATTGATATCCTCAAGGAATCTAATATCATCGATAACATAAAGGAAATTACCAAATTTTTTGGTAATGTTAAGAAGGATTACCTCAAGGTTTTTTAGTTTTTCCTCTTCAATCTTAGGTTCCTCAATGGTAGTTACCTCATAGTTCTTACCTTTGTCAACAGAGTTCTCATTTAATACTTGAGTATATTCCCTAGTATAATCCTTATCAGATAGGTTCATATTACTCAATATAAGGTCAGTTTCTGTATCTAGTAGGTTAATATTAGTTATCCTTTTAGATCCTAGGTGATCCTTATTTAGCTCATCGAATTTCGGCTGGAGGAGTTTTGAATCTAATTGAGTCATACTAACTCCATTAAGTGCAAAGATTGGCATACACTTCATAAGTTCTTTAGCGTAAACACCTGATTCATAACCGGTGTGCTTAGCAATTACAATAGAATAGTGTACAAAAGACCTAAGAACCCTATCTTGGTTGAAATCAATGATATAACATTTATTCTTTAGGATATTCCCATCACTATCAACATAAGGTGTACCAGGTCTAAAACCAGTTTGGAACCAGTTCTCGGCGGAGTTACCATCATCCAACATCCAAACTGAATCCCACTGTTTAACAGTAGAACCAGTATTCCATCTACCACAAGAAAGGGTGATTGAATAGGGATGTCTCTCATACACAAGGTTTTTAGCCTTATCGATATCTTTTTCATTATCACCAGAGGCGTTAACGATTTGGTATTGGCCCCAGTAAGGATGTTTCTTTAGGCATTCTTCTACTAGGTTACAATGGTTTACACCTGGTAGTAGCCAGAACTGGTGATTAGTTTTATAAGTTCTCATTTGTGGGTCAAGTGCAACCCAGGTAAGGAACTCTTGGATTAGTCTAGTATCTGAGAATATCTTAAAGTTAGTAACTTCTTCACCCTTGGAATAGTACTTCTTGAAGTTATTTATAAGATCGGTATTGTACTTAGGGATAATAACTTCGAAGCTAGGTAGGGACTGGTAGATTTTAGTTACAAGACCATTATCAATTTCTTCTTGTTTTAACTGTTGGGATTGTAGGTAAGTAAAGGCAAAAACCTCTTCTTGCTTGTATTTACCATCGAGAATTGCTTTGAATGGTGTACCAGATAGGGAAATCTCAAAGGTATATTTAAGGTTATTAAGGAAGTTATTAGATTTTTCTGTTTCGTAACCATAGTGATCTTCATCTTTAACCACAAGGTCAAACTCTTGGTCAAATAGGGATAACCATTTATCTTTGAATTGTCCATCGATATTTCCGATACAATCTTGGAAAGAAGCAAAGATAATTTGGGTTCTATCAGTATCGGTGAATGTTACTTTATCCATATCAGATGCTTTATAGAAATCGAAATTACCGAAATCTACGTGGTCCAAATCTTCCTTCCAAGATTCTTTTACACCAGATGGTTTATAGGTTAGGATAAGAACTCTTTTGAATCCCATTTCCTTTATGATTTGATAAGTAACGTGAGATTTACCAAACCTCATTACGGCATTAATCAGAACCCTACAAACTTTTCTTTTGCTCATACCATTTGTAATGGCGGCTGTGGTGATAAGGTTCATATAGTGATTAAGGTGATTCACGACGTTATTTTTCATAAGAACTTGCTCCCCTCTCATTTTAAATGATTTGAGGTTTTTATTGCCGTGTAGTAGATCGTTAATATCTCTGATTAGTTCATCTGGGGTAGCGAAGTGTACATCACCACCTTTAACACGCTTAAGGGAGTTTTTACCATGTTCTCTTACTAGGTTATCTACTTTAGCTCCTTTATAGAAACGATTATGTGATTTAGCAAAATCAGTTAGGTCGATGATTTGATGGAGGGTTACGGACCCATCATCGAATAAGTCTTTCCTAACCCCTAGGGATTCTCTGATACGCTTATTACACTCTTCTAATGGGTTTTCATTAGCGTTCACGAAGGTATCTCCGAATTTAGGTTCGGTCTCATAACCTTTGAGGGTCCAGATATAACCGAAGAATCTATCGTTGTTGTCTATAGTGTAGTGAGTCATAGGTAAAAGTATTATAATACAAAGATAAGGAAATATTCAAGGATATCAAAATTATTTTAAATATTTGTTTTTTTAAAAAAAATGTCATATCTTTGTAGTCCCTTTGGGACTCCCACTAAGTGGGTACTGGTTCAAATTTTTAGTCGGTTCTTATATTATGGTGGGGAACAAACCCAAGGTGTATCGCCGGCAGGTCGCCTTTTTTTATATAAAAAAATGGGGCGAATTACCTTCGATTAAGTTCAAAAAGATGATCAAAAATGATACCACTGATAATGGTGAAGAATACCTAATCTTTAAAGTTAAAGATAATAAAGGAGTGGAATGTTTGGCTACTTTCATAGGTAAAGGTGATTCAGTTTACTTTATCGTACATTATGATCATATTAACTATCGTTATAACTTAATAGAAAGAAAGTAATTATATGGAATAAATTTAATATATAAACTTATTATGAAATACTTAAAATTATACGAAGAATTTAGATTAATAGTTGAGGAAAAAAAAGAAATTCATGAGGTAATTTCTTTTCCTGGTATTAAATCAAATGATAATTTACCACCACTATTATTAATTCCTGGTGGAGGGGGTAATCCTAAAGTTGACTATACTATCCTAGCTCCTTTATTGTCTGATAGTTTTAACTTATTTACTTTCTATTATGATGAAAGTAAGAGTGGAAATGCTAAAGACGTATGTTCTGATATAGCTAAACAACTAGAAAATAAATTAGGTGATAAATTATCTAAATTAAATGTTTTAGGATTTTCTATGGGAACCAGTTTTGGTTTTTGGATATTAAAAACATTAGGTGATAAATTTAAGGGTAAGTTTATATGTGTTGATGCGGCAGCTCCTCAAGCGGATTCTGCTGATAGATATGTTCATAATACACTAAAACATAACACACCTAGAAGATATCAATGTATTGTATTTCCATTTTATGAGGCTGATAAAAAAACTGGCAAATTTCCTCTAAAGGAAGGCGAAGAAGCCAATGAAAATCAAGCTCTAATCTTTGGTTATTCTTTTTCAAAAGAAATAGAATCTAAAATAGAAAAAAATGATCGAGATTTTAATCTTGAGGATTGTAAAATAGGTGACTTTGAATTTAGAGGACAGGTTGAATATGAAAATTGGAGAAAGTCTAAATCATTGGTGGTTGAGTTTATTGATGAGCCTGGTAAAACAGGTAAGGGAGAACATTATCCATCAAAGTTGAATCCATCTGGAATATGGATTAAAGGTAAAAAATTTGAATTAACTGATGACTTTAAAAACATTACTGATGATGTTGGTCTTATCAAAGGTATAATGGAATTAAATAACATAGAAGATGCTAATAGTGTTTGGGTTGTGCAGGATAAGTTGGATGAAGAAAATGGGGTATTTTATTGTGATCCCAAATGTGATTGGAAAGGTCATGTAGATTTTTTAACAAAACAATCTAAAGGATTAGTAGGTACTATTATGAGAAATCCTGAAGATCCAGAAACTTTGGATAAAAGTATTGGTGTTCTTATTATAAAAGCTGGGAAAACAAAAGATGGTAATTTAACTCAAGATAAAGCTGAGAAAGATAAAAACGAATTTCCCAATGAAAACACAAAAGTTAAAATCTTAAATGGTGTTGAACATTTTAATGTTTGTCAAAATGGAGCACCACAGATTGCTCAAATAGCAAAGGATTTTTTTAAATAGGTGCGATTAACAAACCTCCCAAGCTTGCAAAATAACCTTCTTTGTCTTTAACACATCTTCATGGTTTCCAATAACCACACCATCAGAGATAGTAAAAGCATGTCCACTAACCATAACCATATAAGTTCCTTTAGGATATTTCTTAAGGAATTGGAAAGTAGTCATATTTCTCATTTTAAGACCATCTGGGAACTTCATAGAGTTTCTGATATTCCCATCACCCAAACGACGTAAAGTCTTGCCAAAGAGGTTTGTGGAGTGATTAGACATATTATTCATAGTGGTAACAAACCTAGCAGTTCCTTTACGGGGTTTACGATTGAACTTACTGGTGACGAACTGGTGGGCTTCATCATAAGTTACTTTGAATGCTGATGCGAAGGAACGGACTACACAATCATTAGTTTCTGATTTAGCGATTTTGGAATCACTATAACCAATGATCCAGGAAGAGGAGGAGGTTTTAATCATAGGACAAAGGTCGGGAAAAAATAGTTAAGAAACAAGTTGTTTTTCTAAAATTTTTTTATTACCTTTGTTCTGGTTCAAAAAATAAGTCGGTTCTAAAAAATGTGGTGGGGAGCAAACCCAAGGTGTATCGCCGGCAGGTCGTCCTTTTTTATATAAAAAAATAAGCGAATTACATTCGATTAACCTTCCATTTTTCTCTGGCTTCTGTCACAGTGTTTCAATGACATAACAAAGATGGGGAAATATTCTATCACTTCCAAATTTATTTTAAGATTTCGATGTTATAGGTAATGCTACTTTAGAGGTTCTATCGGCATCCAATGTGTTATTGTCTGTCCAAAAAATGAATCTGGTCCAAACATCTGCCAGTTATACGGCACTTTATTATTTCCTTCTTGGTCTTCTGCTGTATAAACTTGGCTTCTTTCTGTTTCGCTCCATCCTTGCGATAAGCACCAACCTTTCTCTAATGTTTGTGGTAACTCACCTTTCTTCATCTTTTCTCGTTCTTCAACGCTTATTCCTCTTACAAGTTTTACAACCACACAATTTACATTAGCTTGGTCTGTACTATCATTCCAAGTGCCTCTATTGTGTCTTGCTAATACATATTTACCTTCTTCTGGCAGTTTGTCTTTTGTGCTAATCCAATTCATTTTTTTTATTCTAAATTTTTACAAAGGTACGGAATTTTTTTGGGAAGTTAAAATAATATATAAAAAAACAAAGTAATTATGAAATACTTATTAAACTATATTCCCTTTTTAGTTAATGAAGCAAAAGAGTCTCAATCTGTCTGCAACACAATCACAGGTAGAAAATAAACCATTAGTCAATCAAAAGAAGGTAACCAAACAAGCGATTATAATTGATGGTACATCATCAGCTGGTAAATCTTCTATGGCAAAAGGATTAGTTGAAAAGGGGTGGGTTATAATTTGTGGTGATGACTTTTGGAATAATGTAGATTTAAGAGTACAATACGACCACGCTGGTAATGGTAAAGATTTAGAATCTGGTGAAGAGTTTCATAAATTGATGGCTAAAGAGCGAGAAGGGCATTTTGCGGAAAGGGGTGGAACTTTAGCTGCTTATAAGAATCATCCAAAGAATAAAGAATACAAATCTTTAAAATCAGAAAATGAAATAACTTGGTATATTTACCAAGATTATTTATATGGACGTGGTGCTGATCCAAAAATCAAAGGGGTTGTATTCGATGTAATCGATGATGATATATTAAAATGTTTCAAAAAGGATGGAATAAAACCACCACATTATGTTTTACTTTATGCCCCACTCGAAGAATTAAAGAGGAATGTTATTGCTAGGTCTAAAAAAGATGCAAGGGGTTCTTGGGTGTTTAGTGATCAGTTTATCAGAAAATTCACAGCTAAAGAAGCGCAAGAGGGAAGTGTGGATCCTAATAAATCCTACACAAAGAAGGATATTAAAGAATTATTAGATGATGATAACTTACAAAAAGCTTTTTCTGATGGTGAATTAGATATTGAGAAATTCATCAAAGATTTAGGAGTTAAAAAAGAAGATAAGAAATATTACATCCATAAAAGAAATACTAAAGATAAAAGAGAGGTATTTGTTACTAGGGATAAAGATTCTGATGATTTAGAGGAGTACTTACAAAAATGGACTAGTAATAAAAAATAATTAGTCTATATATTCCCTACTTTTTTACTATGAACAGAAAATTTAATTCTTTTATCTTTGAATTCAATTCATCCTCCAATTTTGGATAACTAAATGATGGATTTATTTTTTTGTATTCTAAATAATCAACATATGTTTCCATTGGTCCTTTATCAGTATAAATACCATATTTTTGAATTATTTTATTTAATTCTTCTAACTTTTGTTCTTGTGTGAGTTTTTTCTTTTCAATGATTTTCATTTCATTGAATTGTCCAAAACTTTGTATGTGTCCTTTACCTTTCATCTTTGTTTATTAGTTTTTATTATATATTAAAAGAAAACCTAAATTTAATTATCTTTGTAAAATGGAATATGAGAAGAATAAAATACAGGAATTAGAGGGAGAGATTTTTGAGATGGAATCTATTCTTAGGGAAAATAGAGATAAGGAGAGAATTTATCAAGAGATATTATCTGATATTAATAGTTCCATTATTAATTTATTTAAGAGAGAAGAAGAGAATATTAGATTTAATTTTGGGGAAGAGATTGATTATCGTCAGTGCATGATTGGAATTAAAGAATATTTGGATAATATTAAATCTGTGTATAAGGGAAAGATTAATTTTTAATGGTGTTGACTAACCAAAATTAAATTACAAATACCTATACAAATCATCTGGTAGATCCCACTTGGTCATACCTAAAAGTCTCATTATAGATTTTACAAACTTTTTCTTATCTTCCTCTGTTCCATCTATAAGTTTTTCTAATTCTATAATCTTATTATACTTTTTTTCTGGATAATCATCTTTTAGTTTTTTAGTATCATCTATTAATTTTTGAGCTTTAGTCTTGAAGCTCTCATTAATAATTTGTTCATTAAATCCTCTAATATGTTTCATATCATTTTATTTTATCTTTTCATATATATTATAATAGAAAAAACCACAATTTAATTCTAATATATACTTATAGTTATTCAGTTAGAAAAGTAACATCAGCACAAATAAGTCCACTGGCATAGATAAGTCTGAGTAATGTGAAAAGTAAAATGGAATAACTTATGAAGCAATAAGAGGTTCTGGGAGGTTTTAATGGTTAAATGATAGTGAGTGTGGTTTAAATGATTTGAGTTGATTGTGAGTTGATTATGGAAGTCTGGTGAGGTTTTAAAGCAATGAGTTGAAAATGGTTGGCTAATTATAAATGTGAAACGCCTGTTTAGGGTTTCTTTGATTTGGCATTGGGAGGTTTATAAATGAAAAAAATGGTATAAAAATCATAACAGGAAAAGTATGCTCTATCCAATTCTCTTTAAAAGGGATTAAAGTTGGACTGGTTTTTTATTGGCTAAGGGTTATAGTCCTTAAACATCTTTTCCAGTTCTTCCTTGGATTCCCATTTATAATCACCGTTAATATATCTTTGATAGGCACAATCAGATGGCCAGCAATCACATATCAAACATTCACCATTATGATCAAAATCACAAGGTTTTTTGATAATCTTATCTAGATTATGTATCTCACTGAATTTTTCTAACCATTCAGTGTATTCGATTGGTTCATTGTTTTCCAACCAGTTTTTATATTGTGTTTCTAATGTTGCCATTTATCTAAAAATTATATATTTTTTACAAAGGTAAGTCAAGTAAACAAGAAAAACAAAAGTTTTCTACAAAAACTTATAATAGTGTAACTTCTTTTCCCCACAGTTATAAGTAGATTCCTTAGACTCATCTAATATAAACCCAGACTTCACCAGTGACCTATTAGAAGCATAATTACTTACCCTAGCACTAGAAGTTATTTTATCTATATCTCTATTTAAAGCTATCCTTTCTATTTCAAGTAACATCAAATGGTTTATACCTTTCCCCCTTTCTTCTGGTAAAACTGCTGTATAGCTCAGATGGATAAACCCTTCATTTATTCTAAATATCCTAACACCGACCAATTTATCGTTTTTGGTGGCTATTATTTGGTTTAGTATGGGATTAGTTAGATATTCATCAGTATCGAATAATATATCTAAATATTGGCTTATAAAGTTATAACCTTCTATGGTCTTTGTTACTGTTTTACAAATTATTTGCACTTATGAATCATTCATTATTAAACTATATATTAACCTTATGTAAAAAAAATATATAATATATGGTGATAAATCATTTCCATATAGAAGGATTAGTAGAAATTGTCCCTAATGTATTTAAGGATGATCGTGGATATTTTATAGAAACATATAGTTCTGCACTATATGAAAAGATATTAGGGGAAAGTGCATTCGTACAAGATAATCAATCTTATTCCCTACCAAATGTATTTAGGGGTCTACACTTACAGAAATCTCCATATGCTCAGGGTAAGTTAGTTAGAGTTATCAAAGGTAAGGTTTTGGATATAGCAGTTGATGTAAGACCAGAATCTAAAACCTTTGGAGAGTATGTAAAGATTGAATTAAGTGAAGAAAAGCAAAATCAGTTTTATATACCTATTGGATTTTTACATGGGTTTATTGCACTTGAGGAAAGTATATTCACTTATAAGTGCACTAACTATTATAACAAGGAATCTGAGGTTAGTGTTAACCCACTTAGTTTAGACCTGGGATTAGATATGAGGGACTTTCTTATATCAGATAAGGATAAGGGGGGTCTGGACTTTGATAAGTTTATAAAGGGTTTATAGGGGTTTTACTATTCAAATTTTTGATTAATAAAAAAAATATATATGTATAAGAAAAAAAAATATAATTATGAAACATATTAGAAAATTTACTGAGTCTATGGAAGAAGAAGAATTCCAACCTGAGGAAACTCGTATGGAGGATGTGCCTAGATTCACTTTAAAACAATTAGAAGGAGCTTTTATTTCTGCGAGAAAAGTCATGGATGAAAAAGGTCAAGTTCCATTCAGTAAGATGGTATCAGATGCTGGTTTAGAAGCTCGTTTTGTGGATTTTAAGAACTGGTTTTTTTCTGAACTGGGTTCATCTAATACAGATATAACTCCTAATAATTATCAGTTCAGAGACCAAGATAAGACATTTAACTATAGTGATTTTAGATAATTACCCATAATATAAATAAACCCACCAGAATTTGGTGGGTTTTTTATTTCTTACTGGTCACTACACCATCCTTCAAGTAAAGAGACTTCCCCTTCTTTAAAACAATCTTAATAGTCCCATCATCCATAATCCTAGTCTTAGCCCTTTTACATAGGTCTGGATTATCTTTAATAAAGGTCTGTGCCATTTCGATATCTGTATAGGTCTTCTTAGGTTCACCATTGAGAAAGTGTCTCATAGTGGTTCCTATGATTAACCAGAGGGATAAGAATATAATAGTTCTGTTTATAAAGAGTTTATGGATTGGAAATCTTTTTCTTATTAGGAAGAGTAGGATTATAATAGAGATAAGAATAAACATAAGATTACAAAGGTAGTTTAATTTATCTAGATTGTAAAATAATATATAAAAATTATATGAGGTATTTAGAGGGGTTTTCAGATTATTTTGATAAGGTAAATGAAGAAGTTTCAAAGCAAACCTTATATCATTATACTACCCTATCAAATCTTTACTTAATTCTTAAATCAGATAAGATGATAGCTAGATATGTTGGTGATTCATCTAGTGGTGAGTGGAGTAAGGTAGCAGATAAATCAATATCATTTTGTAGACAATATTTAACAAGGGACCAACTTGCTGGAATACAAGATGGTGTTGAAGAACCCATTAGGATAATCATTCATTTTGATTCAGATAGGTTAAAAGAAAAGTATAAGATAGTTCCTTGGAGTGATGCTAGAAGTAAATCAGATACAGTTAATAACTCACAGTTTGAGGAAAGGTGTGTGTCTGATATAAACAATGTTAAAAAATACATTACTAGGATACAGGTTATATTTGATGAGGTTATACTTGGGGTTAGATATAATGAGGTCACTATGAAGAATGATGGTATCAAATTAAGTTCTGGTAAGAAAACTACTCAGAGTTTACCTTGGGGAGATTTTGTAAATAGTGAGTTTCTTGAGAAATCACTTTATAGTTTAGTGTCCTTGGATAGTGATCTGAAAAGAAATTTCAGTAAGATATTTAATAGTATTAAAAAGTTCACTGGTAGTAGTAGGGCTGGAAATGCTATTCTTGGGTCTCAATTATTAATTTGTTTATGGAACTGGTGGTTTTTTCATAAGATAAAAGAGTTAGCTTCGAGTATAACTTTTGATATTCAAGATAAGACAACCAAACATAATAAGTTACCTGGTATAAAGTTGAGTAGTTCACAACAGGATTTATTAGACTCTTTAGCCAATTACAAGGTAACATTATTAAAAGATTTAGGTGAGAAATATGATGAGCAAATGAAACAGATTTCAAGGGCGGAGGAAGTTGAAAAAAGAAATCAAAAGAATACTGAAAAAGAGAATAGATCAAAAGAAGAGAAAGCTAAACAGGAACTCATAGATAAAGAGAATCTAAAGAAATGGAAAGATCAAGGTGATATTAAAAAGGAAAGGGAAAGAGAATTAGAAGATAAGAAATATAGAGAAACTAAGAGGAGATTAGAATCTAAACTAAATTCTGAACTATCAAAAGAACCTTCATATTCAGCAATAGTTAATTGGGTAGAAACTAATATGAAAGGTTCAAAAGTATATGATAAATCAAATATAAATGACTTTTTTACTTATCTAGGTTATTCAGCTTATGAGATTAAGGATAGTAAAGTAAGTTATGTTGTTGGGGAAAATTCAAAGGAAATAAGTAAACTCATAGATAATTGTAAACCACAAGATGTTAATGAGACCATTTCAAAGTGTAAAGAACTAATGAGTGAGATAAAAACATTATTGGGTGGAGTAAAGACTTCAACTTTTTCTAAAATCAAAAAGTTCTTTTCTAAATAAAAAAATCCAGTCTTTAAACTGGATTTTTCTTTTAATACTAATGCTTATCCTAAGAATTTACTTGAATCAGGGGATAGTTTTTCTATTTTATTATCACTTACATACTTTTTTAGAAGATCTTTTACTTCATTAGATTTTGGTTCCATTTCCCAATCCCAAGACCCATCTGTTTTAACATAAAAAGTACCCCCTTTAGTAAAAGCTATACAATGGTCTCCAGCACCTTTTTTTCCACCTGAACCCCATTTTTCATCACTTATATAAAGTTTATAATCATCACCACTAGTTTGTTCTTTCTTAATACCAAAATATTCTGCTGATTCGTTTACTTTGTTGAGATCATTAAAGCTTCTTATGTGTTTCATATATCAATATAAATTTTATAAGGTATATATAAAAAAACCAATATAAATTTTTGGGACTAAAAAATAATATATAAAAAAAAGATATAGATAATATGAAGTATTTAAAGGTATTTGAAATGTATGGAATGGAGGGTGATTTAATCAAACGGGTTGAGCAGCATTTCAATACTACATTGATTAATTTTGGTAAGTATTATTATTTTCAAGGTAAGAATTTACTTCCAATAGAAGGTGGTAGGGGTAGTAAGAAGTATCAGATACTTGATTTAGGATTTAAGGTTGATGGTGATAAGATAATTGCTTTTGTGGGTAAAGATGAAAACTCTTCACCCTATAATGATAAGTTATCAATTGATATGGGGGATACAGGTGTTATGGATAAACTTATAGGATTTTTTGATAAGTGGAGTGATAACTTTCTAGGTTAATGAATTAATATATAAAAAAAGATACAGATATAATATGAAACACATACAAAACTTTAATAAGTTTAATGAAGAAGTAGAAATGGGTATGCTTCCAACAGATGTAGTAAGAAGTGCTCCTGATGTATATAAGGATGTTTTTTCTGGTATATCTGACTTATATGGTTATCTTGTTGATAAAATAGGTGATAAGATTGAAGAAGTCAAAGATTCATTCAATGGTATATCTGAGAAAGATGCTGGAAAGATTGCCCAGTTTATGAAGAAAACATTTGGTACTGTTAATCCAAAAATGACTAAAGAGAATGTTATCAAATTAACTAAAGCACTTGGATTTGACACTATGACAGAAAACTTCAAAGAAAATGAAAACATGGCTGTTAAGATCATTGGTAGGATAAAACAAGTACTGGGGATAAATGTTGCTACAACAGCTGGTGCTGGTTTAGCTTTCATACTCACATTTATATTAGACAAATTAAATCTAATACCAATTGACAAAACAAATCCTTTAGTTAGTGATTACGCGGATGCTTGTATTTGGACATCAATTGAACTTATGGCTGCAGGTTGGGCTGCACTTTTTATGTTTGACCTGATTATGAGAATGTTTGGATATTTTGGAACAGTCAACAACCTTTACAAAAATCTTACTGGTATTGGTGATTATTATCCTAATAGAGATATTAGAAATAAATACTAATCAATAAGTATATTCATATAAGTTACACAACAGGTTTCTTAACAAGATCTGGTCCTTTTTTAGGACCCACAATTTCTTTTTCTTTACTATGATCATATTCTTCTACACTGTGTGCCAAATGTAAAACTGCCATAGATAAACAAAACAACTTAAGGAACATCTTTATAGATTCATATCCTGGGAAAATACCACCAGCAAATTCTAATGAATGTGCTAACCAAGATTTTGCAAATCCAATTAATTTTACTAATGGGTTATCAATTGGAAATATTAAACCAAAATCAGCAACAACTCCAAATAAAGAAGCAGCCAATCCACCAAGGACTACAAAATCATACTTACCAGGTCCATTAAATTCTTTAGTCACCCAAGATACAGCAGTTAATGCATTTTTAACAACAACCTTCTCTATAACCATTATTATAGGATTTAAACAAGCTTGTAGGATTTTAAGGAATAACTTTCCCCACCATAATAATTTTTTACCAGTCTTTACCTCTGGATCCAATTTCTCTACTTCAAGGAATCCAAGTAACCAACTGATACAAGACTCAATTTTACCTTCTTTTTTTTCTTCTTGCTCTTTAATTAAATGTATTCTATAGAAACTAGATAATATATCTTCATTAGTTGAATTAATAATACTTCCTATGGATTCATTTGTAGATCCTTCTAATTCTTTTTCAGCTTCTCCTATATTGTTAGATACTTCTGATTCTACATTAGCTTCAACAGAATCTATTTTGTTTGATATTGAACTAAATCCATTAGACACTTTGGGAATAGGTTTGATTTCATCAGCACCAGTACTTGTCATATAACCCCACCAAGTAAATGTCTCTATAAGATTTCTCTTTTCTTTAGACATTTCCTCTTGGTCTAAAGTCTTC
>Ga0209190_1001377_pt1 | contig 17026 bp, 18 predicted proteins | sample M_140205_XF_Meta_FD_187315 | JGI IMG/M metagenome (GOLD analysis project Ga0209190, IMG submission 187315) | Freshwater microbial communities from Lake Montjoie, Canada to study carbon cycling - M_140205_XF_MetaG (SPAdes) (version 2) | ecosystem: Environmental > Aquatic > Freshwater > Lake... | reverse complement strand
GCTCAACAACATCCACAAAGACGTTGTGGGTTACTTGAGTTTTGCCAAGCAAGACCTGTACGATTTTGATGCCAAAAGCTCAAGCCGTGCATTCGCTACTCCGCGTACCTGGACATTCGTTAGCGAATTGTTGGAAGATGATGACGGTGATGACGACACTATTACCAACTTGGTAGCAGGTACAGTTGGTGAAGGACTTGCTGTGAAATTCATGGCACACCGCAAGGTGGCAGGACGCATGCCCAAGCCTGAAGATATCTTGAGTGGTAAAGTTAAGGACTTGAATCTCAAAGAAGTCAGTGCCATGTACAGTCTAGTTATTTCCATGTGCTACGAGCTGAAAGATGCAGTAGAGAAAAAAGTGGAACAGAAGAAGTTCCACGAAATGGCTGATAACTTCCTCAGCTACATGATGAATAATTTTGAGACTGAGCTGACAGTAATGGGTGCTCGTATTGCGTTGACCACATACGACTTGCCATTCTTGCCAACCAAGATGAAACACTTTGATGAGTTTCACAAACGTTTCGGCAAGTACATCTTGCAAAGCGGCACCTAAAAAACGGGCCCTGGGCCCGTTTTCAATTATGAAATACGAAATAATCAAACTAGATCGTCGCCATAGTTATTGCAAAATCTACAAATACTCAATTGAGTTTAGTAAAGTAGGTTGGAAAGGCACTGGCGCGTTGGATTTTGATCGAGCTCGCCGTTGGTTCAACAAAAACTTTGGCTGGAGCCAAGAAGTAGATGTGCAACAAAAGATGGCCGGTCAGGCACGTGAAGTTGCCCAAGCTGACGGTATAAACTTTCATTGGGCATTTACCACTCAATATAAAAATTATCGAATATATGTAAGTTCGGACAAAGAACTGGCTTGGTTTCAATTGAGCCATATTCAAAATGCCCGATAACGAGCCTAAGATTATAGTCAAGCCCAATCTTGTTATTTTTAAAGATACCGAACATTGGGACGGTATATGGCAAAAGATATTATCTGAGTATGGATCTACAATTGCTATATCCTGGGTACTAAAACGTGAATTGGGATTCACAATCCGCCGGCATACTCACTGGATTAATTTTTTTGCAGATGGTGCCAAAGTTGGGGGTTATTCACAAGACCAAATTCATCTAGACTTTTACAATGAGTCAGCATTATCTTGGTTTCAACTTAAATATCTCTAGTGCCGGTTGACCGGTATTGACTCTAGTGCTATAATACACGTATGTCCAAAAAAGGAGTTTGCATGCTATATTTCAATCCCAATGTACTGTATGCCACAGCTGGCACCACTAACAACAAAAAAGAATCCGACAAATATAAAAATCTTCTCGGACCCACTGATCCCAAGATAGACAACGAAGTACGCGAGAAATTGATCACAGCCCGTGTAGGCCTGTTGCTCAAGGCCAGTTTCTTTGGCAATCTTGCCACACGTTTGAAATTGGTCAATGCTGATGAGTGGTGCGGTACTGCGGCAACAGATGGCCGTAATTTTTACTACAATAGTCGTTTCATCAAAATGCTCAAGACCAAAGAGATTGAATTCTTGTTTGGACACGAAGTATTGCATTGTGTTTATGATCACTTTGGGCGTCGTGGAGATCGCGATCCGCAAATTTGGAATATTGCCAATGACTTCTGCGTGAATGGCGATTTGGTCAAACACAAAGTGGGCGAGTTGATTACCACAGTGCCTGCCTTGTACGATACCAAATATGATGGTATGAGCTCGGAAGAAGTGTTTGACGACTTGATGAAAAACGCCAAGAAGATCAATATGAGTGATCTCATTGACAAGATGATCGACGAGCACTTGGATGGTGAAGGCGATGGTGAAGGCGATGGTGAAGAAGGAGAAGGCAACGGCAAAGGACGTCCCAAGCTGAGTGAAGAAGAACGCAGAGCTATCCGCGATGAAATCAAAGAAGCCATGCTGGCGGCTGCTTCTACTGTGGATGGTGCTGGTAATATTCCTGCTGGTGTCAAGCGCATAATCCAAGATCTCACTGAGCCCAAAATGAACTGGCGCGAACTGTTGCGTATGCAATTAGAGAGCACAATCAAGAGTGACTACACCTGGATGCGAGCCAGCCGTAAAGGTTGGCACATGGATGCTGTGATGCCTGGCATGAAGCTGGACCCCATGATTGATATTGCACTGTTTATTGATGCTTCGGGCTCAATGGATGGCGATATGCTCAAAGACATTTTGAGCGAAACTGCTAACATTATGGAGTCGTTTCCTGCATACAAAATCCATGTTGTGACATTCGATACCGAATGCTACAATCCGCAACAATACGATTCGGAGAACTTGGATGACATCCGTGATTATGAAGTACAAGGTGGCGGCGGTACTGATTTTGATGCAATTTTTAGATACCTAAAAGACAACGAAATTGAACCCAAACGCTTGGTTGTGTTCACTGACGGTTATCCTTGGGGCAGTTGGGGTGATGAGAATTATGCAGATACAGTTTGGATCTTGCATGGTACCACAACTATTGTTCCACCTTGGGGACAATATGCCTACTACGACGATGCAGAATAATTAAAACAAATTTAGCCAAAACCTCCTAAGAAATTTATCTTAGGAGGTTTTCTTTTGTAAATATCTATATGAATGACAAACAACTAACCATTGCTGACTTAGCGTCAATCAAAGTCATACTGGATACAGTGATCAATCGTGGTGCCATACGTGGTAACGAGATGACGCTGGTGGGAGGGATATACGAAAAACTCTCTGCTTTTTTAGAAGCATCCAGTGCCCCTGCTCCTGTTCCCGAGCAACCAATTCCACAAGGAGAGCAAAATGCTTAAACATATCGGACGTCACGGTGATCGCAAGGTTGCTATATTATTTAGAGAAGTGCCAAATGAAGAACACATGTGCCTTGTGATTTATCCAGACACATTACCTACCCATATTCATAATAGTATTATGGCCACACTGGAAAGCGCACCCGGTCAAGCAGCAACTCAGTTGAGTGAAGTGCTGCATAGAAACTTATTGCCCGATGGCCGCGCACAATTGGAAGCATTGCACAAAGAAGGCATGATCAAGAAAGTACCTACTGCACAGATCATCGTGACACCCACTAGCCAGAGTTCAGTCAAACTGGATGAAATGAACAAAATCATTCGTGAGATGGAATCTGGCGACGCTGCTCTCAAACGTCTACAAGAAATTGACAAGAACACTGGCTTTGTTGATCCTGCACAGAAGCGCAAGGCCGAAGCTGAATACAAACGCAGTCAAGAGCGTGGGCCAATAACACCACCTGTGGCTCCATTGATGGCCAGCTCAAATGGCGCATTAGATGATAAAACATTGGCTCACAATATGTTGTCTCAGGCCAAGCGGATGGAGATTGAAGCCAAGAGTATGATCTCAGAAGCTGCTAGAATGAAGAAAGATGCACAACGCATGTATCCTGGTGTAAAGAATGGTCCAGTTGAAATGTCTGTTGCCCAACCTGCTGTTGCTGTAACAACTGCTCCAAAAAAAGGTCGTCCTGCAAAAGCCAAGCCAGTGACTTCAGATGCAGTTCAGTGATGAGTTCCTTGACCGATGGGAACATATTATCAATGAAGTGTCCATGACCGAAGTGCCACTTGAGTGTATCAAGAAGGTTGTTATAAAAATTGATGGTCGTAAACAAAAAACCATCAACTTGCAAGCATTACGGCGCCAGGGCCTGGACACAGACCAAATTGAAATTGCTCTCAACCGCACGTTGACCGATCTAGGTGACTCGGTTCGTGACGTTGACTTTGTTGTTGACGTCAGTGCTGTGGCCAACATGGTACAGCCAGAAACAGATAAACTGCTTAAAGACTTATGAATGTTCGACTACTCAGTCACAGCCAGCCAACTGAAGAATTTGCTAGCATGGGAATTGAAGATGCACAAGACCTCATTGCATACTGTGCCCGTGTTAGCAATCCCTCCAATCAATTCAACACAGAAACTTCAGAAAGACTTATTCAATACCTCATCCAGCACCAACACTGGAGCCCATTGGAAATGGTCTCAGCTTGCATTGAAATTACCACCACAAGAGATATCGCAAGACAAATCCTTAGGCACAGAAGTTTCAGTTTCCAAGAGTTTAGCCAACGTTATGCTGACCCAACGCAGGATCTCAGCTTTGTACTGCGAGCCGCTAGACTACAAGACACTCGAAACAGACAAAACAGTATAGAATCATCTGATGAAGATCTAGCACTATGGTGGGACAGTGCCCAACAAGAAGTAATAGATTTATCGCGCAAACACTATGCCAGGGCTATAGAATTAGGTATAGCCAAGGAACAAGCCAGAGCCATATTGCCCGAAGGCAACACAGTCAGCAGACTGTACATGAATGGCACATTACGCAGTTGGATACACTTTATTCAGTTACGCAGTGCCAATGGTACACAACGAGAGCATCAACAAGTGGCAGTGGCATGCGCTCAAGTGATTGCACAAATCTTTCCTATGGCTACCAATTTAGTTGCAAAAAACTAGATGGCGTGCTATACTAGAACATGGCCATTTTACGTGATCTAGATCGAGAACATAACAAACACAAAAAACCACGGCGTACCAAGATAGTCAACGGCCAGCCCGTGACAATTTCTGACTTGCCAGTGCATCAATTCCGCTTGGGTGATGTAGAAGATCCTGTGCTGTATGCAGCTCAGCCCATATACGAATGGCAACAAACCGAAGCTGGTAAGTTTGTGATGGAACATGCTGTGGAGCCTCCTTGGTGGGTACGCACAGTTGATCATATGACATACGGATTTGAGTTTGTTATCATGGCGCGCATGAAAGAGTCAGACCAAACTTTTTACAAACTGAAATATGTTGGCACCAAAATCTGAATTCATACACGAACGAATGATTGAATACATAGACGAACGAGATGCAGCAGTTCCTCGTCCTCCTGTGAAAAAACAGATCTGGAACGGCACAGAATTTGTTACAACGTATTTGTATAGGTCAGACGGAAATCTCAAGGACGAAGAGTATCGGTGGTTAGAAAAAACATACGGGGCGCCGGGAAAATTTGCAGATGGTCGCTACTGGGATCGTTTACATGGTAAATTTACTGTGATGGATGAAAAAGTTTATATGTTTTACAAATTGAAATGGACAAGACAATGAAAATACTAGTCACAGGCGGGCTTGGCCTTATTGGGCACAATGTAGTACAAAGGCTGCAAACACAATCACACACGGTATTGATCATTGATAATCGTACCACATACGGAATGATTCCGCAATCAGAACTTGATTACCTCATGAAAGAAAGACTGAAGAAAATAAATCAGTCGCCCTCGCACATGTACACTCGGGATATCTGTGATAGAGAATCCATTGACGACATATTTGAAATAGAGCAGCCTGATGTAGTAATCCATATGGCCAGCTTTCCTCGACAAAAAGTTGTAAATGCCAACCCTGCATGGGGTGCCAGGGTCATGATGGAAGGTTTGATCAATGTACTTGAGAGTGCCAAAAAACACCAAATCAAGCGAGTTGTTTATATTTCAAGCTCAATGGTGTACGGTGACTTTACAGATGATGTGACCGAGGACGCCGTATGTAGGCCGCAAGGACAGTATGGCATTATGAAACTTGCAGGAGAAGACCTTGTTAAAGATTACACTCGCCGTGGTTGTTTTGATCACACTATTATCCGCCCCAGTGCTGTTTACGGGCCACTTGATGTTGAAGACCGAGTGGTCTCAAAATTCATGCTCACAGCAATGCGCGGTGGAGTGCTCCGAGTTAATGGAGCAAGTGAAACACTAGACTTTACCTATGTGGATGATGCTGCTGATGGTATTGTGGCGGCTGCACTTGTTCCTGCAGCCGCCAACCAAACATTCAACATCACAAAAAGCCACAGCGTGAGTTTATCACAGGCTGCTGAGATGATTGTTAAAATTGTAGACAATGGCACAATTGAATTGCGTAACAAAGACGCAGACTTTCCGTCACGTGGTGCATTAAACATAGATCGTGCCAGAGCTGTGTTAGGATATGATCCTAAAGTTGATGTAGCAGAAGGATTTGATAATTATCATGCATGGTTTAAAAGTAGCCTTTACTGGGCTCCCAAGACAGTATAACAATCTCCGTGAGGAGATCTTGGATGTGACTGACATAGTGTTGCGGTCCGGCAACCTCATGAACAGTTACTACACCGCTGAGTTTGAATACTGGCTGGCACAAAAGAATCAAGTCAAATATGCAATAACCTGCCACTCGGGCACACAGGCACTGGAGATTATTGCTAGTCATTATCGTGACGTTCTTGGCGGTAGGCATCCTCGTGTGTTGATACCGGCCATGACTTATCCTGCCACTGCCAACGCTTTTGCAACATCAGGCTGGAACATAGACATTGGTGATACTGATCGCTATGGCATCTTGGATACTTCAAAAGTCACTAGGCAATCAGAATATCAGGCAATATGCATGGTAGGGTTGTATGGTGCAGCAGTAGATTACAACATAGAGCATCAATTGATAATCGAAGATGGTGCTCAACATTGGCTTGCAGGCAACTGCCATCGCAGTGGACCGACTGCAATCAGTTTTGATCCCACAAAGAATTTGCCCAACTACGGCAATGGAGGTGCAATTGTCACTGACAATCGCGCATTGGCAGATTATGCCAAAAGTTGGTGCAACAATGGCAAAACATTTAAACATGCCGACTTTGGCAGTAATAGTCGTATGAGTGAAATTGATTGTGCCCAGATGCTGGTTAAAAAACGCTACATCGATGCATGGCAATTACAAAGAAGCAAAATAGCAAAATATTGGATGGCACGACTTGAAAAATCTTCCAGCATAAGATGTCTAATAGACAATGGCAATTTTCACTCACACAGTTTCCACAAGTTTGTGATTGACATAGACAATCGTGACCTGGTGCAGAAAAAACTGCTGGAACTGGGAATTGAAACAAAGATACACTATCAGAATCCATTGCACGAATTGGCTGCATACAAAGATCTACCCGGGCCAAGTCTGCTGAGTGTGGCAAGTAGCCTGGCTCGACGATGCCTCACATTGCCTCTCTATCCAGAGCTGTCTGATTTAGAAATAGATTACATTATTGATTCGGTGTTAAATTGCGTTTGAAGAACGCATAGCTGGCCAGCCACTCCCACTCGTAGCTTTTTTTCAGCTGCTCAAAGTTGCCGTTGACCTGATTATAATATTCTACAGCATCTTCTGCACCAAGTCGACTCCATTGCGGGTCTGCTTCGTCACCGTTGACATCGAGCCACCTGCTTAATCGATATTCGTTTTCTACATCGGGCAAACTGGCTCGAAGTTTTAATGCCTCGCGGAACGCTGTGCGCCAGGTAGTCCAAGGTGAAGTGTTGTAGTATGCTGTTCCACTCAAGATAGGTACCACCTCATGTGGCGAGTCTAGTGTAAAGTCTAACCCTACACCTGGATTGTTGAGTACCAATTGCCGGTTGTATGCAATCATGGCTTGATGACCATACTCCAATCCATTTACAGGATTCCGGGCATGAAAAATATAGTGCTTGGGCTGTTGCATTCTATCTGGTTGCCAGGTCCAATCAAAATCAATATCTACTTGTAGTTTAGCAAACACAGCAAAGAACCATGATGTGGTGCTGGCCTTGGCTGCTGCATGATATGCTGCTACACGACCGTTGATGTTGCTTACTTCTACCAGTCGATTTCCTTTTGCACCTGCATGCAGATTCAATCGTTTGAAATTCTTTTTGGCATTAGGCTCACCATTGGATATGAACACAATATCCAACAGCTGATCCTTTAGCATGTAGTGAGTCTTGTCCACATAGGGATAATCATATAGCTGTGTCTTAATATAAGGTATGGCTGTTTTAGGAACTACCACACTGCTGGCTCCAGGATTGAGTGGAACAATGGTCTTGGTTTGTTCTCTCCACAGCGGCACAGTGACCAAGTTCGTGCTCATGTAAGTTGAATGAGTGAATACCGCTAATGGTCCTGCAAAGTCTCGAGTGCAAACCACATCCACATGGCTATCCTGATCATGTTGTATAATGGGCATGAGTCTACGTGGTACGCTAGCATTGACAAAATTACAATCATACCATTCCAACAATGTTTTACGTTCGGCATATTCGGCAAAGGTAGGCACATGCATGTAGAACGTATCTCCAAACTTTTCTTTATCACTGGCAAATACATGTAGCATTGTGGCTTGCCATTGTTCGGGGTGCCAAGAGAAGTCAAAGTTTTTATAATCACAAATGCTAGAACAAATCCACACAAATTCATGTTGCCCCACTAGATTTTTGGCGATACGTATCAATGTGTCTCTATAGTTGTCAAAGTAGCGAACAGTTTTTACAGCGTTGGGAATTTGTTTTGCATTGCCGTCTAAGTGATCAATTTCTACAATAACTGCCGACTTTGAATCCACTTTGATCTTTATTTGTTCGACGTATTTTACTTCTGTGGCGCCAGGCACAGAATAAACAGGGCCACCTGTGCGTTGGTGTTGAGTACCAAACTGATATATGTAAGCAGGTGCTGTTGCATCCGGATGCCATGTCCAGTCAAAACTGTCAGTATCTGCGCCAGTTGGGACAGTCCAATGAGAATCAGTGGTGATTTTTGTGGCACGTGGATACTGAACATATTTTACTTCTGTGGCGCCAGGCACAGAATAAACAGGGCCACCTGTGCGTTGCCACTGTGTACCAAACTGATATATGTAAGCAGGTGCTGTTGCATCCGGATGCCATGTCCAGTCAAAACTGTCTGTGTCCACTACATTTGGAACCGTCCAATGAGAATCAGTGGTGATTTTTGTGGCACGTGGATACTGAACATATTTTATTTCTGTAGCGCCAGGCACAGAATAAACAGGGCCACCTGTGCGTTGGTGTTGAGTACCAAATTGATATATGTAAGCAGGATCTCCGGGATCAGGAATCCAAGAATAGTCCACAGTGTGTGAGTCAATTGTGTTGGGCACAGTCCAATGAGTAATATCAGAAAGTAACTTTGCTCTTGGCCAATACATGTATTTGCGTTCAGTTGCACCCGGTACATGATATTCTACTGTGGGCATTTTTTCAGCCAACCACCACTGATTACCAAATACATAGATCAAAGGTGGGTCGCCGGGATCTGGCAGCCAACTATAATCCCATTCACACGGAACCAACGTATGCCATTGGTCATTCTGGTTAACAGGCAACGTGGCTCGGGGCTGATCCATGTACTTGCGATCAGTCGCACCCGGCACGTGATATTCTACAGTGGGCATCTTCTCAGCAGGCCACCACTGATTACCAAACACATAGATGTAAGGTGGATCATGTGGATGGGGTGCCCAGGTACAATCAAAATCCGCATGATCCACCAAGATATCAACTGCTTCTGGAAGACTTTTATTTGGCACAGTGTTGCCATGGAAATGATATTTTATTTCACCTGTTCTAGGCACAAGATATGTGCCTGAATAGTCATGATGTTGACTGGGCCATACATGTGTGTATTCACTTTGCCAGGGCACAGGTTCAAAAAGGAAATCAAAGCCGGTGTAATCTGCTAAGTATGACACCCACCAAAAATATCTAGTGCGGCTCAGCTGTTGAGCATGCTCAAGATTATCAGCCGGGTATTCGTGTGCAAACTGATTTGGTTTTGGTCCAGAATAAAATACATCAAACATGCTTAGAATCGACGAAATTTATAATAATACTTTTTGGCCTTGGATGCAACAGCATCGTCCGGGAGTTAGATTGCTTGCTTGTGATCCATTTGGACGCAGTGATCCAGACAGTGTAATTGGGTATGGTGATGAATCTATGCACGAACACAATTATATATTCTTTTTTGACCAAGAGCCAATACATTTGAGCATTCACAATGCAACATTTGATCGTGTGAGGCATAACAACTCAGATTTGCCGTACCACAAAAACACCGGAGCAATTTGCACCAGTGAACGTGATAGCGATAATGTTGATGCGCTATGTGCCAAATACAACTGGAATAGTCATTATTACTTTTTTCATGGTTGGGCAGCATTGGATTGGTATCGCGGATATGATAAAACTTTCCTGATTCGTCCAATACAAGAACGCACTGTAACCCGAACGTTTATTGCCCCTAATCGTATTGTTGCTGGCGAACGTCAACACAGATTAGAGATGTTGTACTACATATTCAAGAACGGTATGACTCACAATCATATCAGTTGTCCTATTGTATGCCCTGCAGAAAACATCAGCATACACGATGCTATTAAACCGTTAATACCGAAGCACTCGGATATTGAGTCAATCTTTGCAGAGCAAATTTTACCAATTAACTTTGCTAACGAAACAGATCACCCCATGCATAGTTGTTGGCTCAGCTTGTTTGACGAGTCTGCTGAAAGTTTGTTGTATTTGGTAACTGAAACTGTGGCCACTGGACGCAGATGGCATCTTACTGAAAAAACATTTAAGCCTATTGCACTGGGCATGCCGTTTGTTATTGTAGGAACCCGAGGTAGTTTAGAGTATTTACGCAGTTATGGATTTCAAACATTTGGACATATCTGGGACGAAAGTTATGATCAAGCTGACGATGACGTTCGTATAGAAAAAATTGCCAACCTGCTGAAAGAGTTAGATGATCTATCAATTGCCGACAAACAAAAAATGTTCGAAGCCGCATATGAAGTAATAGAACACAATTGGAATCATTTTTACAATGGCAAGTTTGAAGCTGTGCTATGGACAGAACTACAGGAGATGTTGAATGGAATTGAACCTAATTGCTGATCAAACCATCAACAATAAAATCTATCCTGCACTAGCAACATGGCAAGCACGACCATACACTCAAGAATGGAGAGAATTTGGATCACACTATCCTTACACCATACCTTTGAGATTGCAAGAATATTGTGATTACCATGATGTTAAAATCAACATCTATAATATCAATGACCAACTTCCTAATAACACTTACTATCCAATAGCATTGGGATTCTTTGATTTTTCCATTGATTATTTTTCATTGCTGTCTCCGGAGATTCGTAAAAAACTTCGTCAAGATCAATTGCAGATTTTATTTTGTTACCATGAAGGCGACAATCCCGAACGTATAAAACAACGACTGGATCAGTTGGCCGAAGATCATCTCATGCCTGCCAACTGTTATTGTTTTGTCAGTGCCAATACTGCTGCTGCAAAACTTCCTGGATTTGTTTATTTTACCGACTTTGAATTGTGGTATTACCAACGTAATTTTACCACTCCAGCTTTGGAGATACATCATTGCAACAGACCACACAATTTCACAGTGCTGAATCGATTGCACAAAAGTTGGCGAGCTACCATAATGTCTGACCTGCACAGACGGTCACTGCTGGACAACAGTCTCTGGAGTTATTGTGAAGCTGGCAGCATGGAAAATGATAACCCTATCGAAATTGATTTATTGGTTGGGCTAAGATCAGCTGCTGAACAATTTTTAAAACACGCACCTTACACTGCTGACAATTTGACCAATCAACAACGCAATGATCACAGTCAAACTGAATCTAAATATCATACTGATAGTTATTGTAACATCATAGTAGAAACACACTTTGACGCTGATCAGAGTGGCGGAGTTTTTTTAACTGAAAAAACTTTTAAACCTATCAAACATGGTCAGATGTTTTTCATAGCCGGATGTGCAGGTAGTTTACAAACGTTACGAGATTTGGGTTATAAAACATTTGACCATGTATTAGATAACTCGTATGATTTAGAAACCAATTCTACTGCAAGATGGCAGAAACTATTGTCAGCAATACAACAAGCAAAGCCCCGTTTGCCTAAATTGTTTGAACAGTGTCGTAACGACATTGAGCACAATCAACAGTTATTTTTACGCAAAAAAACAGACAGATTAAATACTTTACTCACTCAACTTTATGAATATTATTAATTCTTATACCAGCTGGCAACCACTCGAAGAAGTAATCGTTGGTCGTGCATATACTCCAGACTATTTTGATTTTATTGAAAACGCACAAGTTCGAAATCAATTACAACAAATTTTATCTGAGACCGAAGAGGATCTCACTGCTTTGCAAAAAACTATAGAACAATTTGGGTCGTGTGTTCGCCGCCCAGATTTGCCCAACAAAGACAATTTTGTTTGGCATCAAACTGAAGGTGGTGGTGCTCCGTTGCCACCACTTACTCCAAGAGATTGGCAAATTACATTAGGTAATCGATTGCTTCGTGTGTTACCAATGCAGGAATTAGACAATTTATGCAAAGAATATGAATCAGCACAACCAGGTAGTGTGATAAATCCACATGGATCCCATTGGGATCCAGACTGTATATTGAATCAAGCATCAGCATCGTGCATTGTGCGGGTAGGGCGTGACGTATTTTTTGACAACAGTGATTTTCTCAAACCCGAACAGTCTCGATGGATTGTAGACAACGTTTTGAGTCCCGAATATCGTGTGCATGAAGCAATTACAGACGGGCATGGGGATGCTGTATTTGCGATTCTCAAACCTGGAGTATTGTTGAGCAGCAAACATGATGTTAACTTGAATCTTGCTGCAGACTTTCCTGGATGGGATGTGTGTAAAATTTGGGACAGCAGCATATGGGCTGCTATGGAAGTGGGCAAATTTAAATACGAACAAAGTCCTGGGGCCTGGTATGTGCAAGGACAAACACCTACTCCCGAGTTTTCAGAGTTTGTAAACACATATCTTACCAAGTGGACCGGGTTTGTTGCAGAAACAGTATTTGACGTTAACTGTTTGGTATTGGACGAAAGCCACGTGATCTTTAGCGCATATAACAAAGAAGTGTTTGACTATTGTCGTAAACACCGGATAGAACCCATCATCAGTGAGCTACGTCACAGTTATTTTTGGGACGGCGGTATCAGCTGTTGTACACAAGACATCCGTCGTCGAGGTGGATTAGAAACTTATCTTTAATCGTCTGAAATTTTAAGTTCAAAGTCTCGCATGAATTTTTCTGCGAGACTTTCTGTTGATTTTTTAATCACAAACAAGTAAGATCGTTCAGGAACAACTATAACTTCAGTGGTCATGTTGTAGTGATGAAAACTCACAACATCAAATCCTGATTTATAAAACAATCCTTGCCACATTCTTTCACCTAGAATGCTGTAATGATTGGGGTTGTTTTCATGTATAAACACACGATCATTGTCTGGCGCAGGTACTTCAATAAACGCCATAGCTTGATCTTTGAGCACTCTATGAAATTCATACAATGTAAACAACGGGTAAGGACTGTGTTCTATTGCATGTCTGCACCAGATGAGATCAACGCTGTTATCATCCAGTGCAAGGTCACTCATGTCAGAGTTTAATGTTTTAAATCCCAACTTGTTACAAACTTTGATATCTTCTTTACTGAGTGTTACGCCAAGTAGATTTTTGTATCCTTGATTTTGAGCTGTTTGCAAAAACTCGCCGGGGCCGCAACCAATATCCACAATTAACGAATCTGGGTTGACATTTAATTTTGGTAAGAAACTTTTTGCATGGGTTTCGATTACCACATTATGAAAACTGCCGCCTTGTTCTGAGTACACAGTCTTCAAGGCTTTTTTCTCGTAGAATTTAAATTTTTTGTAATTCATTTAGCAAACTTTTATGTTGTATAATTTTTCAAATCTATCCGCATCTGCACGATCATTAACTATAGGCTCACCGCGTATGTTGAGACTAGTATTTAATAACATTGGACAGTCGGTCATAAAATACCACTTTTCCAATAGTTGTCTAATTCCGCTTCCATCTTTTGGTACAGTTTGTATACGACTAGTGCCGTCAGCATGAACAATAGCAGGAAATAAGTCAGGATTCCTGCAAGTACCGACCACTTGCATATACCTACTGTTGTGCCAATGGCGAGGCATATTAAAATATTGATCAACATACTCTTCCAAAATAACTGGAGCAAAGGGTCTAAATTTTTGTCTGCGTTTGATTTCATTCACTTGATCCTTTATTGTTGTACCTCTTGGGTCTGCCAACAAGCTGCGATTGCCTAGTGCTCTCGGCCCAAACTCCGCCCTACCACTAGCCACACCAACAATTTTGTCAGTAAGTAATACATCAAGAATGGGATTGACAGGGTAATCACCAGGAATATTATGCCCCAAGAAACAGTCACTCCAATTAACTTTCGCACCATATCCCAAACATGCTGCGCCAAGACTATTGCCAGCGTCACCGGGATTAGGCATAATCCAAATTTTTTCATAGAAGTTCCCCAATAATCTGTTTGCTAAACAATTTAACGCTACCCCGCCACCGTATACTAGATTTCTACTGCGACCAATTGTTCTAGCTCTGCTCATTACTCTAGTAATCATATACTCAACTAGGTGTTGACTACTGCTAGCAATGTCCATTGGGTTGGCATCCTTTAAGAAATCTTCACCAACACCAGCATGTAAATTTTGCTTGAAGGTTAATATATCTTTTTGGTCTACCAACTCATTGATCATATCAGCAACATGATTAGGTTCTCCGTACGCGGCCATACCCATTAAAATGTATTCTTCATCAAGTGGACGTAGTCCAACTCTTTTGGTCATTGCTGAATAGAACAATCCAATACTATCTGGATACTTCATGCTCCATAGTTTTTTGTATTCAGCTTTACCAGTAGAGAAATCATACCAAGCATCCCAAATGGTTATGGTATCAAATTCTCCTATGGCATCAATCACTACCACAGTAGCATCTTCAAACGGACTGGTCTGAAACCCAGCTGCTGCATGACACAAGTGATGAGCATGAGTGTGTATTTGAGGTTGATCTAAGAAGTTATAAGAGTTACCTAACAAACGATTCCAAGTAGGCCATCTAAAACCTTCTCCACTGCGTAGTTGCCGCATGGCTTTGACCCAAGGACGTTCGTAATAATGATATTCAATCTGATCCGAATCTACATAATCCATTGCATCCAACAGCAAATCTTTACAGAGATTTTTATCATGCTTGTTCTTGCTGTATCGCTCGCTGTGTCCTGCAAATAATATGTTGCCGTCATGATTGATCACACTGATAGCAGCGTCATGGAACCCAGCAGATATTCCCAGATAATTCATTTATAGATGAATGGGTCGCGTTTGCGTAGTTCGCGCAATTTTTTTCTGTAACGAATCTCCAATGTGATTCTGTTCCATAAATTTTTAATCCAGGTCATGACAATTCCTTTATTTGTTGTTGATTGTAATCCGCATCGTTCCAATGGTATTTGTATGTAGCTTCAGCCGTGCTGGTTCGTATTTTATACACATCCAAATGCTGTGCTAATTTTGCCCAGATCAGATTGTAATCTGTAGTACCAAAACTGCGAATCAAATCCACCTGCGCTACTTTAGGATGCCCAATGGTCAATGATTTATCTTCAGGATCAAATCCGTTTGTTATCAACCACTGTCGGAATTCATCAAGTATTTGTATTTGCCAAGGAAAAGATCCAGGATTGTTTGCCCACTCAATATCAAAATCTCCAGCTGCTTCTGTTTGAGATCTAAGTGAGCTAGTGACTAATTCGCCAATCCGACTGTCTCGACCTTCATCGTTGAACACTTCCCAATGATGTTTTCCAACTGCTTTATTTACTCCTACATAAACACCGCCCAGTTCTCGATTTATAGTGTCAATTCCAAATAATTCATAATCACCAGGTTCTAATACAAATCTAGGTGCGTTTAACCAACACATCAACTGTGATGGTCTACGCCACTCGGGTGCTTCTTTAAATTTTCGAATGCTCAATACCAAACTTTCATGTTCGTGGCAAAGCAAATTCAATTGTCGTATGTGCCACCGTGTGGTTGCATTGGCCGCTGTGTAGTAAGGGCTCATTGCACCTGATGTACCTTGAAGATCCTCAAAATATCGATGCAGTTGATTCATATGATCATGATCCACACTTCCATGTTGATCTACTGTGTTTGCAGGACTGAAAAAATCTTGAATGCTATAACCCAATCCTGCTGCATTGATTGCACGTATGCTGCAATTGATCTGAGTACAGATGTATTGCATTGAGCGATCACTTTCGGTCCACCCTAACCAGCAATAGTTTTTTTCTAAATGATATTTGTTATCAATCAAATGATTTAATGCCGCAAGCCATTTGTGTGCAAGACTGTTATCGTACACATCAATGTATACTGTCAGTTGTTTGTTGTCTGACCCGCGCAAATCTAGTTCAATTGAATCAAGCAATGTTTATCCACCATTTTAGTATGTCGGCCCGGGCTGCTAGTATATCAGTCATAGTTATTTTTTGTGTGCGTATTTGTTCCAATTGTAACACACGAGCCTTACCTTGAGCAAGAGATTGTTGATATTGGTCAGGCCATTGTTCTTCAAAAGTGGGTCTGTTTTTTAACTGTATCAATACTGCTTGCATGGCGCCTGATGTTTTGGCAATCAACTCGTCCAGCCAAGGCTCCAGCAGATGACGGGGCAGAGCCAGTGGGCTCATCACAATGTCAGGACTGAAGCTAAAGATAACTTTGGCTAGGACATCGACGCCAAGTTGTCTAGCGAGTTCTGTAATTGAGCCAACTTCGAACATTCCGGGCAAAGTGAGCGTAAAGTCAATTCGGACCTGACGTGAGTGACGTTGGATTGCAATTGCTCCACGGAAGTTTTCAAGCCATCGATCATAGTCAAGGCCTGTTCTAATGTATTCTCCAATTGAGCCTGTGCCGTCGAGACTTGCACATATCTGCCAATCCCTAAGCCCAGACAAAATATCACGATACAAGTTGATCCCGCGATAATCAATCCTGGATAAGTTTGTATTATATCTAGCATATACTTGTGGTCCGTCCCCTAATTCTATTATGCGCTGCATGTATCGCCAGTGCTGTTCGTACATCAAGGGCTCGCCGCCCACCCAGTACACTTCTTCAATTCGATGTTGTTCTACAGCTTGTGAAAATTCTTGCTCAAC
>Ga0209190_1001376_pt1 | contig 17032 bp, 4 predicted proteins | sample M_140205_XF_Meta_FD_187315 | JGI IMG/M metagenome (GOLD analysis project Ga0209190, IMG submission 187315) | Freshwater microbial communities from Lake Montjoie, Canada to study carbon cycling - M_140205_XF_MetaG (SPAdes) (version 2) | ecosystem: Environmental > Aquatic > Freshwater > Lake... | reverse complement strand
ATTAACAGTTGCTGGAGCAAGGGTGCCTAGCGAAAGAACAGTGTTATAAGTTTGACCTGAACCGGAAGTAACAACATCCGCACCAGTAAGGGTTGTAGCACTGCTGGTAACCCCAAGCGAGGTGAGGGCAACCGCTTTACCGATACTTGCACTAAACAAGACATTTTGTGCATTTGAGATTGTAAGGCTCTTGGCAGAAATACCGGAGTTAATTGTTGAACTATAGGAAATATTACCCGCTGAACTTGCATCCATGGTGACATTTGAATTAAGCACAACCAATCCACGATAATCTTGGCCTGCAGCAAGGCTAGTATTTATGACTTGATTAGTTCCACCAAAATTAATGGAAGTACTGTTAACAAGTAGGGAACCAAGACGGCCATTGGTCGCTGTACCAATCGAGCCATTAAGATTTGCATTTCCATTTGCATTTTGCAATGTAAGCGTATTAGAAGCATTTGCAAAACTATCGATATTGGCTGAAAGAGTAATATCACCAAGCCCAGTAGCACCCGTGGAAAGTATAGCAGACTGAACCAAGGTAATAGGCGCTAGGAATGAAATAGTGTCACCCGTGGTATTCATGGAAAAAGCAGAAGTCGCTGAGCCAAACTCAACCTTGGCATTAACCGAGTTATTGGTCTGGGTGATGGTGCCATCAAAGCTAAAAGCACCCTGAAAACTTACAAGATCACTATTGAGAATTAGAACCTTCCCGCCATTGAGGGTGGTGACAGGCCCAAGAATGATATCGTTTGAACTTCCAATAGTGGTAAGCGAAAGTGCGTTTCCAGAAACAACCCTAGGAGTATAGGTTTGTGGGGTAAGAAGCGAGATGCCGCCATTCACATTACCGGTGGTAAAGGATGCAGCCTTGATCACCGCGGTAGAATCTGTTGAAATTCCGTTGGCGCTGATTCCTCTAAGAATGCCATTGCTGGTGAGAATGTCACCCAGAGCAAACAAATTGCCAACACTACCGCTAAAGGTAAGCACACCGGTCGAGCCAATGGTAAGGTTGTAAGGGGTAACACCAGAACTATTAAGATTGCTTCCAAAAGAAATATTGCCAGCAGCAGCAGCAGTCTGGATGAGAAGGTCACTGGTCATCGAGACATTTTTATTGAAAGCAACACTACCAGTGCCAACCTGCAAGTTTAATCCACCGGCTTTTCCAACAACAACAATTCCGCCACCAGTGCCGTTTTGAACAAAAGTTCCAAGATCAGAGATGTTCCCCTGAAGATTGAGGTCTCCAGAGTGGGTGAAACTAACAGTTGAACCAGCATTGGTGGTGGTGATGCTCCCAACCGTAATGGGAAATAAGCCGGAAGTTGCTAAGACAAGTCCGCCAAGTCCATTATAGGACTGTGCACTGGTGATACTGATAAGCCCGTTCACCGCGGTGGTGGTTATTAAGGAAGCCGCATTAACGGTACCAGTCACCGTAAGGGAGGTTGGGTTTGCATTTAAAATCTCAATGTCCCCGACCACAGCGCCGCTACCAATATTATTGGTAAAATTAATGACCCCGGTGGTGGTAAGTTTTAGGTTACCAGGGCCATTCACAATACCGTTAAAGGATAAAGGCCCGCCACCATTGGCCACCAGTGATTGGGTTCCAGCACCCAAGTTTACTGTACCATTATAAACCTGACCTGCAGAATTGGTTGTTTTTACGCCACCCGTGGCGCCATTGATGAAAGTAGTCTGGCTGGTGATTGATAGGGAACCAAGCGCATTATTAATACCAACATTCGAATTAAACTGGGTGGTACCTGTCCCGGAAGTGGTGATCACCAAATCCTTGGTTGCTGTGCTATCCACGGTGTTTGAAAATACAGCCGCTCCATTTCCCCCTGTTTGGAAGGTGGTATTCTGAACCAGATCAAGCTTAGATCCTATTGAAATCCCTGCGGTGTTTGACTTCATAATCACAGGCAAACCACCAGCCGTCCCGATGGTTACACTGGGATTGGCAGGAACTGTGCCAGTTGTAACTCCGGAGATCTGACTAATTGCCCCGTCGATGGTGATCCCTTTTGCAAAAACAAGGGCGCCACTGTTCTTAAGGGTCAAGGCTGCACCATTGGAGGTGATTATGCTGCCAAGGGTGATATTCCCAACTTGGGAATTACTGGTCGTGGTGGTTAAGTTCAAGCCCCCAACAAAATTATAATTTTGATCCTGAGTCAGGGCGATATTGCCAGCAACAATACCGGAATTCAAGGAACCAGCAGTAATAGTACCAAGTAAATTCAAAGCAGAAAGTTGGTTGCCAGTCCCATTGTTAACCTTGATGTCACCAAGCCTTTGGCTACTACCAATAGCACCAGTTACCCCAAAAATACCCTGGGAGCTAATTGTGAGATTCGGGGTCTTTCCTGTGACACCGTCCAGCAATCCACCAAAAAGCACATCGGCGGTCAAACCACCAAGGGTTCGAATGGTTAGATCTTGGTTTAAGGTGACATTTCTGGTCAGGTTAAAATCACCTGATGCAATTTGAATGCTTGTTGCAGATGTCCCACCAATCGTGATTGAAGAAGCACTTCCCGAAGTCACGTCAAAAGTGTTTGATGAGGTCACATCACCCGAAAGGGTGAGTCTGCCATTATGGGTAAGGGAAATGGCTCCATTGGGCGAGGTGCCTGTGGTGCTCAAATTTCCAACAGTAAGGTTACCCGTTGCATTGGCGGAGATATTACCTGCGGTGCTTAATATCGAACCGGTGGTGATATCAAGCGCACCCTGGATATTGACATCCCCGGAATAAGCTTGGGATGAATTGATTATAATGTTTCCTGTAATCCCTGTTGCAGAAAGTGATTTAGCTGCAATGGTATTTGCAGCGGTAGTACCAAGGGTAAGGGAAAGAAGATTATTAAGTGTAACTGCTCCAAGGCTTGTACCAGCCCCCATGTTGCCGGTAAGCTGGAAGCTGCCGGTGGTGTCAACCGTAAAGTCCTGGCCCTCCGAGGTGCTTCCCACCATATCGCCGGTTACAAGTACATTTCCAGCGCCTGCAGTTATTGTCAAACGGTTTGCGGGAGAAGCCCCTGCTTGTTGAAGGTTGATTCGCCCGGTGTAACTCTGCCCGCCATTGCCCGTGGTTTTAAAGTTGTTAGCGGAGGAATTGATCACACCCAAGGTTCCTGCGTTCATGGTGATTTGTGCAAGTGCCCCATTGACGCCGAAACCTATGCTTTTGTTCAAGTTGATGGTACCATTTGTCCCCGTTACCGAAGCGGACAGGTTCTTGGAGGGAAGAGTGGGGTCATTATCAACCTGACCCAAACTGATGGAACCATTCCCAACCGCACTAAGGCTGGCGCTTTGCTCAAGGATGATCGGGCTTGCAAAACTAATCAATCCAGTTGCCGCATTGGAAGTGATGGCCAAGGTTCCAGAACCACTGGACAAGCCAAAGAAAACAGTAGGGGTTGTAATTACATTGAGCGAAGTTTGCTGGATGGAACCATTGGCAGTGATGTTTCCATTTAAGGTAAGGTTTCCATCATTTTGAATGGTGACCGGTCCGCCATTGGTAGTTGTAACAGTTCCTAGTGCGATCGTTCCTGCAGCGGAGGTTTTCAACACCAGTCCACCAACAGCATTCAAATCCAAGGCTCCAGTAAGGCTGATCGGCCCGGCAACAGTAGTTGCACTACCCGTGGTAATTGAAGCCGCAGTGATATTGACACCTGTCGCAGTCAGCGAGGTCGAATTTGCGGTCAATGAAATAGCCCCAAGGCGGCCAACCTGGCCAACCGGATTAGAAAACACCACATTACCCGTGCTAGAGATCGTAAGCGCCTTTCCTGTTGGGGAATTTATTGCTGAACGCAAAAGAACATTCCCCGAGGGTGCCTGGGTTGTGATTGAAAAATCGTTGTTCAATGTCATCAGGCTAATATCAGAATCAATTGCAAAATTACCGGAACCAACAATCACGGAAAGCACTCCACCAGCCCCACTACCCACGCTAATGGTCGTGTTAGAGGTGGTTGACTCGGTGAAGGTTGTTCCCGATTGAATATTTCCGTTAAGCGATAGGATTCCATTATGGGTCAGGGCAATCGCACCATTTGTGACATTCAAGGCACTAAGTCCCGCAACAGAAAGAAAACCCCCGGAAGTCAGGTCTATCTTACCCGCCGAAGAGGTTATTGAATTAGCCATGCTTATACTGGCGGTGGTATCAAGATCTATGTCAGCAGAGTAAGTCTGAATAGCCGTGATATTGATATTTCCAACCAGCGCAGAACCGGTGTTTGTCAAGCTAATGGCATTTACGGAGGTGGCGGAAAAACCATTGGAGGATGTAGTTATGGAGATCGCACCAACCTTGTTGGTGGAACCAATCGCCTGGAATGACAATGCACCCGTCGAAGTCAATGCCAAGGTGGCTGTATTGGTGGAATCAAGCTGGTTGTTGAAGGTTATCGGGCCTGAGGCGGAACTAAGAATCAAATTGTTGGCGTAATCAACATTACCCGTGAAAACTTGGCCATTAAGACCCGCGGTCTTGATTGTCCTTGAAGCAACATTGATCCTGCCGCCTGATGCGGGAACCGTGGTCACCGTCAAGGATGATGGTTCATTGCCATTTGTCGTGCCAAGGTCACTATTGAGATTGATAACCGCCCCGCCGGTTGACTGCAAAACAAGGCTGTAAAAACCGTTGATAGTGGTGTTGGTTCCCGAGGTTGTTGTTCCTACCGTAATTGAACCTGTACCCACCGACTTGAACTGCACATCCCTGTTAAGCACCATGCTAGCATCAAAACTAACCGGCAACCCGGTGGTTGTGGATTGCATGACCAAGGTGGCTGCAGAATTGGTATCGCCAAATGTTACCAGACTTACTCCCGGTCCCCCAGATTTTGTAGTCTGGGTGATGTTTCCAGCACTGGTGATGTTTCCCAGAATATTAAGATCATCATCATTGATGAATGAAACATTACCACTATTGCTTGTGTTGATGTTACCCACAAAAATATCGCCATCTGCCGTCAACTTGAGCCCTGATGAACCTGAATAAGTCTGCAACCCTTTAAGAGTGATTACCCCAGTCGCGGTGGCATCCAGAGAAAGTGCCGTTATGGTGTTGGTTCCAGCATTGATGTTTGTGGCACCACCAATGGTGATATCACCCATGACCACATTCACATTACTACCTACTGCGCCCGAGAAAGTCACATTTTTACTGGTGCCTGATTGGACGGTAATCGCCAAATTCTTGGAGGTGGAACCGGTTTGGGTATCCACCGTGCCATCAAAAATAACATTATTGTTAGAAAGAATGGTCAGATTTTGTTTGAGCTGAACAGGATTGAGGAATTGGAACCCGGTATTGGTACCTGAAACCTGGAAGGTAACAGGTGTGGTGTTACCTACCACAATATTACCATTGCTGCCCACAGTTTCGGTAAAGGATCCCGCAGTGATGTTATTGTTAAGGGTAAGGGTGCTGCCATGCTTGATGTTGATTGCGCCCGCAGCATTGGTACCCGCATTCATGGCGCCCACGGTAACCGCCCCTGAATTAGCTTGAATATCAATATTGGAAGCAACGGTAGCTGTACCAATAGTGTTAGCTGATGGTCCGGTAATCGTAACCGTTTGACCATTTACAAAACCCGAACCCTGGGTCAAAATGGAAATGGTAAGAATACCACCTGTTACAGTCGCAGTGCCCGTGGCATTTGTTGTTCCACCGGAAATAGTCACTGCTTCGCCAGTATTAAAACCCGTAGAAGCTCCAGTTATGGTAACAGCGGTTAAAAGTCCGCCATTATCCGTGGTGATGGAACCAAGGTTAATCGGGCCACTATTACTGTAAAGCTTTACATTATTAGTGATGAACTGGGACCCACCAACGGTAATAGGTCCAGCAAGATTATTGATGGTGCTGATTGAATCTGCATAAATACTACCCGTGATTTGCAACGAAGCTGGAGTGCCATCGATAACAATTTCGCCCATTCGAACCGCATTCGTACCAATTCCAGTAGCACCGGTAACACTAATGGCTCCGCCATTGGTCTTTAAAGTAAGATCCGTGCTTGCAACTGGGCCCGAAATATTTCCGTTAATTGCAACATTACCACCGGTGCCCCCATCCAAGGTGGTATCTGCTTCTACAAGATTTAAATTACCTGTAATCGTAATACCCGCCTGAGTAACTACACTCACGGAATTATTACCAAGGCCAATGTCTTGAATGGTAACCGTGCCATTGAGACCTGCATTAGCAGTGAAAGTGAACAAGGGAACAGAGACACCAATATCAGAATTGGTATTTATTGTACCCAGCGTTGATTGTAACCCCAAGGTACGAATATTATTGCTATCCACACTATTAATGGTACCCGTGATGGTAATACCACCACCCACATTCATCTGGGTATTTTGTGCGACAATAAGATCCCCACCAAATACCGCCCCAGAAGAACCGGCAGTCGTTAGGGTAATCGCAGAGGTTGTTCCTAAAGTAACTTTAACCGCGCCATTTTGGGAAATCCCCGCTGCATTGGTAATGTTACCGGTCAAGGAAACAGTGTCTGAAGGTGAACTATTTAAGGTAAGGCCCCCGGCAGAACTTAAATTAACTGGCCCAAGGGCGATATTAGAAGAGCTATTTACCTGAGTAACTGTAACTTGGGCAGCGAGGGGAACGGTTGGAGCCCCAGTAGTACTAAGGAAGAACTGGCCACCGGCTGTATAACCCGTGCCCGCTGTTCTAATTTCAAAGGAAGCAATTCCACCAGCCCCATCAATACTAAGAACCTCAATGGTCGCTATAGTGGTAAATGCGGTGCCGGTTTGAGCGGTTTGACCAACATTAAGAACTTGACCAATAGTAAACATTGTGCCTGGAACATCTTTTTGCAAGGTGATGATATGATTATCATGGTTGGTGCTTAAAGTTAAACCATTAGTGCCGGTAAGAGTGGTTGTTACCGTGGAAAAATCAATATTCCCAATCACGGGGGTGGTGGAAGAAACTGAAACCGATGCTGCATTAAAAATGGTACCCATCGCCTGCAAAAGCGTAGGGCTTCCATTGGTAATGCTGATATCGCCCAGAGGCTGGGTCGGACTATTATCGCCCACATTCCCCTGAAAAATAATATTACCTTGAATGTTGTTGATGTTCAGGGCTTTGGCACCCACCGAGCGAACACTACTTCCAAAAGTAAGCGAAGACCCTGCACCACTACCCTTGAGTGTGGCTCCATCATTAAGCAATACAGGCCGGGAGAACAAGATATCCTCGGTAATGCCAGTAACTTCAATGGTCACAGCACTGCCCAAACCTGCGCCAAGCAACACAGAACCAGTTCCGCTGGTTTCCGTAAAGGAATTAGCTTTGAAGCTGGTACCCGTGAATTGCAAATTCCCACCATGATTCAACAAGGCATCCCCTGTCGCATTGGTGTTGCTTAAAATAATATTGGCGGATCCCGAAGAAATGGTGCTCAAACTAAGACCATCCACGGTATTGATCACCCCCATGGTGATCGTGCCCGAGGCACTTACTACAACATCATTATCACCGGTGGGAGCAACGGCATCGGTATAGGTCTGGGCGCCTGAAACAGTAAAGGCACCTGCAACCGTAACTGAACCATCCGTCTTTAACGACTGGGCGGTAATGGCACCGGATGTAAACAGGGAAGGATTGGTGCCCGTGATCAAAATATCCTTCAATGCACCTGCAGGGCCGGTGGCACTTTGCCCGAGCGAACCAAATAATAACTGGCCGGGTGTCGAAAATGTTGCATTATTGGTCAAATTGCCATTGCCCGAAAGATCATTCACAAATTGGATGTTGCCACTGCTTTCATTAAAAGTCGTGGATGCATTGATGATGACATTACCCGAAACCTTGAAACCGGTCTGGGTATTGATGTTATCAGCCGATGCATTGAACACCACCTTGCCACTGCCACTTGCAGTAGCATCCAAACTGATTCTTCCCGCACCACCCGTGGCACCAATGTCATTAAAAAAGCTGATCTGGCCATTGCTGGTGTTCAAAGTAAGGGTGCGAACCGCACTCGTGGAATCAATCGTGTTGTTAAAGGAAATGTTCGTGCCGGAGGCACCAGTGATAGAAAGATTTTGATTCAAAAACACGGGGCTGGCAAAGGCAAACCCGGTACTTGAACCATTGACATTCGATAAAAGAACAGGGTTAGCGTTACCCACCAAAACCTTGGTTGCAGCTTCCTGAGAAAAGAAATTAGCAATATTGGATACCGAACCAAGAACCTCGATGGTTCCTGAAGCAGTTGCATCGGTTGTGCCAAGGGTCACATTACCAATGCTGTTCATATTCATGATGTTAGTTTTGATGGAACCACTGCTGGTTCTTAGCACTACATTACCACGGTAATTTTGCGTTGCGGTAGGTGCGGAAAGATCTATCGGCCCTGCAAGGGCAACTGTGGTGGATAGTCCGCCCACATTGACAATGCTTGCAGCGCCAAGAATGGAAAGTCCCGTTGATGCTATATCCAGCACAACATTACCCAAAGCAAGACCAGTGCCAAGCGAATTAAAAGTAACTGCTCCCGCCGTATTTATATTTAAGTTGCGGGAAGTCCCAAGATTGGTAATAGAAGAACCAAATGAAATGTCCTTGGAGTTGAGGCCATCAGTCAACGCCCTGAAAGTGGTATTTCCCTCCAATACCACTGGGTTTGTTACACTTATCCCACCAGTACCAGCCTGCACCGTACTGGCGACATTGGCATTGCCCACCGTGATATTATTTGCCATATCTAAAATGACTAATTTACCGGCAGTGGTCAAACCTTTAACAAATTTAAGGGATCCACCTGTACCTCCTACAGAAGAAGAATTACCATCCAGATAAACATCTGCATCGGTAAGGTTGCCGGTAGTTGAAGAAACCTGAACCGTATCCCAAAAATTAATGGCCGTTGCGTTTAAAAGCTCCAAATAAATACCTTTGGTTCCCGCGGTTCTGTTAACATAATTTTGAGTTGCAAAAACATTAACATTTCCACGCAGGGCATCCCCCGTACTTACAAGGCTAAGCCTTTCTGCAACAATTTCTGTTGTCAAAGTGGCATTGGTTCCAAAAGTCAGGTCTGTAATACCTCCATTGGTTCCACCCTGCAATAAAATTGCACCAATTGCACCGTGCACTATTCCAATTCTATTAACCACACTAACATTACCACTAGTGGCAAAATTAATAGCCACTGGGTCACCAGAAGCATAATTATCAAGCGAACCTGAAATCGAAATATTACCCGTGCCAGACTTTAACAAGACAGGGGAAGGAAAACTCACATTATTTTGTAATAAAACCGCCGAGTTCCCACCAGGGAAAGAAATATTTCCACCAGTAGTCTGAATAACCACACCGGAATTTAATATAGTGCCGTGCTGTGATGCAGGGTTGGTTCCGCCTTGTATGGAAATACTACCCGTTGCTCCGCCCGCAACAATCTGATTACCCGCACCAATTATTACATCAGAATCACCTGAATTTGCCTGAATAGTAATATTGCCACCGCTAGGAGCATAAATACTAAAAGAATTCAAAGTGTTTAAGGCATAAGGCGAAACCGTAAAACTAGTTCCAGCTGCTGAACCAGCATTCAAAGATATATCCCCAGTACCCTTGGATGCCAAATAACCACTAATGGAAATATCCCAAATTGCAGTTGGTAAAACTTGTACCGAAATATTAGCTGCCCCAGAACCAAGATTTTGAAGATCTAAGCCCGTGGTATTAGCAATCGCAGTAGCTGCAACATTGGTAGCACCAACGGTAGTGGGCGCAGGAATGGTTACCGTAATAGGATTGGAATAACCGCTGCCCCCATTGTTAACCGTTACCCTGACCAACCCACCATAAGCTCCCGTTGTTGCAAACGAAGTTCCAACAACAGCTGCGTTACCCGCTACTGGATTAAATGTTCCAGACCTTGTTTGACCTCCACCGGAAGCTCCCGCTACAAGAAAACCTCCACCTGGTTGCAAAGTAGTATAGGCTCCCGGGGTAAGAATTTGAAATGTATCTGCATCCAACATAACTGCTGTTGCACTTCCGCCTATAGTTATTCCATCATTCGCTACAAATGCTGTATTACCCGTACTTGTGGATAAATTATAAATATCCCCTCTTTTAAAACCTACAAAACCAGTTGCAATTGCAGCTACTGTAGGCGAGCCCCCAGCTATGGTTATGCCAGTATTAGCAGTGGTTGGCGCCACTATGTAACCATCACCCGCAACCCGGGTAGTCCCATTATTAATATTAGTTAAAAATATGCCACCGATTGTTGAACTACCAAAAATAACAGCAGAATCAGCAAATGTAGTCGAGGTAAACGCAACACCCGAAATATTATTAATTGGATTAAGCGTATTGGTTGTATTGATTGTGAGCGTTGCAGTTGTTCCGTTATAAGCAGAAGGTGTAGCACCAGATGTAAAGGTATTAAGCCCAGTATTAGGATTACCGTTAACCCAACCAACAGCAGAAGTGGTGGTGATTGTAATAGTTGGAGAAGCAGTACCATTAGAAGCGCCATTATTGATGGTAAATGTAGTATTTACCGAATCACTACCTGTAAGCCATATGGTTAAGACTGTCCCTTCATAAGAGTAATTACTTGGGTTGAGCCTAGTTTCCAGAGGCTCTAGATAAAGATCCCTGTGCAACTTTGAAGTTTGCCTAGGAGCAACTTTTTTCTTGTTGTTCCTGCGGGAGAGAATGGAACTAAGGCCTTTGAACCAGGAGCTTGCCATGTGTAAACCTCTTGTAGACATCTCAAAAACAAAATATTAAACATTCGTAAAGCTTAAGAGCGCAGCATTGCTTAGGACACCCCAGCTATGCATTTTGCCCAAACTACGCACTATAGATTAAGTCTAATCTGGGTAATATTAAGACGCAAACGGTATTTAAATGTAACCTAAATTATTTAAACATCAATGAACTCAAAGGTGTTAAAACTGGCATATTGTGCAATAATAAACTAATCGATAGTTATTAAATTGGAAGACGCTAAAACCAATATCATAATAGGGTTAGGTAAAATTTGATTACAGAATACTATTTAAAAAAAGATTTGCAAAATCTCTCATCATTATTTTTGTAAAATTTTCAAATATTTTTCGACCACACTTAATTACCAAGTGACCAGCTTAAAAGCTGGTTAATTTAGGTGGTTTGGCAGGCGGCCCAAAGGCCCAAGCGCAGTCCCAGAAAAAAACCAAGAGAAAACATTAGCCACGTAAGGACACGGAATTTCACGGAAAAAGCAGAAGCAGAAACACGGAAAAAGACTGAAACAGCAGAAGCATTTGCCACGTAAGGACACGGAATTTCACGGAACAAAGAATACAAGGAAGAATAAGATTAAGCATTTGCCACGGAGTGACACGGAATTTCACGGAAGGAAGAACAAGCATGGAGCTCCCATTCGCGAAGTTGACGATTGCGAGGAGGGCACCCTTCGGCAAGCTCAGGGGCCGGGATTTTTTCGGTCAGTGAGCCTGTCGAACTGGCCGGGAATGATTAGAAATAGTGGCCTGGCTAAAAGGCATTTTTACCGCAAAGACGCTGAGTATGCAAAGGAAGGAAAGGAAGAAAAGCAATCACAGGGGTTAGGCATCTAGTGCTTCTTGGCGCTCTTTGCGTCTTCGCGGTGAGAATGCTTTTTTGCTTACGACCTTTTACCGCAAAGACGCTAAGTTCGCAAAGGAAGAACAAATCGCTCACGCATTCGGCTCTGTTTCCGTGCATTTCCGTGTCCTTCCGTGGCAACTCTTATTCTTCAATTTAAATATTTGATGGACTGAAAGCTATTTGCGACATACTTTCGTTTTGTTATCTATTAACATCTCAAACAAATTTGAAAGAGATCAAAAACGCACTTTTCTAAAATTGGTGTTTGCAACGTAGGCAAATACGATTAGCATAGCTGTAAATCGTATATTGCAAAACAGGATTGTTATTGCGTTCGCATCAAGCATTAAGCAGATCTAAAATTTGTTTTAAGTACAATTTTCTAAAGGGTGATCGCCATGAATTTCTTTAGCCGCAAAGCAACTAAAAAGAATAGCTTCTTCAGCAGGCCTTGTTTAGAAGGCTTAGAAATTCGTTTGGTACCTGCAGGGGAATTCTTGCTACATAGCAACCCAGGCGCCACCAAGCGCATCTTTTTAGATTTCGATGGCCATACCACCACGGGCACGCAATGGAACCAATCATATGGAACAACCATCGTGACCCCGGCTTACGATATTGATAATAACACAAGCTCATTTTCTGCAACCGAATTGGCCAATATTCGAGAAATTTGGGAACGCGTTAGCGAAGATTATTTACCTTTCAATGTAGATGTTACCACCGAAGACCCTGGTATTAATGCACTAATCAAATCTAATGGTACTGATACGGATTGGGGGGTTCGTGTTGCGATTGGAGGTTCCCAGTTTGTAGGACAATTTGGAGTAGTTGGCGTTGCCTATCTAAATTCATTTAACAATTATTTAAGAAGTGTTGATACTCCAGTTTTTGTATTTTCCGCAGAGTGGGCAAAATTAGGTTATCCAGCAGGCTACCCATCGGGAACTGCTGAAGCAATAAGTCATGAAGTTGGCCATTCCCTTGGTTTAAATCATGATGGAGATGCTTCTGGTGCCTACTATGGCGGGCATGGTACCGGCGCAACCAGTTGGGGGCCTATTATGGGCAATCCTGATACCAACCTAACCCAGTGGTCCAAAGGCGAATACACCGGGTCTACAAATAAAGAAGATGATCTTTTAATCATCTCGAATTTATCCACCAATGGCTTTGACTACCGCAACGATGATTTCGGCAGTACAATAGCTACCGCTTCCAACTTGAATTTCTCAAACTCCACCACGATTTCCACCACGGGTATCATTGAAAAAAACACCGATCTCGATTACTTCCGCTTTAACCTCGCTGTTGGTGGTGCAGCTACCATCAACATCAACCCCGCAGTTTATGGCCCCAACCTCGATATCGAAGCTAAACTTTACAATGCATCGGGAACCCTACTTCTTACCAGCAACCCCACCAATGCGATTAATGCATCATTCAGTACAACCTTAACGGCAGGTACTTACTACATCTCCATCGATGGCGTTGGCATGGGGAATCCGTTTAGTAACCCATTAACTTCTGGCTACACCGATTACGGTAGCCTAGGTTTTTATTCCATTACAGGCACCGTACCCAGCGCCACCACGCCACCCGTTATTACAGGCCCCACAGGCGGTCCAGGCGCAGCTACAAGCACCGTTACCATTAACGAAAATATCAGCGCAGTCACCACTTTCTCTGCAGATAAAGCCGTTGCTTGGTCTGTCAATGGCGGGCTCGATCAATCCAAGTTCACCATCAACACCTTCACTGGTGCCTTATCTTTTATTAGCGCACCAGACTTTGAAAACCCAACCGATAGCAATGGCGACAATATCTATATCGTGATCGTTCGAGCAACCGATACCAATGGCAATGTCTCTTCACAAACCCTAACGGTTACCGTTGCCAATGTTGTGGAACTACCCCCTGTAATCACCGGGCCTAGTGGTGCTGCGGGCGCACTCACCAGCACCAAGGGCATCAATGAAAATACCAGCACCGTTTTCACATTCATTGCTGATAAAACCGTCACATGGAGTATCAATGGTGGATTAGATCAATCTAGATTCAGCATTAATGCTGTCACAGGCGCGCTTACCTTCATCAACAATCCAGATTTTGAAAACCCCTCGGATAGCGATTTAAACAACACCTATATCGTAACCATACGAGCCACTGATTCTTCAGGGTTGGCAGCAAACCAAACCCTTACGGTAACCATTTTGGATGTTGTCGAAACTGGAACAGGTACCAATCGCCCAGATGTCACCGGGGCGAAAGTCTCTAGCTCCAGCGCAACCGGTCTAGATGCTGGATCAATTACAGGCTTCCGCGTTAAATTCAACGAATCCATCCAGCCTTCCACCTTCACCACCGCTGATATCACCCTTACCGATCCTAGCGGAGCACTCATTACAGTTACCAGTATCACTGCTGTTCCCAACACCAATAACACTGAATTTATTCTTAATTTTTCAGGCGGCGCACGAACCACTGCCGGTATTTACACCCTGAAAGTTGGCCCCAATATTCTTGACCTTTCAGGCAATCAAATGAATCAAGATAACGATGGCATGAATGGCGAAATTACTCAGGATCAATATGTGGGATCCTATAGCCTCTTTACCACCTATACTTTCACCAACACCCCAACAAACACCCTCATTCGAGATTTAGCAACTACAACCTCCACATTGACCATCAACCAAGACATCAACATCAAAGATCTTAATGTTCAGATAAGCCTTAATCATACAGCTCTTTCTGATTTGGTCATTACCCTGCGTTCACCCACCGGCCAAGTTATCACACTCTTCAACAAGAGAGGCGGTTGGGCTGATAATCTAGTCAACACCGTTTTTGATGATCAAGCCGGTACTGCAATTGGTGCAGGCATAGCACCAGCGATAGCACCTTTTACAGGTTCTTTCCGTCCAGAATCTCTGCTATCAGCATTGAATGATAAAAACGCCAAGGGCACTTGGACGCTGAGTATTACCGATACCGCCGGTGGCGATGTGGGCAAATTAATCTCTTGGAAACTGACCATGGTTTCCAACACCAAGCTTGGCTCTATCACCAACCTTGCAAGCACTAGCGGGGGATCCATCACCGTTACCAATCCTGTTGCAAGCATGGCAATGTTCGCTCCCGCACTTGCAAATGCAATCGTGAACACACCAGCAACAACCACAACAGGAACTTCAACCACCACTTCAAGCCCCGGTGCGTTGCCGAACAATACTACCAACCCAGCTAATTCCATCGCTCCTATTGCATCCACCACCAACAGCTCCGCAAGTTCATCATCCAGCGCAAGGCCAACAGCCCAACAAACTGTTGCTGATCAACTCTTTTCCGGCTTGTTTAGAATTTAAAACCCTGACCTATTCAGCACAATGGCTGGGTTTAGCCACGGAATCAAAAACAAGATAAAGCATTTGCCACGGAAGGACACGGAATTTCACGGAAAAAGCAGAAGCAGCAGAAGCATTTGATACGGAAGGACACGGAAAAAACAGAAGCAGAGACACGGAAGTAAGAACAAGACTAAAATCTCACACAAGTTTGATAACCAAAAAAGTGCGAATGGAGCGGTTGCAGTGGGGCTTCCCCATCGCAACCGCTCTGTCTTTAAACATGCCCAAAAGAAAATGACCCATCCAACGCGGTGGATGGGCTTGAAGGCAGGAAAAAAATAAAGAAAAAAACTAACCACGGAAGGACACGGAATCAGATCAGTAGCGGCAGGAGCTGGAAGGCAAGCGAGCGAAGCGAAAGGGCCCTTTTCCCGGAGGGAAGAGGGTTGGGAGTTGGGAGAAAGAAAAAGAAAGTTAAAGAAAGAATGTAAAAAAGAAAGTAAAAAAGAAAGTAAAAGACCAAGTAAAAGTAAAACTAGGCTGCACCTAATGCGGGGTGTTGGCCTAGCCTGCATGAATGAACACCCAACCCCCTTATAAATTACGTATCCGCGAGCACCGAAAAGTCTGCGCAAGCGAACTTTTAGTGCACCCGCTTAACCCCCGCATCCATCCCGATGCACAAAAATCTGCGCTCAGCGCAATCTTAAACGAAATCGGCTTCGCCCGCAGTTTGCTTGCTTACCAAACCCCCGAAGGCAAGCTTCAACTAATCGATGGCCATCTACGCAAAGAACTTTTCTACGATCAAGAAGTCATGGTCGAGATTCTGGATGTTAACGAACAAGAAGCGAATGCGCTTTTATTATCGCTTGATCCCCTTGCTTCACTTGCGCAATTCGATTCGCCCACACTCGAAGCCCTGCGAAAAGCAGCATCAACACAATCCGAAGCATTGCAAAACCTTTGGGATTGCATCGATTCTTCCACTAGAAAAACCAAGGATGAACTCAAAGAAGCAATGCAACAAAAAGAACCAATTCTTAAAGAACAATTCTTGGTTCTAGTGGAATGCGAATCAGAAGCACAGCAGTTAAGCCTATTAGATTCACTTAAAAAACAACAGTTTCAATGCAAGGCATTACTTTCTTAAACCCAGGAGAAATTATGAAAGTTGTTGTTGAATTAAAAAGTACGTTGGTCGATTCGCCAAGAGTTGCGCAAGTGCGTGGCTTATTCGACCTTGAACCCAGCGCGCTTGATCATCATGTTCGCACACATGAACTTGCGATTGAGGAAAAGCCCTGGAACCTTGGGTTGATCACCGGGCCAAGTGGTTCGGGCAAAAGCACTCTCTCTAAAGTACTTTGGCCTGATGCGATTTTGCCAACGAACCCATGGCATCATGAAGCATCGCTGCTCGATTCCTTCCCCATGGAACTTGGTGTTAAAGAGGTAGTGGAGATATTATCTTCGGTTGGGTTTAGTTCGCCACCCGCTTGGCTAAGGCCTTTTGCATCCCTTTCGAACGGGCAGCAATTCCGTGCAACACTTGCACTATTAATTGCGCAAGCCAAGGCAAAGCCCAGCGTAACGCCAATTGTTTTTGATGAGTTCACTTCGGTTGTGGATCGCACGGTTGCGCGCATAGGATCAACCGCGCTTGCAAAAATAATCCGCAAGATGGAGATGAAATTTGTCGCAGTAACTTGCCATGATGACATTATTGAATGGTTGCAGCCCGATTGGATTTATCGCGTGGACGAGGGGTTGTTTACATGGAGGTGCCTTCGGCAAAGGCCAGAAATCGAATTGGAAATCATTCGCACAAAAGCATCCGCATGGCATCTGTTCGCACCACATCATTATCTAAGCACTTCAATTGCACCCTCTGCAATTTGTTACCTAGCAAGTTGGAACAAACAGCCTGTTGCGTTTTCAGCATGGCTACCTTTTGTAGGTAAAGGGCCAGCAACAAGGAGGGAGCACCGCACCGTAT
>Ga0209190_1001371_pt1 | contig 17055 bp, 16 predicted proteins | sample M_140205_XF_Meta_FD_187315 | JGI IMG/M metagenome (GOLD analysis project Ga0209190, IMG submission 187315) | Freshwater microbial communities from Lake Montjoie, Canada to study carbon cycling - M_140205_XF_MetaG (SPAdes) (version 2) | ecosystem: Environmental > Aquatic > Freshwater > Lake... | reverse complement strand
CTCTTCATGCATATTCCATCACCTTCAAGCACCCCGTCAAAGATGAAACGATAAACATGAAGTTGGATCTTCCGAAGATATGGCTGAAGCATTTTGGCCCATGGATTAAAGTACCCACATGAAATCTCAGCTTGAAAAGCTACTGCATGCAGTACAAAATGATGCAGGAGACCGGGGCCTAGCTAGGCTTGAAGATAATCTTATAAGTCGTTCCAAAGGTGATTTTGAAAATGCTTGCCAGTCACTTGCAACAGGTGCAGGGGTGGTGATTTTCACAGGGTTTTTTATTCCAACTGCAACGCCCCCCGCACCCGAAACCGATGGCCCGCTTGGTGCACTTTTAATCGCTCGGACTCTTTTAAGCCTAGGCAGAAAAGTTGCAATCGCTTGCGAGAAAAACTGCCTGCCCGCTTTTGAAGTAAGTCTGCAACATCTTGGCTTGGGTGATAAAATCGCTTTGATAGAATCACCTATCGAAACCAGTGCTGATTACGCCCAGCACTTCTTATCACAACTTAAAGAAAAAATAGGCGACATCAGTCATTTTATCGCAATCGAAAAGTGTGGCCCCTCTCATCTTCCATCATCCATCCCCGAACAAAACATCAGCGCGTTCCTTGCTTCAACCGATGTATCTTCCCGCGGCAAAATACTCACCATGAGTGGCAAAGATATCACCCCTCACACCGCACCTATACACCTACTCTTCGATGCAAATTTCTGCAGCGCAAACAACATCACCGGCATAGGCATTGGCGATGGGGGCAATGAAATTGGCATGGGAAATATCCCTTGGACGGTGATTGCAGCAAACATACATAATGGTGCCAAAATTGCTTGTGCCACAACTGTAGATTATCTCATCGTTGCAGGGGTAAGCAATTGGGGGGGCTATGCTCTTGCCTCAGGTCTTTTACTAATTGCGGATCGCCCTTCACTCTCTTCGCTTGACTCTGAAACAGAATTAGAGATACTCGAACTCATGGTAAAACAAGGTAGCTTAGTAGATGGCAGATTGGGTCAAAAAATTGCTTCCGTTGATGGCATCGATTGGTCTATTCATGCGAAAGTTATTGAATCAATTACAAAATGCCTTAAGGAAAAAGCATGAGCGTAAATCTCATCTCTGGTTCCCAAATCAGAGAACAGTGTAGAAATGGTGATTTCACTTCGCCCACTGCAGGGCACGCTCCTGGATTCGTGCAAGCAAACCTCGTTATCGTTCCCGCAAAATTCGCATACGACTTTCTACTTTTCTGCCAGCGTAATCCCAAACCCTGCCCCATCCTCGAAGTGCTCGACAAAGGTTCCCCACAAACCAGATTGATTGCAAAAGATGCAGACCTACGCACCGACCTCCCAAAATATAGAATCTACGAATCAGATAAAATGATTGATGAACCAACCAACATTAATAAGTATTGGCGTGACGACCTCGTTTCTTTTCTTCTGGGTTGTTCCTTCACCTTCGATAGGGCCCTAAGAGAAAATGGCATCCCCGTTAGGCACGAAGATGAAGGCAGAAATGTTCCGATGTATCGCACTAACATTCCATGCAAAAGCGCAGGAGTTTTCAAAGGTCCATTAGTGGTTTCTATGCGGCCCATGACTGCAGACTTTGCATTGCAAGCTTCGCGTATCACCGGGCGTTTCCCGCGCGCACATGGTTCACCAGTCCATTTGGGCGATCCTTCCCAAATTGGAATAAGCAACATCAATCGCCCTGATTATGGCGAAAATGTTACGATTCATCCCAATGAAATCCCAGTTTTCTGGGCCTGCGGAGTTACACCACAAGCTGTTGCAGTGGCTTCAAAAATACCCTTCCTTATCACCCACAGCCCAGGCCATATGTTTGTCTCCGACTGGACTGACAACCAACTTGAAGGCGAAGAAAAGGTTCGCTAACACAACTTTCCCCAACCCACTTACTCTTTCATCTAGGATTACAAATGAAACCCACACGCTTCTTTCTACCTGTTTTATTCGCTTTGGTACTTCCTTACTTTAATTACTCTCAAGCTGCGGAAAACAATATTCAATTTCGAGGCAATCTAGACAACTCCCGCATCCAGTTCCTCAAAAACAAAAAGGGTAATGTCGCCTTCATGGGCGGATCGATTACCGAAATGAATGGCTATCGCCCGATGGTTGCAGACCAACTCAAAAAGCGTTTCCCTGAAACCAACTTTACCTTTATTGATGCGGGTATTTCCTCGACTTGTTCCAACACAGGCGCTTTTCGCCTCGAACGCGATGTCTTAACCAAACCCATCGATTTGTTCTTCATCGAATTTGCAGTCAATGATGATCAGGATGCCCATCACTCACGCAAGGATTGCATCCGCGGACTCGAAGGCATCATCAGGCACGCTCGTAAATCCAACCCTAACATGGATATTATTGTTACTTTTTTTGTTAACGAGGGAATGCTGAAAACACTTCAAGATGGAAAAACACCCCTTACCATCGAGGCCCATGATTCCGTCGCAAAGAATTACAAAGTCTCCACCATCAACCTTGCTAAAGAAGTTGCAGAAAGAATTTCAGCAAACTCCCTTAATTGGAAACAATATGGTGGAGTGCATCCAGCACCTTTTGGCAATGCAATCGCTGCAACCATGATCGATAATCTTTTTAACGAGGCATGGAAAAACCCATGGGGAAAAACCGATTCGCCCAACGCCCATGAAATGCCTGCACCCTTAGACTCACTAAGCTACGAGGCAGGCAGGTTTATTGACCCCAAGAATGCTGTGATTAAATCAGGTTGGACCCTTGGCGTACCAGATTGGAAATCGCTTCCGGGTGGTAAACGCGATCGCTTCACCTCAGTTCCGGTTCTTTATGCTTCGGAAGTTGGCGCAGAAATCACCTTGGAATTTGAAGGCACCGCAGTTGGTGCTTTTGTCGTCGCTGGACCCGATGCAGGCATCGTACTTGCAAGCATTGATGGCTCAGCCCCCAAGCCTGTGGACTTATTACATTCTTACAGCAAGGGCTTGCATTACCCACGAACTGTTATGTTCGGTACAGATCTTAAGCCGGGCAAACATACTTTGAAACTTGTGATTGCCAAAGAAACTAAAGGTGCGGGCAACGCTGCCCGTATTTTGCAATTCTGTGCCAACTAAATAAAGCATGGTGTCATTCGCCACGGAACAAGACACCAAGAAAAAACTAGCCACAGAATTACACGGAATAACACAAGAAGAAGAGAAGACTTGCCAAGAAAACTATACGGAACCGACACGGAGCTTTCTCCTGCCTTTTTTCCGTGTTATTCCGTGGCTAAATCTTATTTTTGCTTCTTCTTCTGCGCTGGGTTTTACTTGACCCTGCGTTGGTTCTTCTTCCACTTGGAACGATTTGCATGAGGCGTAGGCAACGATTCAGGGCCATCGTTTCTTCCCTGGGCAGGCGGGTTCTTTTTCTTGGTTACAACTTTTAGAAATGGCAGGACTACTTGTCTTTGTTCTAGGCTGGGATCATTGGTGTTTTGTTGACTGATTCTCGCTTCATGAAACAAAAAGCTATTCCATAAGCATTTGAATTTTGGGTTGTTGTTATTAAGAAACAAAGCCTTGGTTATGCTAGCCCTAGCTTCGTCGTGCAGATTTTGTTCTTGCAGGTGCCTGACCAATAATTTTAAAAGTTCAAGATTGTTTGGCTGCAATTTGCAGGCTCTCGTTAGATAACTAATTCCAATTATTGCTTTATTGGTATGAATCAGACTGACACCTAAGAATCTTAATGCTTTGACATTTTTCGGGTCATTTTTCAGGCAGGCCCTGAAATGAACCATCGCCTGTTTCAAATGCCCATTACCACCTGCAGCGATCGCCTTACCCAATAGCAAATGATAGGTTGCATTATTTTCATTATAGGAAAGGGCTACGGATAAATGACGGGCTGCTTGTTTGAAGCGTTTTTGATTCAGAGCAATTTCACCTAGATGAAGCTGGGTTTGTTCTGCCATCGCTTTTGGGAGATCCTGAAAGCGCATTAAAGAGCGAAATATTTTGGCGGCTTTGACTTCCAATCCCAAAGAACGGTACTTGACCGCAGCGACAAAAGATTGATCAACAATAGGTAATAATGAAGCCATAGCAAAACTGCCTCCATGCAGTAACGAAGTTTAACAGTAGAAATACATCCCTGTAATCAAGCGAGTATCATAACTTTGATTCAGCTGGAAGCAATAGTAAAGAATCGTTTTCAGCTGATTTCAAACTGGGACGACTTTATCTCGCCAACCCAGACTCCTTATTTTAAAATGCTATCAACATCAGCACTCAACCCCTGTAACTTTTAAAAATTTCATCTTAAGCTTTAAAACAAGTGCTATTTGCAAAGCCGATCTACATCAATTCAACCGACTTCTCATGGGTAAGAATTTGCTTAGGGGTTAAAAATGATTGGAAAAATTAATCCTATAGTTCGGAGTTGCCCCACCACTTCGCCTGAAGATACAGAAAATAGCTAATTTGGGGACCTGATTAACTATTGTTTAAAATCGATTTACAAAAATGTTCGGTACCATTTTTAACTCTCTAATTGAAATTATGGGAGCAAGATCCTTGAGAGCGAGGGTTCCGAACAATTCTAGGATCATTGTGGACTACAATTTTAATTGGGTCTCGATGTTAGGACTGTTCTTTCCAATATCAATGTCAGCTTTGCTTCTGGTTCAAGTGATCTACAAAACGCTTTGGCTTTTAGTTAATGCTATGCCCCTTATGCTCAATAAGCGTAGCAACGAAGTTCCTTGGGGAATCTCTTGCGAATGTGTTACAAATGAGCATCATTCGGATGAATTGAGGGCAATCATGAATCGAAGATTACGGATTGATCCTATCAAGGTAGGGCGGAAAGAGGGGTCGAAATGACGCCATTGGTCTTGGCATACATTTTTAACATTATCGTACTAATCCCAATCGGCCTTATGACGCTGCTTGGTGGCGAAAAGGGCGGACAGTTAGCCTGCCAGAGCAAGTTTCCTGAGAGCGAAGGATTCCGAACGATTCTAGGATCCTTGTGGACTGCAATCTTAATTGGTTCGGTGTTAGGGCTGTTCTTTCCAATAACAATGTCGGCTTTGCTTCTGATTCAAGTTATTTACAAAACACTTTGGCTGCTAGTTTATGCTATGCCCCGTATGCTTAATCAGCGTAGCAATGAAGTCCCTTGGGGAATCGCTTCGGCGTTTTTGATAATCATCGTGACCTATCCCTGGATCATTCCTTGGGCGCAGTTGTTCGGAACTCGATGATCAAGATCATTATTTAGTACTAGTTTTTCTGCACCGGATGAAAATCAACAATAAAGTGTGGGTGAGTGAGTCGGATAACCTTCTTTGGAAGATAGGAAAATGAAAACAGAGGGATCTGGATAACCAGACCCCTCTGTTTAGTGGAGGCGCGGGGCTTCCGATGTCATTCGTCGTAACTCTATTAATTATAGGGTTTTGCGTTTATATCAACTTTCTAATTGGCCCCATTTTTGGCGAAATTGGTTAGATTAATTGGCCTTTAATCATACCGCTGCTTAAAACATTCCAACTAACGATTCTCGGTTTCCAAGAATTGAACCAGTCTTTGGTGTTGAAGTGTTGAAGCGTTGAAGCGTTGAAGCGTTGAAGCGTTGAAGCGTTACATCTGAAGGTAAGTCTTAAAATTGATGGTTTCTTGTTTGGTTATAATTCACAGTGCATCCGAATGACTGCGGACAACGGCACCACTAGCCGTTTGTCCGGAGATTATTTCTTTGTCACATTAGAATTCTCCACCTATTGAAACATCTCTGCACCGCTTTGCGAATTTCCTTGTGTCAGAAATTTTAATCGTATTGAGTTGACAAACATATTCCAAGAGGATACGATAGTCCAAGTGGACATAATTACCCATTAATATTTAATGAAACTAATGGTCCACCTAGGCATAATTAAAAAACGGGAGCGATTATGGAAAAGAGCCAAAGAAGCAAAGCAGGATCGGAAAAAAAGGATGTGAATTTGAAGATCAAGATCACTCCTGACCAACATAGGGATGTGAAGGTCGCAGCCGCTGAGCGGGGAATGCCTATTTGCGATTTTTTAAAAGTCGCAGTACTCGCTTACACTGAGAAAATCGTTGCCGAGTATCTCCAGCGCAGGATTACCCAAGCTGAAAAAGTGCAAAGCAGTCAAGAAGGTTAAGTCCCACGAACCCAAGTAGACGCTTACCACGCATTGAAAGGTGTTGGCATAAGGGAACAAAAAACATCAAACTGCGAGGCTGATCTGCAAGTGAAATTATATTGTTCCTTGATTCGACAATGACCTTGCAATGAGAGCAGATCTTTAAAAGATGGGGAGTTTATTGGGTTTCGTTTTTGCCATCCAGCGCACTGATTTCTTCGCTTGCTTCAAACCAATTAATTTTACAGGGGTCTTTCATGGATATTAGAAAAAGACATCAAGTTGGTAGGTTAGAATCTACAAAAGGTCCAGCAAATGCCCATATTGAACCAGTTGATTCAGAAAAAGAAGCATGGCACCGAAACGCTGATCGATTAGCAAAATTTGCACTTGCCAACCTGCTCAATCGGGAGGATGCCTACGGCAGATACCTTTCACTTTATCTACGAAGCGAAAAGCAAAAAGCGAAAACCACCCGCGAAAAAGTCAGCCATGAAATCTTACAAGACCATTTTTGTGCAACAGATCGTGGGGATCTAATTGGGTTACACACTACGAGTCGGAACAACACCTGTCGCTGGCTTGTGATCGACATAGATCATCACGGAGAATCCGATCCAAATGCTGAGAGTCGCAACGAAAGAGCGGCCCTCGATTTTGCTCAAAAGCTTGAGAAATTTGGGGCGAATCCCTTAGTGATCAAAAGCAATGGGCGGGGCGGTTTTCATATTTGGGTGCTTTTTGAAGGACCTCAAGATTCTTCAAAGGTTTCAAACCTTGGCAATGAGGTTGTTGCTCATTGGGAAGAACTGGAGATTGAAAAACCCGAGGTTTACCCAAAACAGCCTAGACTGGATGAGGGTAAATTAGGTAACTGGTTGCGCTTACCTGGTTTGCATCATACCTATGAGTTTTATTCCCAAGTTTGGGATGGTGAAACCTGGCTCAAAGGGCAGAATGCCATCGATCGCTTTTGCAATTTAAGGCCATTTTCGTTTAAGTTGAACGAAAACAATTCATCCCTAGTCCAAGTACTACACACCACAGTAAAAGGTATTCAAAAAAAATCCAGAAATCAGGTTGTTTATAGTGTCGACTACTGGCTTAACCGATTACAAAGCCATCGATGCCATAAATTTCTTCGTCCTTACCGAATTCAAACATTAGCTAAGTTGCTCAGTAAGCTCAATAGTGTGTCAGAATCCAATGAAGGCTGGTCAGCACTCTGCCCAGCACATAATGACAGAAATCCCTCATTCTCGTTAACGGTGAAGGAAAATGGTTATTTTTTGGTAAAGTGCTTTTGTAACTGCACTTTCAAACAAATTGTAAATGCAGTCGAGATGACCATATCTGAAATGTTCGATACAGCACCGTCTGTCCGATCAGCGATCCTGCCACCAAGGAAACGGCCACGTTTAGAACCGCAAATCACCGAGAGTGTTCCTGCTTTTGAGGAACGACAAGCGATCCTTTCGTCCAGCGCAACAGATTCCAGAGTATACAGCTTGGCCAACAGTTTGGAGGTGTCTCCAAGTTCACTACGCGCCCTTGGTATTGGGTGGTGCGTCATAGATAGTTGCTGGACTTTTCCTGAATACAATGGCCGTCAACAAATCTGCGGTATCCTTCGACGTTTCAAAACAGGGGAAAAAAGAACAATGAAAGGAAGTCACCGCGGACTCACGCTGCCGCAAGGTTGGCAAGAAGGTGAAGGGAAACTTTATATTTGCGAGGGACAATCTGATGTTGCGGCAGCGATGAGTCACAATATCCGTGCGATTGGTAGGCCGGGACTGAAGAGCGGGTTCAGGGACCTGGCTGTTCTGCTAAAGGATGAACCTGGTGAGATCATTATGGTCGCTGACAACAGCAAAAAAGAATCCGGAAGAACAGAGGCCACACAAAAGGACGAACCTAGTGAGATCAATATGGCTGCTGACAACGACGACGAAGAATCCGGAAGAATAGGGGCCACACAACTCGCAAAGCAACTAAGTAATGCCTTGAAGAAACCTATCCGAGTGGGCGCACCACCAAAGCAATTTAAGGATTTACGTGATTACCTAACGGAGAACCCACAATGACAATTGAAACCTTTGAACTGGACCAAATAGCATATATTGTCCCTGACGAATCAGCAGATTCGCCCTTGAGCGATCCATCTAAGCCAAGGTTAACAAACCGACACTATGAACCAGAAACAAAGCAGACAATTCAAGTAGACCCTATAGACATTCTTTCAGCTATTAAGTCTAAGACTGACGGGTGGCCCAAGTGCGCTGCAGGTGAATTGGCCGTAGTGGATCCAAGTGGACAGTTGAAGACAATCAAAAAAGAAACAGCGTTTTTTGCATGGCTCCATGATTATTTTGAAATCGAATGGGCGACATCTAATTGTATTACAAAAAATGAATTTTTTGAATTCTGTAAATCCCATGCAGATCAATATGTGGATATTGCAGACCACCCCCACTTCCCTCCTATCGATAAAGTCCTCTACCATCACCAACAACCAGTTATCAAATCTGAGACGGCTTTGGATGAATTTTTAGATTTTTTTGATCCTGCAACAGATCGTGATCGAGAACTCATCAAGGCACTTCTGCTGACATTTTTTTGGGGAGGGAAACCTGGACAGCGACCAGCATTTCTCATTACTACCGATGATCATAATGGTAAGAATCAGGGGCGTGGGTATGGGAAATCGGCCCTTGTGGAAAAATGCGCTGAACTGTGTGGAGGGATGTTTCGCTTCTCCCAAGAGGATTCGATAGAACATATAAAAACACAAATCTTAAACCAAGCGAAAAACAATGCTCGTCCCCGAGTTATCGCCATCGACAATATCAAGACTCGGCGATTTAGTGATGCGGATCTGGAATCGCTGATTACATCCAAGGACGTGTCTGGAAAAGTCCTGTATTGCGGCAACGGCGTGGTCCCGAATCTCCACACCTTTGTATTCACAATAAACGATGCAAACCTCTCAAAGGATTTAGCTCAACGATGCATGGTCATCGAACTTGGTCAATCAGTGCACTCACCGACTTGGTCCGAAAAAGTCGATGATTTCATCAAGAACCATAAATGGTCAATTATTGGCGAAATTGGTGAACTGTTGCAGTCAACAGGAAATCCTCTGCAAGAGGAAGGAACAACTCGCTGGGGGAGTTGGGAATATGGAGTATTATCAAAAGTCAATAACCCAAGTTATGTGCGAACGTTGATCAAAAATCGCCAAAGTAAATTTGATGCTGATGCATCAAACAGCGAAGAATTTTTACAAGAAATTTTAGAAGACCTATATATTACCCGCAGCTCCTCCCCACAAGATGTTGAGATAATCCAACATAATAAGATGCATGAACTCTTGGTAAGTTTTTATGGAAAGGGTTTTTACGTTGGGAAAAACAATGTAAAGAAGACGATAGAAGGCATGGGATTACCCTGTCTCGAACAGGTGGTATATAAAAAAGGTGGGCGCCGCTATTGGCTATTCCGGCGGGATGGGCAGAAATTAACCCCTGAGCAAATTGAAGCTGAGTCTCAAAAGCAACATGGTTGGCTCAACACGATCGACTTGACTGAAAGTGATAATCAAGACGATGAATCCTACGATGGGGAGGGCGAGGATTTAACCTTAGAGGAAATTGAAGATGAGTCTCCAAATCACCATGCGTGGTTAAACCCCATCGACTTGCCTGATGGTGATAATCAAGACGATGAATCCTACGACGGGGAGGGCCAGAATTTAACCTTAGAGGAAATTGAAGCTGGGTCTCCAAATCATGTTGATTGGCTCACGAGGTACTTGACTAATAGTGATAACCAAGACGAGGAGTTCTACGATTGGGAAGGCCAAGATTTAACCACAGAGGAAATTGAAGCTGGGTCTCCAAATCACCATGCGTGGTTAAACCCCATCGACTTGCCTGATGGTGATAATCAAGACGATGAATTCCCAGATTAATACCGAACAGTATAAAAAGCCGCCCATTCATTGAGGTGGTGAATTCACACTTTAAGTGCAATGTTTGAAGATGTTTATAAAACACCTCGGTAAGTATTTTAAATCCAAGACATTTCCTTGGAGTTTTATAGAGTTTGCGAACGACCTTCATAATACGACTTGCAGCCTTGACATCAAACATTAAGGAGTTTCAAGAATTATCTAGACACCAGAATGCTCTTACAACTTTGCACTATGTGAAAAACATTCAAGCGGAGTTACCAAATTTGATTGGACGAATGCCTGATGTAGGCGAGCCTAAGGCGTAAAGGGCAGTTTGGCTAGAATCATCAAGCAGAATGAATCACGATAGTGCAGCAACAGTTTTCATATTTAACAGAAAGGCCGAGTTCCATGAGTAATCCAGAAGATAAGGCAGTAATAAGATGCTCCAATTATGCAATGAAAAAGGCATATAGGCACTGGGGTAATTTTGCAGACAGTGATTGTTCGGACCTTGATGAGATTAATACTGCCTTAAAGTATTGTTCGTTGGCAATAAAAATCAATCCGCAGATTGCAGATGCTTATTCCTTGCGGGGATCAATGTACAATTATAAACATTGGCATAAAAAGGCATTCAGAGATTTAAATAAAGCGCTTAGTTTAGGGCTAAATGATGAAGATGTTTATTTTGAACTTGGGTTTGCACATTTGTTATGCGAAGAATATTCTCAAGCTGTGAATAACTTCTCAAATGCAATAGCATTAAACCCAAACAGTTCCATTTTATGGTATTTCAGGGGCTGCACCTTCGATGATATGGAACTGTATGACAAAGCTATTCCAGATTTAATAATAGCCCTTTCTTTAAATCCTAATGATACAGATACTCTTGAATGCCTTAGTAATGCCTATTTAGAAAGAGGGCGCCATCATTTGAAGGTGGGTAGAAATCTAGAAGCAATAAACGATTTTACAAGTGCAACAAGTTCGAGAGATTTTATCGTGGAGGCATATGAAGGTCGAGCTACCGCCTATACGAACCTTGGAAGGGTTGATGAGGCAAAATCCGATACTGCTAAAGCCAAGTATTTTCGTGAAGAACAAGAACATTCAAAAATGAATAATCATGGTTGATGAGATTTACAAAAGTAGGTTTTTATACTGCTAGGATGAAGCTGATGACGCATGAAGAACTCAACCCCTTATCTATGGCGAGTGTTCGACTCATTGTAGGCGGCATGCCACCAAACCATTGTCGCAGTTGCTCGAGAACTAGTGCTGAATGTTTAGTTTCGTTCTGGTCACCAACCCATTTTAAGTTGCTTTAACAACAGTTCGCACAAATCAAGATTACGATCCATGCGGCCTCCTTGCCAACGGCATGACCAAGCAAGGTCGTCACCATAGGCTGGTTGGTATCCTATTGTATGTAGTGCGGGTATTGCGCCTCATCTCTCTCGATATTGACGACGCTGCACGATCCATAGATGTTGCAATTTTAATGATTGATTGCCCGTCTTCGTGAAGGCGAGTAATCGTAAAACTGTCTTCCAGCGTGAAATGTCTATATTCTTTTCCGTAGTGACAGCTACTCATAGTAGTGTTGCACTTCGTTTGTGAACCCAGAGTGCGAACTTCGTCAGGCTTGTATAAAAGTTAGCACAACCATAACTCCATACAATACAACAACTTGCGGCTTCTTGGTGCTAACTTCGAACTTTTGTCAATAAAGTTTGCTTGCTGTAGATTTATCTGTACTGGTTTTAAGATTATTATATTTTTTTTTATTAAGAAAGTTAGAAAGTTAGCACTATATATTTATAAAGCATTACCATTAAAGACTTTACAACAGTTCCAACTTTGATTAAGTTAGCACTAAGTTAGAAAGTTAGCACTGATTAGAGGTGACCTTTAGGCTTATCTTCCTCCATGCTACAAACCTTCCTCTATGCCACAAACCTTCCTCCATGCCACAGAAGGGGCCGGCTCACTTTCCACCCTGCTCAGTTATGGCTCATTCTAGTCGGACACCAGTGTATGCCCGGAGACTTGGGTCATAAGAGCTAGCGAAGCTTAAACAATCAACACTAAGGGCTCAGGATGATACCGTTATGAATCAGAATAGAGTGACATAAAGATATCGCCCCTAAAGTAGCCGCAGAACTCTTTCTTTTAGGTTGCTGAAGGCCATGCCTCTATTCCCCTTGAAGTCAACAAATACAAGCGAATAGGGGTCACTAAAGAACTAGCATAAAGAAACCACCCCTTCGTTAGGAGTTTCTGCATTTTCGTACTGAAAGTCTACCTCCCAGTTTTGGTTTACCCTTTGACGCTCTTGAACCAATGATTCGAAACTACTGTTGGGGTTAGCTTCAACCAATCCAGATAAAGCGAATACACACCCTTTATCCAAACCAATACATAGCACGGAAATGTAAGTTCTCCAGAGTACTGCAATAGGTAACAACAGTTGTATTTTTTTTGAAATTGATGCTTTTAAAATCCGGAATTTAAAGATCTTAAAAAAATTAATACTATTCCCATACGTGCAGGCGTTTATTTGTAAACCCTGCCTCCCAAATATAGTCCCACAAGTAGCATCTCTAAGTGATGACAGACATCAAGCATTCATAGATTATCCTCATTTATTGAATTAATGTAAATGGTAGTAACTGTGGTAGAGCATAATTATTTCAAAGAACAGAAGGCTTCGATTATCGCATTGGCTCAGACAGCTCTGGGATAGATTCTCACTTCACTGAAGTTCATGACCTAGCTTTCCAAGCATATATCTCACCCTTATTGCTCGAATCTTGCCTGCACCTCCCTCTTCCTTCATTGAGGACCGTCACCAGTCTCTAGACCTAAATTTACGGCTTCGTTGCGTCATAATTAGATGAGAGGGTCTTATGCCTTAGGCCCCCCTCGCCTACCGTGGTTTTACGGTCTATTGGAGCTTAAAAATGAATGTAGTTTTATGTAAGCCAAAACATGTGGTTGAAGTTTCCGTGACTGTTAAAGATAAGTTTTTAACCGTTCGCAGAGAGTTGGGAGAATCACTTATCGAACGCTCAGAAGAGATTGATTTACTACTTACCGCCCTCATTGCAGGGGAACATTTACTTTTGGTTGGTCCACCTGGATGTGGTAAGAGTTTGCTGATTGATTCTTTGATGAAGTGGACACATGGCAGCAAATTCTGTTGTTTGCTAAATAAATACACTTTAACCGAAGAGCTGTTCGGTCCTTATTCTCTAACCGAGCTAAAGAACGATCGGTTCGTTCGCATAACCACTAACAGACTGCCAGAAGCAAAGTACGTTTTTCTCGATGAGATATTTAAATCATCTTCTTCGATTTTAAACAGCTTACTGAAGTTGCTCAATGAGCGCACCTTCGATTGCGGCGATGGGGTTACCTTACGGGTTCCATTGGAGTTGTGTCTAGCAGCTAGCAATGAGTGGCCAGAAGGAGACTCCAAAAAAGAACTAGGAGCTTTGTTTGACCGCTTCCTTCTCAGGAAAACGGTGAATCCGATATCTTCCCTAGCAGGCAGGCAAAAGCTTTTGTGGGCTAACAAACCACCGGAGTTTTCTACCAGCCTATCTGCGCATGAGCTAACCGCAGCCCGCTTAGATGCCCAGGGTCTAAGCTGGTCTAAGGAAGCCAAGCAAGCTCTAGAGTCCATTCTCGATGAGCTTGCACGCCAAGGTGTTAGGCCCAGCGATCGTCGCCAGTATAAATCTGTTTCCATTGTGCAGGCATACGCCTGGCTTAATGGCGCAGAGGAAGTTCAGCCTGAGCACCTGGAGATTCTACAGTACATTTTGTGTAATGACCATGCTGAGGAAGCCTCAAAGGTTAGAGCAGTTATCATGACAATAGCAGCCCCTATTTCCATGAAAGTAAATGGTCTGCTTTTCGAAACAGAGCAAATTCTAAGTTCGGTTAATACGAAAGACTTAGGGGCTACTGCCACTGCTGCTTCAAAGCTAAGTGAGATCCAAAAGTCTCTCAAAGCTATGAAAGAGAGCCCAAAGGCAAGCGCTGCGACTGCTTACCTTAAAGAAAAGATCACTGAGCTCAGGCTAAAGAGCTTGGACTCGATTTGATCATTTAAAAGAGTTTCATTTCCATGGCCGTAGGGGCGTTTCCCTTGCGGCCTTTTCCTTTTTACCTACACGGAGTATCCAATGAACAATGACGAGCTAAATAAACTATTTGATCTAGAGGGAGGCACTCTACCTTCTTATGGATCTGCGCCAACGCAAAAACCTGCAGAGCAAAGCCCAACCGCCCTGAAACTTGACCAATGGAGTTTGCGCAAAGGCAATGAATTGCTAGTAGAGTCACCTAGGCTACGAAAGCTTAATCTCACTTCCGAGACAGTAGCTGATTTACACGCTGCTGCCTTTTTACCTAACCCTGAGCTTGAGGAATCCTGCATCGACCCATTAAGAAAGGAGTTCATACAAGAGCTGCTAAATACGCCCGCTTATCAGATCCTCCATGAATCTACGAAGCTCAACACTGTTGCCGCTGAGATAGCGGCTTGTAGCTTTGCGGAGCAATTCCACCTCTTGGCAGCTAGATCCCCAGACCCATCACAACCTTCAAAACCTGAAGGTTTAGATGTTGCTGTAATAGCCGCCGCATCAAGAGCAAGTAAGGATGCAGTTGAAGGGGTGCAAGAGTTAGAAAGCGTAACGCAGGCTATGGGTATGGGGGCAGGCGAACCTGGGTCTAGCGATGTTTCAGCGATCGCTAGCGTATTTAAGGCTGCAAGGTCTAATAAAGCCTTGATGCGGATATGCGCTATAGCGGGTAAGTTCAGACAGCTAGCACAAGGACTTCATAAAGCTCGAAGTAAAAACGGGTTTGATGAAGTTACTGGCCTTGAGTCTGGTGGTGATATTAGCAGACTTGTACCTAGTGAACTAATGAAGCTTGGCATACCTGAGTTGGAGTTAGATTTTCTACGGAGGTTTGTTGAAAAGCAAACCTTGTGTCGAGAGTTTGATGCTGAGGAAAAGGTTGGCCTAGGTCCCATCGTGATTGTAATTGATGAGTCAGGATCAATGATAGCAAGTCGCAATGAGAGTGCAAAAGCCATTGCGCTTACTCTTGCATCGATAGCTCGAAAGCAAGGGCGATGGTGTGGCTTAGTGGCTTTCTCAGGTGGAAGTGGGCACAGAGTGTTGGCGCTGCCTCCGGATCGTTGGAATCAGGTTGATCTTCTTAATTGGCTTGAAGCCTTTATAGGGATGGGTTCTGACCAAGACTTACCTTTAAAAGAGATGGCCGGGATCTTTAACGAGATCGGTGCGCCAGCAGGTAAGACCGATTTGATTTATATTAGCGATGCCGAGCTTCACATTTCTCAGAAGAAAGCTACTGAGTATAACCTTTGGAAAGCTTCAGTCAAAGCCAAGCTTTTCAGCTTGGTTTTAAATAGTGACCCAGGTGATCTCAAATCCATCTCGGATGAAGTTCACATAATTTCTAGCCTTGACCCCAGTGAACTTGGGATCAAGAAAGTGTTTTCCCTTTAACCCCGTTTTGGAGAATCAAAAATGATTACGACGAGAGAAGACTTGGTACGTTATGCAAAAGGTATGGAGCTTTTAGGTGAGATCGTGAGTTGGAACTGCTCTAAGGTCTCAATATCGCAGACTGCGCTTCAGGAAGCTCTAAATAGTGCAGATCTAAGCACTCATGTGACTCCAGAGCTTCCCTTTCAAACTGCATTTACCCGAGCCTGCAAGAATCTTGGGCAAAGACATCTGATCAGGAAGCTAGAAGAAGACTCCGAATCCCTTTACTTTCAATTTACTAGGGAGGCTCGCGAGGGTGAGTACTTCACTTATGAAACCGAAGGTAAGCTGACACTTTCTAAAGAGACCGGCAAGATAGCTTGTACCGTCCCTGAACTAGGGCAGGCAGTCCAAGTGGAGTTAGATAAGGAGTTACCACTCAGGAAGGGTGCTGATGTCTCTAAGCTTCTTTTGAAGTTATTGGAGCATCGGGCTGGGCTATTTCCTGTTCGGCCTCAGGGTGGGTGTTATTTGGTTATGAAGGAGCATTCTTCGTTTCTTGATAGCCTTGAGTCTTTTACTGGGAGAGTTGGTGGGTGCCTTTTACGCTACCCCATCCCGAGCGGGACAAGGAGTGGCGATCAGTCGGTAAAGTTAACGATCGCAAGTGCGCTGTCATCATTGATCAATGAGTATAGCAACTCCATTGATAACTTTGGCAGTGACACGAAGCCTTCTACTTTGGAGAAAGCTGCTGATCATATCAGGGTAGCCCGTTTTAAGGTCGAGAGTTACTCAGCTTACCTTGAAGATGAACGCACTAAGCTTGATGATCTGCTCGTTGCAGCATCAGAAAGACTTAAAGAGAAGGTTAGTGCACTCGCTGTTGGTGTGTAGAATCCGGTTTTTATCATTAGGGCTCATCAGATTAACTTCTGGCGAGCCATTCTCATTTTAAGGAGCATGACATGACTGAGAAATATACTGCTAAGCATAAACTTAACCTGGCTAATTTCTATATCGCAATGATAGTTAGCGGTTTAATAGGGGCAGGCAGCGGTAGTTTTTTAGTTTTCCTAATAGCGATGGCGATATGTCTGGGAGTGTCCTATCACTCAGGTGGGATAAGGATTTAATTCAACAACAACAACAGGGCCCTGGCTTAATCGCTAGGGCTTATTTCATTTAAGGAGGATAGTTCAATGAGCGATTCAGAGTATCGAATGTTATCTAAAGCCTTAGGCTTGCCTCCCGGCAAGCTTAAGCGAATGGGTTTTAGTTTGCTCACAGTGAGCGTACGCCCAGTTAAGGTTTCGAAAGAGATTTGTTTGGTTCGTTCTATTACAACTGAAAGGACGGTAGAAAATGATTAAGTTAAGCGTAGG
>Ga0209190_1001369_pt1 | contig 17056 bp, 21 predicted proteins | sample M_140205_XF_Meta_FD_187315 | JGI IMG/M metagenome (GOLD analysis project Ga0209190, IMG submission 187315) | Freshwater microbial communities from Lake Montjoie, Canada to study carbon cycling - M_140205_XF_MetaG (SPAdes) (version 2) | ecosystem: Environmental > Aquatic > Freshwater > Lake... | reverse complement strand
TCTTTTATATTTATCGGTTTAATCTTTGCGGATTTTTGATTCTTTTCAAAAGTTTCCACAACCTCACTCCAACTATGTTTACTGATATCAAAAATACCATCTATTCTTTTGGAATCTTCAAAGGTTGATCCTTTTGGCAAATCATCGATTTTCTTCATTGCAGAATCAACGTCTTTTGCCTCATTAATAAACTCTTCGTATAAAAAATTTTCATTAGCTTTGAATATCGATAATTCATAAAACTCACTTACTCCATTAGGCGTATCACTATCATAACATTTTCCTTTATGTAAAACCCATGCATGATAATTATCTTCTGGTTGACCGACTTTAAAATTTTCTTTGTTTCCTAGACTATCTGCATGTTGAATGATAGTATCTTTATCATTGCCATACTTATTTGATATTACATGATTATGTAATTTTTTAGCAAATGAATAACAATGTCCATCATTAATTTCTGATGATTTTATACCAAATTCTTTAATCAAACGCTTTATGATAACCGGCATATACCAATTAGAAGAAATTTCATTAATAAACTCTTTATATAGTTTGATAGGTTTCATATTTTAATTATTCCAAGACTCAATATATTCAAGATCTTTAAGTGGAAGTTCTGTTGTTGAACCATCCCAATTATGTATTTCTGCTTTACCAGAACTTATAGATTTGATCTTACCACCAGTAAAATCTTCGTCTTTTTTGTATCTAACAAAAGTTCCAACTTTAATTTGATTGGCTTCATTAAGATTTTTTTCTTGTTTGTTCAAGAAGTTTTTAAATGTGCTGAAATGATTCATATTAACGAGTATTGTTTATTTTTTCGGTTTGGTCAAAATTCTGATAATATGAAGGGATGTAACCAACAGTTCTACTTCCTCGCATATCTCTTCTAATTATTTTGTAAACGTCGCTATTATCTCGGCTATTAACCTGAAGGAATTCTATAATTTCATCTCCTTTATAAATGGACATTTCTGTACCAAAAACATCTAGCAAATCATATACCGTTTTACTAGAATACCAAGATCCACGGGATCTACCGGAAAGAAGATCTTCTGGATCACTTCCTTTTTTGATGGGATATATCTTGGCATCATTAGGACCTGATCTAAGGGATTCATTTAAGAAGCCTTCAAATGTATTTATGTAATTTTTCATATTAGTTAAATTACTTTTTTTCTGCTAATTTTACAAACTTACTGATATTTCCTCGTTGAACATCTATTATAACTTCTCCTTGTTTATTAGTAGATAAGTATGGTTCATTTGCAAGTTCTTTCTGTTTAGCTGGTGGCCATTCGTCAGCTCCGAACATCATATCAATAACTTCAGCCATAGAACCTAAGTACTCTAACTTTGTCATTGTAGCATATTTATCGATTGGTAGAAATTCAGTTATCGAAGTTTCTGTTTTGCTGTATTTAGCAAGTATATCATCAGGCCATTTGCCATATTCCTTCTTTATAATGAACACCTGTTCAGGATTTTCTTCGGCTAGGTTTTTAATTTTAACACCATCCAATACAGTTGGGTTAGCTTTAAAGTCCGTAATTACCGGCACTTTATCTTCATTTAATCGAGTTTCATTTAAGAAGCCTTCAAATGTGTTTATGTAATTTTTCATATTGATTATTTCATTTTCCAAATTACTTCACCGGAAGCACTTTCTATATGAATACTTGATTTTGGAAATTTTAGTTTCAGCGATTCAAAATGAGCAGGAAGCATGTGTATATTATCAGTTGTGCTCTGTGCTAAAACTTTTTTATTATCAGATGATACTAAAGTCCAAGGACCTTTGCTCGGTTTTGCTGATTTAGTTATATCTGCCCAAATATTTTCGTTTACAGCAGATTCATTTATGACAGATTCCTTAATGTTAGTGTCCCAATATGCTTTAAGCTTTTCAAATTCTTTACGACCCATATTAGAGATCATATATTCGACGATATCATTATCGTAATCGGCAGCTTCGTCACGGTAACCACCTGGAGTATCAATGTATTTGTTACCCATGATTCTTTTAATTCTAACTTCTGGCATTCCGTCGATTTCTTCTAAGAATTCTTCAAAATCTTTAGTAGCTTTAAATTTTTCAGCTTCGTTAACTATTGATTCTTTAATACCAAAGATAGATCTAACTTTATCTAATTCTTTTTCTTCCCCAGATAGAGTCATAACATTTTTTATATCACTGATAATCTTGAACTTTACGTCGTTTAATTTTCTTTGGGCTTGTTTATCATTCCATTGATGATATACTAAACCGGATATTGTCATCTCTGATTCTTTTGATTCATTTAAGAAGCCTTCAAATGTGTTTATGTAGTTTTTCATATTTTAATCTTTTTTAAGAGGTTCTTCTTTGGTTTTTCCGCGACTCTTCAATTTAGTTTCAAATCTTTTAGACAATTTCTCATTTTTTGTTTCTAAAAGCTGAACTTTAGTTTCGCAAGTATTTAGTTGTTTTTCATAAATCTCAATGACCTTGTCATTAGTTTTACTTTTAATAGTAGCTCGATGTTTAAAGAATTCCCATATATCTTTTCCTTTAAATATACCGATTAGTGCTAAAATTATACCAACAACTGACGTTTCACCCATTTTTAAATATAATTTTTTTTCGTTATTATATTTATCTCTCTCTTATATGAAGGTAAGACAAAGGGAATCCATCTTTTATTATATGCAACAAAAAAGGAGAACTCTTTTGAAGTTCTCCTGAATGTTTTTATAGTAAAGTAATAGAGATTAAACGATGTTCTCTTCCCACCAGTCTGATCTGAATTTCACATCTGGCATATCAACCTTTTCACCACCTGAGTAATCTGCAGCTAATTCACCGATATCTCCTGTAGGGAAACAATCATGGAAAGTACGTTGCCAGAAAATATCTCCAACACGAGTGTAATTGGTAATAACTAGAGTACCTACATAATCTTTTTTCAAACCTTGTTCACCGGTAAGTGGGTTATAGATCAAACGGAACCAATCACGTAATGTTTTATATACGTATAGTTCGTTTGCATCGTTTAAGTTAAGAGAGAAACCGATAGTTAAATCTGTAATGGTATCTGTAGGAGTTCCCATTGCATAAGATCTCTTAGCGAATTTGTATGATTGAGTGGTTGCTTCTGAACCTCTATCTTGAGTTAAACCTCCGATTTTGTTTACGTGCTCAATCAAGATCTCTCCACCGGAAATAGTAGAAGGAGGAAGAATGTTTACCTCAAACAAGTTTTGATAAAACGGTTCGTAGTATTTAGTAGCCGCTTTACTGTTTAGAAAATGTGGTAATCCTGGCATTGTATATTGCTTTTTTTGTGTATTTTATTATTTATCTTACTGATTCGTAAATGAATTGGCTGGGATCCTTGCGAATCCCAGCTTCATTCAAATATTAAATAAAGTTACCTGTTGAAATAGCACCAGTTCTTAGAATTGTAGTTCTGTGAACTAAGATACCCATTCCTCTAACCGGTTCGATGTAAGTATCAAGGATTCCAAAATTGTTATCGATGATCTCGGTCGTATTGTTAGTTGTATCCATGATGTTTTGGAAGTCGTAAACTCCACCATCAGAAAGGATTTGTGATAGGAAATTGTCGGCTAAAGTTTTAATTTCTAAACGATTATTAGCACTGTTGAATTCCCAACGGTAATTTTTAAGGATAGCCTCAATACCGTCTTGAATGTAAATTAATAACTCTCTTACGTGAATTTGTGAAAGAGCAGATTTTACAGTTTGTTGAGCAGTTTGATTGGCGTTAATAGTTAATCCAAAACCTCTCTTGTTAACGATTGCATTGAAACCAAATGGTTCAATTGAATCTAGATCGGTTCTATCAAAATTATATTCAACACCTACAAGACCAGTTCCTGTTATCACACCTCTACGAGGACCAGCGATAATTGAATAAGGAAGTGCTTGAGTGTATTTGTCAATGTATAAGTTACCAACATGAGCAGCAGAAGGAACTGAAGTGTTTTTACCAGCTTCTCTGATAGTCAAGTTAGGACCATAGAAAGCAGAGTAATTAGCACCATCAGCAATACCTGGTAAGCTGAATATATTTGAAGGGTTCGTTGATAAATTACCACCATCAGCAATATAAGCAGCATCAAATTGAGAAGATGAAGTTAATTTGAATATAGGGTTAGTACTATCTTTAAATTGTTTCACTGAAGGCATATTAACGATTGCTAAAGCAGATTGACGATTCTTAGCAAGTTTAGTTAAACGAATCTTCGAAGAAGGTTCGATTGTTCCTTGGAATGAATCAATAATGTAACGGAAAGAAATAGTTTCACGATCAGCAAGAGCAGCCGCGATATTACTGTTATACATAACGTCTAGAATTTCATTTTGACGAGTGTCAGTACCATCAGGCATTTGACCAGTTCTTAAAGTATAACCTCTAAGAGCAGAAGGTCTGTAGTGAGTAACAAAATTTGAAGCCTCTTTATATCTTTCGATTTCAGATGTTGCAGAAATAAAGATGGGATCTACCGTAGTAATCTTGATCTTTTTGTAAAGATCAGATGTAGGATCTGTAATTTCAGCAACGGAAAGGATGCGAGTTAATCTTGATTTTCCAGTAATAGGACTGTTAGATGTAGCACCACCAGTTCCACCAAAGTTCTGAAGCAATAATTGATTTTTAACGATAAGACCATTGAAACCATTTAATCCAAGAGGACCAGTAGAACCATTATCTACCCAAACTACGTTAGTAGGATTTGTATAAGCAGTTCCACCCCATAGAGCGAAAGATTCGTTGATATCACCGGTTAAAGTATTTACCACATAAGTAGTTTGAGGTGTAATTGCAGTAGCTCCAGTAGATAAGTTAGGATTTGTATAAGCATTAACTTCGATGTAATTAGTAAATGCATTTAGAATAGGAGCCTCATTACCAAAAGCATTAGCATTAGTAAAGGTAGCACCACTAAAGTCATTAGTAGATACTCGGTTAAATTCAGCATAAGCAGTAGCAGTAGCACCTGCATTGTTAACTTTAATTTTATCTCCGTCAGTTAAAATACCTGAAAGATTATCTTGATAAAGTTGATTTGCAACACCAGTAAACAAATTACCAGCTTCAGCAAAATTGAAATTTACTGATTGAATAATTGGTAAAGAGGCAGTACCACCAGCAGTTAAACCAACTGGGTATATGTAATAATAACCATAGTTAACGGAAGTAGGACCAGTAACACCAGAACCAGCAACGTTAGAGATCTTAAGGGTTAAGATATCCGTTGTAGTATCATAAGATTCTGAAGCTAGATAAGAGTAATTACCTGAAGCACCAGTTGTATTCGCTGAAGCACCAGCTTTAATGAATGTGTTATCTACCGATACGGCAGTACGGAAAGTAGCGAATGCCGTTTCATTTGCAAATTTAGATGCGAATGAAGCCGGAAGAGAAGCAGAAGGACCATATACCAATAAAGTATCATAATGGCCTGTTGTACTTTTCCAACCGTTTGTAGCAGAAGCTCCAGTTAAACCAGCAGAAGCAATTAATAAAGCCTGAGCACCGGCTTGACCAGCAGTTCCAGCAACGATAAGAGTATCGATACCGGTAGCACCAGCATAAGGCATTGCAGAAACAATAGAACCATAATAAGAAAGGAAGTCTACGACTGTAGGTTCTTGTGATTCGATACCATGACCAATTAAGTCAATTAAATCGTTTGCAATAGTTTCAGGAGCATCATCAATAGTATCTACATTAATTCCTATTAACAAACCTGTCTTAGAAGTTTCTAGATTAACTAGATCTTGAATGAAAAGGTTATTACCATTTTTATCTTGGAATTCTGGAATTAAACAACCAGTGTAAACACCTAGTACATTAACAGAAGGTAAGTTTAAGAATGTAGTTAAACCATCTAAAATGTTTCCATAAGAATCAGTGATAGTAGTTTTTAAACCGGTTGAATCGAAATAAGTTCCATAAATTGGATCGATTGCAAGAGATTGATAATTAGAGAAGTCACTTTCAACGATAATCAAATCAACCATATAATCAGAGATGTAATCATTTTCATTAATGAATTCTGGAACTTTACCTGTTCCGTACCAATCTTTAGCTAAAATATCGAAACCTAAAGTTGTAGATTTTTTAGTAAAAACCGACATGTTTTTTCTACCAACATTTGCAATGTTAAGTAATCTTCGAGCTAAAACTGATTGATAATCAGAATCATCTGCAGTACCAATAAGAGCTTGAGCATCAGTAAACCAGAATTTATCTTGGTTGAAATAATTTGATACCGGCGCATATTTAACTGCAGAATTAGCTTGCCAAGAAGCAGTGGAAATTGAGCGGAATTGTGATTGATCTAAATCATCATTAAGATTCAATAAGTTCAATACAATAATTGGACCTCGGTCAAGAGAAACTAGAGACGTTCTATGGAAGAACGAACCTTTTCTTTCAAGAGAAGTATCAATATCTCCAAAAATTTCTTTAAAGAAGACAGTGTCTTTACAAAGAACAGGAGTATTAAAAGGTCCTTTTTTTGAGAATCCGATAATTAAACGGATAGTTTCAGATGGAATGTTAGTAATTTGACTCTTGTCGAATTCTAACCTATAAACCCCTGAAGATTTGAATTGTTGTAGACTTGGTGATATTGCCATGGGTCTTTAATTTTTTAATTATATATCTGGGATTTTCTGATATGTGATAGATGATTAAAAAATATCATATATTTCTCCAGAGTCATCTCCTAGTTCATCTAAAATCTCTTCGATTTTAGCAATTTTCTCTCCATCTAGGAATTCAAAATATTCTTCTACTATATCTGCAAAATCTAAAGTATCAAAGAAAGATGATACTGAAACCGCTGACATAATGATGTCATCATGACCAGTTTGAGCAGAATATGTGCCAGAAGGATTTCTAGAAAACATAGAGGCTTCTTGTATAGATTGTCTCTCATTTAATTGAATTTTTCCAGACATTATTAAAGCTTTCATCTTTTCACAATAAATTTTCTTCAAATCTTTATTTAATCTAAGTCCTGGTTGTTTAACTTTAGCTCCAACTCTATGATGATATCTAACTACACAATCCTCATCAAAATCATTAGATGATGGATATAAGGTAATTAAATTTTTCATCAGCTCAGCACCATAAACGTTATATTCAATTACATGTCGTAGATTTTCCTGATCAAAAATTTTCACAGACATCGTATAAAGAATTTTTGCAAAACTTTCTATTGGATGTATATTAGATCTAAATAAACCAACTTGTCTTAATGAAAAGAAATCAGTTATTCCACCTGGTGATTCTAGATTTTCAATATCATCGTATGATAAAGAATCAAGTTCAAATATATTTATGATGGAATGATCTCGTCCGATTCCTTCAGCTAAATCAATAGCAAATACGAAGAATTTATTTGGATCTTCAATATCTAACGTATCAAAATCTGGATGCCATTTAAGTTGAGAATAATCTAAACCTAAATCGTCTAAGGCATCAAATTCTTGAAAGACATATTCCGCTTCATCTCTCTTAATTCTTTTAAGTTCATCTGATGAAAGGAGTAAATTAGAAGATGAAAGAAATTGACAACCATATTGTTGATTAAATGCTTCAAGAGAACCTAAATTTGCAATCTCTCGAGATTTCCATTCTTCATCTCTACCTGGAACTTGCCACCAATCAACTCTCATTGCTTTATATTCGTTAGTTCCATCTAAAGCCGATGAATATAAATCATGAAATAAATCAAATCCATTAGGAGTGCTTGTGATTATTACTCTGGATATTTTAGATGATGATAGAGTTGGATATACGTTTTCATAGAAGGTTCTCTTAATTCCTTCTGGAATGTGAGCAAACTCATCTATAAATAACAAATGGATGGTAAATCCAATACCACCGGTTTTTGTCGTATTCTGACCAATGATACGACATTTATTATCGAATATCATTGTCATAACGTCTTTCTTATTAACACCAGGTTTTAAGAAGAATGGAAGACCTTCAACGATTGCTTTGATCTTATCCATAATCTCCTTAGTTGTTGCTCCTTTGTTAGACATAAGGAGTATGTTTTTATCGAAGTGAAATAAAAGATACCAAGTTAAATATATAGAAGATGTAATTGTTTTACCAATCTGTCGAGATGCCATAAAGATATTCCAACGATTTGCTTGATATGATCTAAGTACATCTTCTTGATATGGACGAAGTTCAATTTTCATATAACCTTCATCCGTCATTACTGTACAATAATGGTTGGCAAAGTAAATAATATCCTTAGCACATTTCTTTAGCTCAGCATATTCCCAATCAGTATATTCAAATACAACGTTTCCTTTTCGATAATTAGGATCTCCTTCATAAAATGGATGATCTATTGTGGCATATCCTTCTTCCATCGATATAAGAAGTTTTTCGACTTTTGCAGATGTCCAAATTACTTTATTATCTTCAGAATTCTCTTCTTTATATTCTTTTACTTTAAACATAAATTATAGCTTTTTGAACGAATATCCTTGTTCGGTTGCCCATGTATATGCAATCTTTAAGATCTCTAATGTATTAATTCCTTCACCATTGATATGGAATAACAAAATATCTCCAGGACGAGTATTTTGACTTAAATAAGCTAATGCAACTTTATTAGGATTCGGTAAATCTGGTATACTCTTGTCAAATACATGTCCTGCCCAAGATGCATATCTAATTCCTAAAGGTTCCAATATGTTAATGGTATCTTCATTAGGTTTACCATAAGGACAACGATACCATTTTATCTCTCGTTTTAATTCATTTTGAATGAAGTTTACACAAGAATCAATATCGTAAGTTTGTTCTCGAAGATCTTGTCTAGATGGTCGTTTGTGTGCGAATCCATGACCTCCTATTGTAAATTGAGAAGATTCTAAGAACGATAAATCTTTAGATTTGTTTGTTTTATACCATTCAATATTTAGAAATATTGTTGCCGGTATTTTATTATCAATTAGCCAATTTACGGTATCGAAATCTACTCCATTATTAGGACAAGTATCAAATGTTAGGTAAAGAACTTTCTCTTCTGTATCAATTCGAGTAAATTGATTTGGATCCATCTCTTTATCACCATGACCGGTGATTTTAATAAAATTGTGAAAGGTTTTAAATGTACCTTTAATTGGATTAATCATTTACATATCTTCTTGATTTTGGGAATCGAAATCGGTTTCTTCAATTTCTTCTCCGTTGATTTCGGATTGAATATCTCTCATCAAATTTCTAGTTCCTCTGTTAACTGTTGCAATCTGAGGTTTTGTATCTTTAGGTGTAATATCGATTGAATCTCCATAGATATCAATATCTCTTTTAAGTTTTTTCATGTTCTCTTCGGCTGCCATCATATGAAGGGTTTGATGTTTCATAATATCTAACATCGTTTTCTGTAATCCACCAAGAACTTCAAACATACGTGGTGAAGCTTCACCGGCATCTATAGATCTTAACAAAGTAACTATTGCATGTTCAGCGGTTCTCATCTGAAACATTAGATTACTCATCGTCATAACATCAACTTTAGCTTTAAGTGTAATGTATTCGTTCTTTTGAATTAACTCCTGTGATAGGTAGAATTTCAGAAGAGAATTCATTAATTTCTTTGCGCTATTTTGTGCTATATCCTTTTCACCATCATAATCTAAAGGATCTGTTACTTGAAATGCAGGTAAACCTCCACTCGATGTAGTAGACAAAGAATTTGATTGTTGATCTTCTGCTAATAAATCATCTATAGATTTTCTTACTAGATCTTTTTTATCGTCCATAATTTATTTATTAGATGCATAAATTAGCATCTCTTATATTTTAATTATTATTTGCAGGAAATGTGTAAATGTATCAAGAGTTGTATTGAATCTGACTATCTCAAAATAACATATAACCTTTATCTAAGGTGATCGAGGAAATAATATAGTTCTTCAGGTAGTACTAGTAGTTACTAGTTGGGTTAATCTCCTTCATTCTCCATTATCTAACATATTCCTTAACTAAACGTAAAGGTATTATAGCATTGTCTATCGCCAAAGATAAATGAGAATCTCTTACTACATATTGATTAAGAACTATTGGTTGTTTTTCTTCTTCAATTGATTCTTTCCAAATTCGGATGTTTGTTATTCCTATGGTTCCACCAATTAAAGTAAAATTGGTTGTGGTTGGTTTAACTTCTTCGGCAACCATTGAAACATTTTGAGTGTATAGCAATTGAAGATCGGTTGTCTTTTGTGTAGTTGGTGTTCCTGTCCATTTCATTTTCCAAATATGAATTGATGCTTGAGAAAAATCATTTAATTGATTAAATACTATTGCATACCATTCATCTCTATTTAATTTAGGGAAGTCTTCATTAAATTGTAAAGTTTGACCATTTATCTTTACTTCAATTCCACTGGTAACAACTAAATTATTTACATTTGAATAAAGAAGATTGATTTGATAACCTTTAGATTCTGATGTGTTATATCCATTGATCAGAGTATCGTATGTATTTGATTGTGTTGTCCAATTAGATTTTAACGGTTTGAACCATGCAGAAAATGCAGTATGTTCACTTTGAGGTCTATTTACAACCAATTTATATTTTACGGCTAAATCATTTTGCTTTATTCCATTGTTTAATTCGTAAAAATATTTACCTACTACCGTGAAGTAATTGTTTAGGTCATATGCTTTAATAACCAGATCTTTATTAACAAGATATCTAACATTATCAAATCCACCAACATTGTTCATTGATGAAGATGCATATTGATCCGGTTTAGTTATTTGTAAAAATTCTTTGTTAACTTCTGGTTGTAATACCTCATCAAAATTCTCGGTTAGATTATCAACATAATCATTGATTTCTTTGATATCTCGCATTACATTTAATTTGTCTTGCCATTTGTATAGCATTACTTTATAATAAACTTGAGACATCATAAAATCTCTATAAAGATATGCTGAATGAACTTCGAACATACGATCTATGAGAGGAAAGTATAAATAATCTTTTTGTTCAGGTAAATCATCTACACCAAATGCTCTTTCGAAATGATCTCTTACTATGTGTATCTCTAGACCTTCACCAAAATCCATATCATAAGGAAAGAATGCAATAGCATTATCTGGGAATGTGTTATCAGGAACCATGATTTTGATGTCTTTAACATCGGTAACATTGAATAAAGAGTATTCCTTAAGTACTGCATCGGCTGAAGCAACATCTGCCTGAGTTTTGAAATATCGAACACAATGACCAAACATTTCAGATACAGCACATGCGGCTTCACGATAGATGTTTATAGCCGGATTCATTAAATTGTAAGGCTGAAATAATAAACGAGGATCTGCATCTATTTTAACTCCAGTATAGAAATTTTGAGAAGGCGAACATTGTGCATAACATGAAGTATTTCCAAATGGAGATTCAACCATTTGTTCAGGTGCAGCTTTACTCGCGAATTCCATTGCCGCTAAGGTAAGGGTTCTAGTCCCAACATCAGTACCATATCTAACTAATCGAAACTCCAAATAAAAAGAATCTCGATTGGTAATTATTTGATTAATTAGATTTTGTTGATTTGTCGATTGAGCAGTTCGAGTTATCCAATCTTCCCATGCAGACCATACCATACCATCATACGACCAACGAATAGAAACATCATGTCCATTAGAAGCTGTATCCGGTGGAGTAAAATCAAAGGTAATGGATTCTACCGATCCAATTAATTTAAAAGAATCTGAAAATTTAACAACTAAAGCATCATTAGCCTTGTAAGTGTTATTGTTTGCAGATATATCGAGTACAAATCTCATTGAGTTTGATTATTTTAGAATAATGCCGAAAACTGCAGTAAGAATTAAACCTATAATGGATGTGTATATAATCCAAAGTGCTTTATTTACTCCGTCTCTCCAAGATTCGAGAGATTCCAATCTAGAAACTACTCTAGGATAATCGTTAACGATATCTTCTATTTCACTTCCGAATCTTTCAATAGAGTCGGTATTTTTATTGATTCTTACAATAACTCCATCATCCGGATTAAATAGACGTTTTTTGAAATATTCTAGGTCTTCTTTAATTACTTTTTGATCGTTCTGCATAGATGCAATCATCGATTTCATACTCTCAAGCTCGCCATTTGGTAATTTAGCTTGAATGGTTTGTATTGCTAGTAAGATTTCTTCGAATCGTTTATCTATAGTTGGACCGGTTCCTGACATTATTTCGGAATGTTTTTTTTATATATTCAATTTACTTCTTAATAATTAGAAGTATAATTGAATTGTCCTGTTCAAGTTTTGGACCAATAATCATAAGAATTCTCTGGATAATTTCGAATTCTTCGCTGCTCTCCTCTATTGAAGAAAGATAAACGGATAGACTGTCAATTAGATTATGTGCATTTATCTCAATATAAGACTTTGGTTGAAGAACATCATATTCAAAAACTTTAATATCTCTCAAAATACATTCTATTAAAAACAAATCTACTCCATCAAATTCGGCAGTAAGATCTAATCTAGAATGGGCTATTCGATAATCAAAATTGATGACGTTTTCTTTCTCTCTAGTAAAGTTAGTAGATTGAGATACATTAATTTTGAAGTATTTAATAGATTGAAATCTTTCTAGAATTGAATCTAAAAAGTAAATTGAAGTGGCATTTTTAAAAATAGTCTTATCCGATGAATTTCTAAATGTATCTAGATCTTTGGCAAATTTCGAGCTAATCACGAAGAAAACATCATCAGCTTTAACAAAGAAAGAATTCTCATCCTCTCCATTTTGAATAATATTAGTCTTCTTTCGTAACTCAGATACCAATAAACGATCTTTATAATTGTTTTGATAAAGGAATACTTCGAGAATTAAAGGTTGTATTAATGGTGATATGTAATCATTCATACATTCCAATCTGTTTTTCTAGGGATTTGAAAAGTTTTTTCATTTCCTCTGGACGGTATTTGATACATTCATCTAGTTCTCTTGGACCTACTGAATTTCTTTGCATCCAAATGGTCGCAATTTCAGGATCAGGTTTCCAACGCTTTTCGGTTGCAGTAGATACTTTTTTCGTCTTAGTATATATCCATCCTGGAACTTTAGTAAAACGAGAAGCAACGAGTTGCCATAGATCAATGATGGCACCTGGATTAGCACCTACTCGATTAAGAGATTGAGCGGTTGTTGGGAATTTAATTGACATGAATCTTTGAATCATAAAGAAATTTTTAGATTTTTCATGATAAGATAATTTTGCATATTTCTTTTGATCAGAAAACATAATTCTGACTAGATCGAATAGTTCCATAATAATTATATGATTAGATTTGTATTACCCAATGAGTTGTTCTACCATCTTGAGTTCCTTCGGTAATTACCTCATAGCCAGCTTCGCAAACGTTTCTTCCATAGACTTTAAAGAAGAATGGAAAATCTCCGGATTATACATTCTCTGGTGTAGACTCGTTGCTGTCCTCGCTACTTCCGGTAATTCTGGCATCTTTGCTTTCTTTAATTAATTTCTTCTGTTCTAGAACTAATCGTTTTTCCTCGATTTTATTTTTTCCTTCTAATGCATTTGCAATTCTTTCTAATTGCTCAGTTAATTTAGGAATATCGAAATCGTAGAATTTAGATCCTCTACGAGTTGAATGAAAATTTGTTTCTGCCATATAATTTTTATTATTTTATGAATTCTTTATTTAGTTAGATTTGACCAAAAATCATCATTGAATCCTTCGGCTGGAGTTTTAGTTACCGTCACTTCTGGATTGCCCTTTATAATATCTTCAATTTTCATTGCTTTGAAAACTCCTGATTCGTTAAATGAATCGGTTTTTTCTTTTGAATAGGTAGTTCCTCGAAGAATAGCTTCTTTATCTTGAATACCATGAACAGAAGCACCGGAAAGTGATTTGTTCCATTTAGTTTCGATATTTTCGAACATAAGACCATTTATTCTTTCTGGAATACAATGCTTGTGTAAGAATACCAGATCTCGGTTTTGTTTCCATTTGGTAATAATATCTTCGATAGGTTTATCGATTTTGATTATTCGTTTAGCGATATTACATATTTCCTCGATGAATTCATCTTGAAAAAAGTGAGATTGATTAACAAATACTTTATCGCTTTTGAATTCATCTAGAACTTGTCGAGCATGATTATCGGTAACTCGATAGGTAATAGGTCCTTTTTTAGTTTCTTTAATCTTGGTATCTAATGGTGAAACATTATCGCCAGCATCACCAATAAGTACTTTTTTGAAAACAAATTCAAGAGTATTTACTTCATCGATTTTCATTTTATTAGTACGAACGATATCTCGAAGATTTTGTTTTATATTAGATAATAGATCTACAGGAAGATTGAAGATATCAGTAGGTGCAGATTGAGCAGCATCTTCATTTAACCATTTTTCGAATCCTCGGAAGACGTGAATATCTTTATCGAATTTATTATAGTAAATAGTGTTTGTGCCGGCAGATGTATCATGATTAGTTAATTGAAGTAAATCATTATCACCAGAGATAATAAGTGCATTTTGACCATTTTGATTAAGGAATGCTGACCATGCGAAAATTAAATCGTCGGCTTCAGCACCAGGTACTCGAGAAATTGTAACACCGAGAGATTCAAGAGCTTTAGCGAATTCATCGTGTACTTGATAGATTGCATTCCAATTGATTTCACTAGATTTTTTACGAGTTCCTTTGTATTCGGCTTGTGGAAAGAATTCCTTACGCCATGAAGATGAATCGATGCAATAAACCACACGATTAACGATACCATCGAATCGTTTTACTTCGGCAGCGAAGTCTACTGAGAGTTTCCAAAGAAGCAAATTTTTATCGGCTTCAGGTTCGTCAAAGAAATTAAAAGGTTTTCCTTGTTTAATTTTTTGACCGATGAAATAGGTTTTGTGTAACCAGAAATTTGCATCGAATATAAGAGTGTATTTACCAACCATTGTTTAAATGTTTATTATTTTTATATGATGTTTTTATCTAAGTGGAATGCTTAATATTGCTCTAGATGCAGCCGAAAAATCTGATTCGTTGACCATTAATCGATAACCGAATTTTGTAGATACTTCTGAATATTTGATTCCAATTCTTTCTAGAGATTTTCGAACATTATCGTTATACAAACGACGATATTTGCTTATTTGCAGGTATATTACTTGTTTTTGCATATGTAGATTATTAATCGTTTAAAATGTGTAATTCCGTTTCTTTTGATAGTGATCTAGCTTTTAGTTCTTTATCCGTAGTAATCATAGTAAAATCTGGAATAAAAACATTTGCAATAATTTCACCATCAGATGATTTTACTACATTTTTTTCTTTGTAAAGAATACTCGTTTGTAGTTTTTCTGACCATAACCATAAATAATAATAAGATCCAAGAACACCTGGATGATATTGTGGTTCGATTCCAGAACCTTTAAGAGAGGATGCTTCTACAATAAATCTTTTTGTAGTGGGAGAGTAAGTAACTAAAGCTTTATCTCTTGGATCTAATTGGTTTTCTTCGTGTTTGTACATAATTTTAAATAGTTTAAATTGTATATACAAATATAATAAATCTTTGTGGAATAAAAAAATTTATTGACAAAAAGTTATTAACAATTTAAACATAATTGATTAATTATGTTTAGGTGACGAAAACTTAAAAAGTGAATCTCCTATGCTATATGGGATATCTGAATAAAAATAAAGACCACATTCTGTTACATATGCAGTAACCGAATCATTTTCCTTATAAATATCCATAACATAACAATTAAATTGACAATCCTTTATAATCCCATAAAATGCAGTATCTTCTTTAAAAGATATATTGTTAGTATACTCAACAACCGGATATTGTATTGTATCTATTGTTCCGGTTTCTTTAATGATATATGGATAGTCAGAATTACACGATATGCAAATACTGGTTAATAGGATAAATGTTGATAATAGTTTCATTTTTGTAAGTTTAAAAACTAAATGTTATAGATAAACCTAGTATTGCTACTCCAGAAATTATTGCAGCCATACGTCCTGGTGATTCCCAGATGTGCTCATTCCTCCAATGACCAGGTTGTCCATAAGCGGTTGCATTATAACTGTTTTGATCTATCACCCATTTACGATCAGGTTTCTGTAATATTCCTGCTGCGATAAAACCTCCACCGGCAATTGCTCCAAGCATGGTTGGATTGAATTGTAATTTATAGTTTGTTTCTTTGTTGAAAGATTGTGCGTTTACCTTTGTAAAATTTAGTAAGCTACTTACTAATAATACCATCATAATTGATTTTTTCATAGTTTATTTGTTTTATTAACAATTTATATTTTCGGTAACATCCCGAACTATCGAATTTAGAACTAAATCCGTTGCATGATCTTCATCAAATGCTTTATGGGTTGGTTCCTTTTTTGTTTTTACTAATTTGTTGTATAAACAAGCGATTTCATCAATGGTTAAATTACTTTTCTTTCCATTGATATCGATTGTACATGCAACTACATTACCTTCAATATAACCTTTATCAGAATCTATTCGATCGAATGATCTTGCATTAGGTCCATCTTCAGTAAATGTTACTCCTGTATAATAACAGGTTTTGAATCCCAACATACGTTTAACATATTCAAATGATAGGTTAAATTCGATTTTACGATCCATTGCACTTTGATGTATATTAATCATCTTCTTTGCAATTTCTATATCAGTTAGCTCTTTTGATTTGATTATAGGTTTTCTCTTTTGTGCTTGCGCCATTTGTTTTGTTTTAATTTATTATTTTATGATGGAATTGTCATTATAATTCGAATGTTGGTTTTAACCATAGACCTCGATCAAATACTAATTCAATAAATCCTGGTATAGTGGTTTCTACAACTGCAAATAATTCAAGAGTTTTAACCGTATCAGCTTTCATCATTTTGAAAACTTCGTCTCTTATTCTTTCAGCAGAAACTACATGTTTAAGTTTTTCTAATATATCCGGTTGCATCATAGCAAC
>Ga0209190_1001365_pt1 | contig 17093 bp, 12 predicted proteins | sample M_140205_XF_Meta_FD_187315 | JGI IMG/M metagenome (GOLD analysis project Ga0209190, IMG submission 187315) | Freshwater microbial communities from Lake Montjoie, Canada to study carbon cycling - M_140205_XF_MetaG (SPAdes) (version 2) | ecosystem: Environmental > Aquatic > Freshwater > Lake... | reverse complement strand
GTGATGGCTCCATTGCTGTTGCTTTTATTTCACTCGCTGACTGACGAACACAACATTGCAATGTCATTGCGCACGTATCTCCACCTTCAATATAATACAACAATAGCTCATCGCCATTTTCATTTTCACGGGAAACCTTCACAGAGCCACTTAAAACTATGGGAATCATTTTCATAGGGTCGCCTATATTTAGCATCAACTCGTCAGTAAAAACATTTTTTAATTGCCCAATTTTTATTATTTCTTCAATCAATTCTTTTTCCAAAAAATAACTCAATGAATCATTAATAATTTGAATAGTTGATTCCTCAATTTCTAGACGAGTCATGTTTAAAAAAATAAATTGTAACAATGGTTGCGCATAAATATACAGTGATAAAGATACTGAAACAAAAAAACAAAAAAAATTATTAATTCTATTTCCCTTTATTTAAAAGCAATAATATTTCAAAATCAACTATTTCTTCAAATAAAAAACGAATCAGATTTAAAAAGAATACTCTAACTAATTTTTTTTACTTATTTTTAGAGTCAAGAATTAAAACTAGAAACTATGAAAAAAATATTACTACTTACGTTATTGACCTTTATCTCTTATCAAGCTTTATCTCAATGCACCACAACTAATGCAACATCGTGTATTTGCGAAGACGGAACAGCAAATTGCCTTTTATTTCCAGATATTACGGCATCTTGGAAAGGTATCAGTAATGGCGGGTATACTGAATATCCTCAAACTGGAGCTGGGACTAATTATGGTGGACAAGGTTCTGATGATGGAAGATTGAGAGTTACTGGATCTACACCTAATATTGGTCATGGCTCATTTACTGTGAGAGGTCAAGATGACAATGGAAAAAGAACTTTTCTTTGCGGAAATGACACCGTATTTAATGTACCGTCTACTGGTCAATTTACTTGTCCGAATGGTTATTTAAATCCAAAGCAACTTATTACGCAAAGAATTTACCATAAAAATGGGAACGCTATGAGTTATGAAGACCATTATTCTGGAAGTGTAACTTACCATCCATCTCACGGTCATAACCATGTTGATGATTGGGCGGTAATGACGCTGAGAATTCAAACTTCAGATCCTAGTCCATTAAATTGGCCAATAGTTGGAAGTGGTGCTAAAATTGGATTTTGTTTAATGGATTATGGACAATGTGGGTCAACGGGAAGCACTTATGACGGGCATTGCAGAGATAACAACACTGTTTATTTAGGTGGGAACACCCTACATAATGTTGATTTTCCAAATTGGAATCTTGGTGGAGGAAATTATAATTGTTCGGTTGTTGAACAAGGAATTTCTTCTGGTTGGTTAGACGTCTATGGTAAACATTTAGACGGAATGTGGATAAATATTCCACCAAATACATGTAATGGAAATTATTACATCGTCTTAGAAGCTGATAAAAACAATATTTTTCTAGAAGAAAATGAGGATAACAATTGGACCGCAGTTCCTGTTACGTTAACACAGCAATTGCCTTCAGGATCATCGGCTCTGCCTGAGATTTCTTCAAACAATTCTAATAACTTGTGTGACGGTCAATCAATAACATTAACTGCTACAGCAGGAAGTTCTTTCCTTTGGTCTAATGGTGAAACAACTCAGTCAATTACAGTAACACAACCTGATTCATATACATGTGAGGTAACAAATTACTGTGGAATTAGCACATCACTGCCATTTGTTGTTAACAATGTTGTACCTAATGCACCTGTTGCAATTGGAGATACAGTATGTATTTCAGGTTCGGTTGTTTTAAATGCAACTTCAAGTGGAAATATTACATGGTATGACAGTAATAACATTTATGTTGGAAATGGAAACACTTTTACAACCCCTATTTTAACTGCATCTGCAACTTATTTTGTTCAAAATACAGATTCATACCTTGATTCAATTCACGCAGAACCATATACAAATGGTATTGGTGGTGGTGGCTATGTAACTTCTGAACAATATGAAGTATTTAACAGCTACACCAATTTCACATTAGAGTCGGTCTTGTTGTATTCTCAATCTGCTGGGAATGTTACGATTGAATTACAAGATGAAACTGCTGCTGTTATTGCTACAACAACGGTAACGGTGCCAGCAGGATCAAGTCGTGCAACATTGAATTTCAATGTTCCAATTGATTCTAATTTGAGACTTGTTGGAAAAAATATTACAACAACAGGTTTGTACAGAAATAACAACAGTGCTACTTATCCATATGAAATACCAAATATTGTTTCGATAAATGGAGCATCAGCTGGGGCATCTTATTATTACTATTTCTATGATTGGGAAATCTTGACATCAAACAGTACATGTTCAAGTGCATTGGTTCCAGTTGAGGCAGTTGTTTTGTCATGTGCTGGAATTGGCGAAAATATTCCATTCAAAAAATCAATTAAAATAGCTCCAAACCCAAATAATGGTAAATTCAATATTGAGTTTGAGACAAATTATTCTGGAACATTAAAAGCAGAAATTCTAAATTTAGTTGGTCAAGTAGTTTATTCAGAAGATATTAACCACTCAACTGGTTTAAACACTTGGCAAATGAATCAAAGTTCTTTATCTAAAGGTGTTTATTTATTCAATATCTTTTTCGAAGGAAAAAATTATACTACAAGAATGATTATTGAATAATTCTAAAAATGTATAAAAAAATAATAGTTTTATTTCTTCCACTGTATTTATGCAGTGGAAGTTTTTTTTATGGTCAAATCACAGAATGGGAAATCTTCGATGAATCCAATTCACTTATACCAAATAATACAGTTCGTTGTTTGTTAATAGATCAAACAAATGAACTTTGGATTGGAACAGACCATGGTTTAGGGCATCTCATAAATGGTGTATGGGAAATTTTCAACACTAGTAATTCTGGATTAACGGATGATTACATTCGTGCTTTGGCTGTTGATCAAAACAATGATATTTGGATTGGTACTACTTTGAGTGGCCTGTTCAAATATGACCGCTCTAATTGGCTATCTTTTAATACATTAAACTCAAACATTCCAGACAATTTTATCCGCGCTATTTCTATTGATACTGTAGGAAATAAATGGATAGGAACCGTGGAAGGATTAACGATGTTTGATGACACAAATTGGCAAACTTGGACCATTGCAAATGCTGGAATTTTGTCCAATAACATAACTTCAATAGGAATTGATAGTCAAAACAATAAGTATATCGGAACAATAAATGGTGGATTAATATACATCATCAACGGAATTCTTTCTAATTACACAATTCTGAATGCTGGAGTTCCTGATAATTCTGTTGCGACTGTTCAAATAGATGAACTCGGAAAGCCGTGGTATGCAAGTCCAGCACAAGGACTATTCACAGATACTGGAAATCAAACGTGGCTATTACAAAATAGTAGTAATTCTGGATTAGCATCCAATAGTTTAACAACCATGATTATTGACGATTCCCAGAACTTCTATCTTGGTACCCACCAAAATGGTTTATCGGTTAAAACATATAATTCACTTTGGGAAAACTATACTGTTTCCAATTCAGGAATTCCTGAGAACCACATTTTATCTCTTGCAAAAGATTCGAACAATTATATTTGGATTGGTACCTATTCAAAAGGTCTTGTAAGATTATTAGAAGGGCAATTAGACTTAAAACAAGTGCAAAATGATAAAAACATTGAGGTTTATCCAAATCCTGCGCAATCGAATGATCAACTAAATTTTAATCGGATTTTAATTCATCCAACTATTCAGATTTTCTCCACTGAAGGCAAATTAATTTCAACTCAAAAGTATGATGATACTATTTCGAATGCTACTTTACCACTTTTAACTAAGGGCAATTATATTATAAAAATCATTGAAGGAGACAAAATAGAGAATTTACATTTTGTCATTATTTAACTATTAAAAAGAGCTATTTACCGGCTAAAAGAATCAGTTTTTCTTGGTTCAATATTTCAAGTTTGCGGGTATGAATATCTATAATACCCTCGTCCTTGAAGTCTTTTAAAAGTCGAATCAACGTTTCAGTTGCTGTACCTACAAAATTCGCCATATCTTCTCGCGTCAAATTTATTTGTTCGTCTCCATAAATATCTCCTAATATCAATAAAGCAAAAGCCAATCTTTCTCTAACAGATTTTTGTGCCATATTGGTTATAAAAGCAGCTCTATCTCCTAATTCCTTTGAAAGTTCTTTTATAATCCCATTACGTAAAGTAGGATTCGTGTCTATCAGGTTCAAAAAATCATCTTTTGCGATATAGCATATGTTACACTCCTCTAGTGTCAATGCAGAAACTTTATAAGCTTCACCACTAAACATGGCACGGAAACCAATAATCTCTCCTTCTTTTGCAATGTGAATTATTTGCTCTTTTCCTTCATCTCCTCTAGTAAAAACTTTCACTTTCCCTTTATTCAAACAAAAAACTCCTCTTGGGAAACTTCCTTCTACAAAAATAGCCTGCCCTTTTTTAAAATATGCGCAGGACTTTTGATCATTAGTTAATTCAATATCATGATCACAAAAACTTCCAAAATGAGAGTCTTTTCTTGCACCGCAAGTCGCACAGGAAACGTGTTTGTGTGATTTGTCTAACATTGATATTATATTTAATATTTAAGCTTCGTAAAACTAAAATTAGTCTAATAAATTGAAAGGTGATTAAAATCATTTTTTTTAATGTCAACTAGCTTTAACTTTGACCCTCATCTTTTTAGTGAATGGATAAAAATATAATTGAAAAGTATAACGTAGCGGTACCTAGATACACGTCCTACCCTACTGTTCCGTTTTGGAAAAATGATAGAAAAATTAGAACTTAAGGAAAATCGTTTAGTAGTGAGATATCGAAAACACTCACTAAGCAAAAGTCCACTTTAGATTGAAGACTTTTTCAAGAATAAGTCTTCAAGAATGAATGTGATTTTACCCTATATTTTATCCAACAATTCCTTATATTCGCCAAAAAAAGTATATGCGTGTTTATTTAGACAATGCTGCAACAACTCCAATTGCGCCAGAAGTAATTGAGGCGATGCTTCCGGTTTTAACAAATGATTTTGGAAATCCATCTTCTGCCCATTTTTATGGCCGTCAAACAAAAGCATTAATTGAAACATCACGCAGAACGATTTCAAAACTATTGAATTGTCAAGCTTCTGAAATAATTTTCACATCTGGCGGAACCGAAGCAGATAATATGGCACTTTATTCATCCGTTCATCAAATGGGCGTGAAACATATCATCACATCGACTATTGAACATCACGCGGTTGGACATACAGCGGAAATGATCGCGAATACTGGTGAAGCAAAAGTAAGCTATGTGAAAGTCAACCATACAGGAGTTGTTGATTTAATTGATTTAGAAAAACTGCTCCAATCCGGTGAAAAAACATTGGTTTCATTAATGCATGCAAACAATGAAATTTCGACATTATTACCAATGCAAGAAGTTAGCATGCTTTGCCGAAAATATGACGCTTTATTCCATTCAGATACTGTTCAAACCATGGGACATTATACATTTGATTTGAAAGAGTTAGATATTGATTTCATCACATGTGCAGCGCATAAAATTCATGGACCAAAAGGAATAGGATTTCTGTATGTCAATAAGAACATTAAAATGGAACCTCTAATTCATGGTGGAGCGCAAGAAAGAGGATTACGAGGAGGTACTGAAAACGTTTATGGCATTGTCGGCCTTGCAAAAGCAATGGAATTAGCCTTTGAAGATGTTTCGGGACATCAAAAACATGTTCAATCTTTGAAAACTTATTTTATAGACAATTTGAAAAAAGCATTTCCGACTGTTCATTTTCATGGTGAAACAGATCCAGAGAAATCTCTTTATACAGTGCTGAATGTTTGTTTTCCTTCTACCCCGAAAGCAGGGATTTTATTATTTACGTTAGATTTAAAAGGAGTGGCAGTAAGCGGTGGAAGTGCATGTTCTTCTGGTGCAATTAGAGGTTCTCACGTTTTAGAAGGAATAAACGCAGACCCTTCGCGACCAAATGTTCGTTTTTCTTTTTCGCGCTATACAACAAAAGAAGAAATCGATTTTGCATTAGAACAAGTTAAGTCCGTTTTTGAAAAGACGTTAGTATAATCCGTATTTTGTCCTTTGAATGATTGAAAAGGAAAAACATATTCTCATATTAAGTTCTTGGTATCCCAATAAATTTTCTCCATTCTTGGGTAATTTTGTTCAACGTCAAGTACAAATCCTTGCTGATTCTTATAAAATAACAGTTTTGTATACTGTTGCTGATCCAGAACTAAAGGAACTTGAATGTTCAATATCTGAATCCGAAAACCTCAAAGAAATTATAGTTTATCATCCAAAAGGCTCCAACTTTTTTTCACGTAGAAAAGAACAAGACAAAGCTTTTGAGTTTGGCTTAAATTTAATTGAGCAGGTCGATCTGATTCATGCCCATGTTATTATTCCAAAAGGATATTTATATGTCCGTGCAAAAAAGAAATTTTCATGTCCATTAATTGTTACAGAACATGGTTCCTATTATAGAGCCGAGAAAAGAAATAGCTGGTCGTTAAAGGATAAATTCATTTTGAAATACACGAGAAAACACATTGATCAACTGATTGCTGTTTCTGATTTCTTGAAAAGGGATTTAACCTCTTTTTTTGTTGATAAAGAGATTCAAGTAATCCCAAATCCCATTAATACAAACCTTTTTGTACCAAAAGAAAAAAATTCATCAACAACCAAACATTTTCTTCACATTTCAACGCTTGATAAAGCTTTGAAAAATCCAATTGGCATTATTGAAGCAGTTTCATTATTGAAAGATAAAGGATATTCTGATTTTAAATTAACACTCATTTCAGATGAGTCAACAACTGAATTAAAAACATTAGTTGATTCAAAAGAGTTGACAACTCTCATAAATTTAGGTGGACCTTGTACTCCCGAAGAACTCGTTTCTTATTACCAACAATCAGATGCTTTTATCTTATTTTCCGCTTACGAAACATTCTCAATTGTTTTAGCTGAAGCTTGGGCATGCGGTATTCCAACCATTACAACTCCTGTTGGAATTGGATTTGATTTGCCTCATGAAATGGGAATTCAAGTTAAAATCAACGACTCTTTGTCACTAGCTATTGGAATGGAAAAAATTCTTCAAGGATTAACTTTTGACGCTGAGATCATTCGGAAGAAAGCACTTCATTACTCCGATGAAAAAATTATTGAAGAATTAACATCGCTTTATAATAAGCAATTCAATGGATAAAGAAAGAATTCATGCCATTGTAACCGTAGAAGTGAAGACTAGAATTTCTCAACTGTCAATATTACTTTCAGATGCTTTAGACGCCAATTCGAATGAAACAAAAAGTTCTGCTGGCGATAAACATGAGACTGGCAGAGCAATGGCGCATTTGGAACAAGAAAAGATTGCTGGACAACTCTCCGAAATGAATAAGTTGGCAGAAATCCTTCACCGCATTGATGCAACTCAAAAGCACATTAAAATTCAACTCGGAAGCTTGGTTGAAACAACTATTGGTGTATTTTACATCTCGGTTGGAATTGGTGCAATTGAAATCGATAACACTACAATCTTCTGCATGACAGCCGCAGCTCCTTTGGGGAAAGAATTACTTGGAAAAACAGCAGGTGCTGAAATTGTTTGGCAAGAAAAGAAGATTTTGATTGCTAATGTAATTTAGAAAAACACATCTCAGTATATTTCAACTTATCGAGATTCAATTTACAATTCTAAATGAAGAAAGCCATGACCTTCAAATTGCTCATTTTGGGCACCAACCGCTTTGTAGGTATAAAAATAAACTCCTTCTAAAGCAGGATTGCCGTTTACTCTGCCATTCCAAGAAAAATTAATATCCGTTGAAGTGAACACAACTGCTCCCCATCTATTTAAAATACTGATTTCTAGTTGAACAATGTTTTCAAGTTGAAAAGTGAATACATCATTTGAACCATCCGAATTCGGAGTAAACACATTACTTGTTATTAAAGAAACAGGAAGAATTATTGGTGGGTCAAGAACATTAATCGTTGTATATGCAGTATCAGAGCAATTACCATTGTATGCAACCAACATTATCTCATACAACCCTGTTGTATATATTTGTGATTGACTATTCTGATTGCCAATCGGGACTGTTATACCATTACCAAAGTCCCATAAATAGGATGATGCATTTTGACTCGTATTGGAGAAGGCAACCGTAAGTGGCGTATATCCAAAAAGAGGCGTAGCAATAATCCCTGCAATTGGTGAATTTAAGGGCACCACTTGCGCTGAATCAACTTCATGACAACCATTTGAAACAATATCAATATAATACCAGCCCGATGAAAGATTATCCCAAACGGAAGCATTGATAAAATTCGAACTTCCTGAACCTGGACCTGACCATGTATAGATTGGAGGAAAACCAGCTTCAAAAACTCCATTTGTTGTAACTGAAACATAACCAGTGGACGCACCACAATCAGTTGGACCCGTGAAGATTTGGTCAATTGCCCAATCAACTTGTTTAACAGTAATATCAACAAAATCTGAAATAACACAGCCATTTGCCGACGTTCCAGATACACTGTATGTCCCAGATGAAATAGGTGCAAGATCAGTACCTTGAGTACCATCATTCCATAAATAATTACTTACAATTCCGTTAGAAGTTGCAACACAAATTTCAGGTGAATTTTCACAAAAAACCAAATCTGGTCCAGCATCAATCACTGTAGTATCATAACTAACAACAATCGTATCTGATATTAAACAAACCGGAGCGAAATAAATATCGTCAAGTGCAAAATCATTTCCGCCTCCTGATATATTTTGGTTTATAATGCATAATTGGGCAGTTGTGTTTGCTCCTGAATTCCAAACATCATTAAATTCCAACCATTCACATCCAATTGGTGTTGTTGAAAAAATACCGCCAATTTGCACACCATTCACAAAAAATTGCAAATTTGAAATATTGGGGTCAGAAATGGCATTCATGGCCCAGCAAGAAAAAATATAATCAATATTTGGATAAACAGTAACTGTTTGGCACCAAACACTAGTCCCAGCGGTGCTTGAACCATTAGCAATTAACATGTTACCGCTGCCTGTTGTATGGTCTGGACAATTACTAAAATTAGAATGAACATTGTTTGGAGAAGTAGAAATTGCATACGTACCTGGATTTGATAATATTCCCCATGAACCTCCAACCCCAGGAATATAGGCAGTTGAGAAATTATTCAAAGCAGCTGTACTACCACCTTCAAAATCACCATTTAAAATAACATTTGCACCAATAATTGAAGCATTCACAGAATACACACCTGAAGAATTGACGTTAATACTATTATTAGAAGAACCTGTTGACCAAGAATAAAAATCATAGATAGGTTGAACTAATAGATCCAACGTTTCTCCAGTACAGAGCACAGTATCATTTCCAAGATTTATTTGAGGTTCAGAACCATTACATTGAGCAAAAATTTGATTTCCAGAAATTAACACGGTCAGAATTAGAATAAATTTCATTTTATAATTGTTGGTTTTCCAAAGTAAGACAATTAAACAGTTCTAAAGGTTGCAAACATCGTTAATCAAATAGCAAGAATTTATTCTTTTATTCCAAATCGAACAAACTTTTGACGCCTATACTCCTTTCAACTGTGAAGCCCTCTGCATACTTCGCTCCTATCGGTCTGCCCATTTCCAGCATTCTACCTTTGATGAAATCAAAAAACTCTTCACCTGAGATTGGTGTTTGAGGCTCTTTTGAATTTGGATCATAAAATTGTGTTTTAAAGACTTTTATGGACGCTATTTTTCGGTCAATAAATTCAGTAATATCAATAGTAAAATCTGGTTTAATGTAGTGGTCTTGAATGTAATGGTAAATTACTTTTGGACGAAATGCAACTTGAATTTCGTTTTCCCAAGTTGTTTCAAAATTTTTCAATCCGGCAAGAAAACAAGCTTCAGAAACCAATTGCGACCCTCTTCCATGGTCAGGATGTCTATCCTCAATGGCATTAGCTAAAATAATTGATGGTTGAAATCTTCTTATTTGTTCTACAATTAATCGTTTATTCGCCTCATTTATTTCAAAAAAAACATCAGCCATTTTCAAATTCACACGAACGGAAATCCCCATTATCTCAGACGCTTCTTTTGCTTCTGCATAGCGCGTTTCAATTGTGCCACGCGAACCCAATTCCCCTTGTGTCAAATCAACAATTCCAACTTTCTTGCCTTCAGCAATGTGTTTCATGATTGTACCTGAACATGATAATTCAATATCGTCTGGATGTGCTGCAAAAGCAAGAATATCTAATTTAATTGATTCAGGATTCATAATTTGGGATTCGGTATTTATAAATATTTAACTAATAAAACGCCTTTGTGAACTTTGTGCCTTAGTGGTCAAAAATACAAAAACTAATTAAATTATTATAACACTCAACTTCCACCTCGACTATGCTCGGTGTCCGTTTAGTTCAATACCGCTAATCGAGCAACAGTCGTGATGTCGATGTTCGTTTAGGATTGAATCAAAAAAACTATCTCAGTATTATTAGGTTCAACAGAATGAGCAAAATCCTTGATCACATTACCTTCTTCGTCAATTAAAAACTTGTGAAAATTCCACTTTACCTCTGATTTCGATTGTTCTTTCAACCATTTGTATAAAGGATGTGTGTTTTCACCAATAACATTGATTTTCTCCATCATTGGAAAAGTCACACCATAATTCATTTGACAAAAAGCAGCAATTTCATCATTCGTTCCTGGATCTTGTGCTCCAAAATCATTGGAAGGAAAACCAATTATCACTAACCCATCATCACCAAACTCTTCATATAACTCTTCCAGCAATCCAAATTGAGGTGTATAACCACATGCAGAAGCTGTATTGACAACTAATACTTTTTTTCCTTTTAATAATGCTAAATCAAATGCATGACCTGCGATATCGTTTACTGTAAAATTATGAAAGTTCATACTTGTTAAATTTGGGATTTGTAATTCGGGATTTATTTTTAACACATAGAGGTGCACTGAGCTGGACTCCCCTGAGTTTATCGAAGGGTCGAAGTGGCACATAGGACACATAGGTTATTAACAATTCTAAATTTGTAATTTGTAATTAGCAACTTGTAACTAGCAACTATTAACTTCTAACTATTATTCCAATTCCTTCACTTTGTTTGTGTATTGTTTATTTCGAATTGATGCAAAAACAGTAAACAAAACAAAAATAACAACTGTAGCGATGATTCCAGGCGGTATTCTCCCCAGCCCTTCACCTTGTGCATAAGAGTGCAGACCTACCAAATAGAAGTTCACTCCAAAGAAGGTAAATAAAATTGCTGAATAACCCCAAAGACTTACAACATTGAAAACAAATTTACTTCTCAAAGCTGGAATGTAACGTAAGTGCAAAATCACCGCATAAACCAAAACAGAAACCAATGCCCATGTTTCTTTTGGATCCCAGCCCCAATATCTGCCCCATGATTCATTGGCCCAAATTCCGCCTAAGAATGTTCCGATGGTCAACATGAACAAACCAATTGTAATGGTCATTTCAGAAACGTATGTCAATTCGTTGATGTTCAAGGTAACGATTTTACCATTTTTCTGTGTTCTAAAAATGTATAATTTCAAATTAACCAAACTAAGAATTGCTCCTAATCCTAAGAAACCATAACTTCCTGTGATGATAGCAACGTGAATCATCAACCAATAAGACTTTAAAACTGGTTGTAAAGGTGTGATTTCAGGATCCAATAAATTCATTTCAGTGACGAAAATCATCATTGCTGCTAAAATTGCTGTTCCTGCAATGATAACTGGATTTTTTCGTGAGAAAGCAAAACCTGCAATCATTGTGACCCATGCAATAAAGATAACAGCTTCGTATCCATTACTCCATGGAGCGTGACCAGAAATATACCATCTAAATCCTAAACCAACACCGTGATAAACAAATGCGACAATCATTAAAGCTGTTATGACTTGTCCTATTCTTTTAAATATTTTCGATGCAGTTGGTGATGGTTTGATGAAAATTCGAATAAAGAAGATAATCAACAAAATGAATCCGAAAGTCAAATACATCATACTTGAATTTTTAAAAATACTCATCTTATTATAGCTGATTTCCATATTCACTTTCGTTTCTGAAGGCACCACTTTGACTCCTTCTTCACGTTGGAATTTCTTTAAATCAACAAGTAAATTTTCTACCTCATCGTACTTATTAAATTCTGCTGCACGATCCAATTTCGAAATGTAACGCAATGCCAATCCAGATGAAATAGAATCAATTTGCATTAATTCCATGCTTAATGGAACAAACCACGTATTGTTTTTGTCTTCGGCTACAGGCATCAGCTTCATGTATTGCCAGCTAAAGATTGATTGAACAACTTGGAATTTCTCTACCAATTTGATTAATTTCTTATCGTATTCATTGCGTTTAGATTCCAATTTCTGATGCGCTAAATCATAATCAGCCATCAATTTGAATTGACCTGTATTGTCTGCTAATTCCTTGAATGAAGCAAACTCACCCCTTACTTTTAATTTTTCCTTAAGATTGCTTGAAACTTGAATAATTTTCACATCCATCCAATGATCGGGATACATGTGCATACTCATGATTGTTTGCACAGCATTGTACTCTTCAAACTTATTTCCACGGTGAACTTTGCGCAATAATTGATCACACATCGTGTGCATTGGAATAATACGCCCTTGAAAATCTTGCACTAACAAGGAAGCCAATTGATCTGAATGTTCTTCAGATATTACTCTGAAAATTGCTTTTTTGGGAGCTTGAGATGCCGCATGATTGTGTCCATCACCAGCTGAATGTTGTTCTTGTGCATTAACGACTCCAAATACACTAAATCCTAAAACAACTAAAATTGATTTCATCAACAACTCTCTTTTTTCTCTTGATTTTCTTAATTTTTCATTCAATTCTCTGAATCGTCCAATTGGCGCAAATAAGGACAAAATCATCCCCATTGCCATTAATAAATATCCCAGGTATGTGATATTTGTTCCCCACCAATCGTGATTCACACTTAAACGTGTGCCTTTTTCATCGGGATCATAACTTGATTGAAAAAAACGATAACCATCATAATCCATCACGTTATTCATAAAGATTTTTTGGTCTCTTGTATAATTATTCTTTTCATCTAAAATAGAAACTTGACTTTCAAAAGAAGACGCTGCTTGTGACCCAGGATAACGATCTAATTTGAAATCGCGACAAGCTATGTAAAATGGAATTTCAATTTTGGATGAACCATATTCCATTTCATATACTAAGCCGTTCAAGTTGAAAACAACGTGTTGAGGAATTGCGCCCATACCACCTTCTAATTGCACAATTTTTGAGTGCTTTCCATCAGTAACTTTTACAGTTAAATAATCTGAACCAACATTTCTTTTTCCAGATGACATCAGCATTTTTCTTGCATGATTTATCACTTTCTTGAAAACAATTTGTTGTGCACCAACTTGATACAGTGTTGTAGTTTGAAAAGGAACCAGTGTATCAGCAGCAACTTGAACGAACAAAGAATCAGAAACCTCTTTACCCGATTGCCTAGCTTTTTGCATTTCAGCCATTGGTAAATATCGGAATGGTTGCTTGGATTTAATCATGATTTTCGCTCCTTCCTGAAACAACTCTATCCCTGGCATCGCGTCACTTTTTTCAAAAGAAACAGCCTCTTCTCCGACCATTAAAAATCCACCTTTTGTCAAATAATTGGATTTCATTCCGTCAGTAATAATCTCCAAAGCAACTCCTTTAATAGAGTCATTGATAACCAATGAATCAATCATTTTCTTTTGAAAATCGACGTATTCAATTTGAATACCATCAGGGTGATTAGGAAATTCAAAGTCATATTGTAAATAATTATTCGTAATTTCTGACAATAACATTTTTTCACTAAATGGCGGTGTTTGCATTTTTCCATCATTTACTTTAAACCAAAAATGAGGATCAGAAGAATAAATAAAGTTTGATTTCTCGCCTTCTCGAATTAGCATCAGTCCTTCAAAACTGAAATATCGTGTAATTCCAGCACCTATAAGTATCACAATAAATGAAAGGTGGAATGTCAATTGTGCAATTTTTGCACGTTGAAACATGTTGTATTTAATGATGTTAGCAATAAGATTCAACCCAAGATATACCAACAATATTTCAAACCATTTCGCATTGTAAACAATAATCTTTGCCGTTTGAATATCGTAAGCAGATTCTAAAAATGTTGCAGTTGCAATCGCTAAAAGGAAGACAATCATTCCTGTTGCCATCATGCGCATCGAAAAAAATGCTTTTGAAAATTTCTCCATTTGTTTTATTCTAAAATATCTGGTGCAAAAATACACATTGACAAGGTGAAAAGTATGTAATTGTTGTTAAAAGAATTTGTGTATTGATTATAAAGCTAGTCTAGAAAGTGAAACAAAAATTTAAACACATAGGCACATAGAAAACATAGACTATACTGTAAAATCATGTGTTTACATCCTGAAATTCAACTATGTGGCTATGTGTTTTCAAAAACATTTTACTATTATGGTTAAATTTTGAAATTATTTTACATCGCTTCTAAAAAAGCCTCAACGTTCTTTTGAATTCTCCCTTCAATGTTCGTCGTATCAGCTCTTTCGAATTTTTTACCTGTGATTACTTCATACAATTCAATATAACGATCCGTTACTGTTTGTACAAATTCATCTGGCATTATAGGCATTGTTTGACCATCTAATCCTTGGAAATCATTTTCTATCAACCATTGACGCACAAATTCTTTCGATAATTGCTTTTGCGGTTCATTTTTGTCCTGACGTTCCTGATAACCATCAGCATAAAAGAAACGAGATGAATCGGGTGTGTGAATTTCATCAATAAGAATCACTTCACCATTTCTAATTCCAAATTCATATTTCGTGTCAACCAAAATCAAACCGCGTTCAGCAGCCATTTCTGTTCCTCGCTGAAACAAAGCTCTAGTATATTTCTCCATCAATAAATAAATAGCTTCTGGAACAATGCCATTTGCCAATATATCTTCTCGAGAAATATCCTCATCGTGTCCTTCTTCAGCTTTACTTGCAGGTGTAATTATCGGTTCAGGAAATTTATCGTTTTCCTTCATTCCTTCGGGCAAAGCAACGCCACACAGCAATCTTTTTCCTAATTTATATTCTCTTGCAGAATGTCCAGCCAAATATCCACGAATTACCATTTCAACACGCACTGGCTCACATGCATAACCAATCGCTACGGAAGGATCTGGTGTTCCAATCAACCAATTCGGAACAATATCACGTGTTGCATCTAAAAAAAGTGTTGCAACTTGATTCAAAACTTGTCCTTTGTGTGGAATCCCTTTCGGTAAAATGTGATCAAAAGCTGAAATTCGGTCAGAAGCCACCATCACTAAAATTCCGTTCCCAAGCGTGTAAACATCTCTTACTTTCCCTTTATAAACATTGGTTTGACCTGGAAATTCAAAATCAGTTTTAATTATTGCGTTGCTCATTTTTTTACTATTAAAATCTATTGTTCTTTTGATTCTGCTTCATCGAAGGCAGCAATTATTTTCTTTACAAGACTGTGACGAATCACGTCATTTTGATCCAATCTCACTACTTCAATTCCATCGACACCTTTCAACACATCCAACACATAGGACAAACCTGATTTCTGACGATTTGGTAAATCTACCTGCGACATATCTCCTGTGATGACAAATTTTGCAGTCATACCCATACGCGTCAAAAACATTTTCATTTGCATTGGCGTTGTATTCTGCGCCTCATCCAAAATCACAAAAGCTTTGTCCAACGTTCTTCCACGCATAAATGCCAGAGGAGCGATTTCAATGATTCCAAATTCTAACATATCAGCTAGTTTTTCTGGGGGAATCATATCGCGCAAAGCATCGTATAAAGGCATCATGTAAGGATCTAACTTTTCTTTTAAATCGCCCGGTAAAAAACCTAGATTCTCACCAGCTTCCACTGCGGGACGTGTCAAAACAATTCGTTTTATTTCCTTCGCTTTCAATGCTCGAACAGCTAATGCAACAGCTGTATAGGTTTTACCTGTTCCGGCTGGTCCAACGGCAAATACCATGTCATTGTCATTAACCGCCTGCACTAATTTTATTTGGTTGACAGTTCGTGCTTTGATTTTATATCCGCCATTCCCATGAACAAGCGTATCTGAACCATTATCTTTTGAAAGCAATTTTGAACCACCTTCTAGCATTAAATTATCAATGTTGTTTAAAGTCACTTCATTGAACTCATGAAAATGATTCAGCAACAATTCGAATTTTTCTTCAAATTCATCCATCAACCGTTCTTCACCTGTTACAGTTATTTCATTTCCGCGTGCGGTAATTTGTAATGTTGGGAAGAAACTTTTCAGGTGTTTCAGGTTAGAATTGTTCACTCCGAACAGTTCTACAGGATTTATTCCACTTATTTCAATTTTTTTCTCTTGCAATCTGACTATTTTCTAGGTGATTTGACAAAAATTACACCGATTAACCTTATTTTTGGTTCAAAATTAGAAAATTATTCGGCTCATCAAACGACCGAAAGAACGGATATGCAAATAATAACATTAACAACAGATATGGGAGTGCGCGATCATTACGTCGCAGCGATCAAAGGAGCCGTTTTAAAAAGCTGCCCATCTGCCGTTATTATTGATGTTTCGCATACAGTAAAACCATTTGATGTTGCCGAAGCTGCATTTTATATCTCCTCTTGCTTTGAAGAATTTCCTGAAGGAACAGTTCATGTTGTAGGAGTTGATAGCGAACCAATGGTTAACTTTAGTGGTTCTGAAGGTTCTTTTCCATCAGTTTTGGTTTATAAAGGACATTATTTCATATCAAATGACAACGGTTTTTTTGGTGCATTTTTAAAAGATGAACAACCAGATCAATTTTACAGATTAGACGATGTGCTTTCACGCATGGATTTATTCAAATTTCCAACAAAAAATATGTTGGTTCCAGCTG
>Ga0209190_1001364_pt1 | contig 17099 bp, 25 predicted proteins | sample M_140205_XF_Meta_FD_187315 | JGI IMG/M metagenome (GOLD analysis project Ga0209190, IMG submission 187315) | Freshwater microbial communities from Lake Montjoie, Canada to study carbon cycling - M_140205_XF_MetaG (SPAdes) (version 2) | ecosystem: Environmental > Aquatic > Freshwater > Lake... | reverse complement strand
TAGAAGAACTAACTCATACCGACCATCGGGAATTAGAGAACATACCAAATGACGCTGAATTTGCAAATCTTCAAAGGTTGGCTGGTTTCCTTGAAATCGTCAAAAGCGTACTTGGCGGTAAGCCAATTATGGTTAACTCTGCGTTCCGCAGTAAAGAGGTAAATGACGCGGTAGGCTCAAAAGATACCTCTCAGCACCGAGTAGGGTGCGCTGCCGATCTAAGAGTGCCTGGCATGACTCCTGACGAGGTAGTAAAAGCAATCATTGCGTCTGGGATTGGTTACGACCAAATTATTCGTGAGTTTGACCGATGGACGCATATTTCTGTGCCTAATACCCATGATGGAACACCTCGTAAACAAGCCCTTATTATTGATAAACAAGGCACTAGGGTCTACGTTTAGTCTTCTACGCTCATATAAAGAACTGCGACTAGGATGCCTGCGCCTATAAACGCACCAACAAGTAGCACAACAATAATGGTAAGAATACTACTAAGCATCACGACTCCTTATATCGTAAAACCAATCATCTGAGGCAACCCACTTGCGTGACCCGTCCACCGAGTAGGTTTGGGTGGCAACATTAAAGTCTGGTGTTAGTGTTCCTGAGACTAGACTTTGGTCGTACCAAATACACCGATTGTTGGGTTGGCAAGCAAACTGTCCATTGTCGAGTTTAATGAAATTAAAAGATTTGTGTTCCTCTGCGGTCTCAGAAAACCCCGTATCAATGTCGGTCTGGTCTGCACAAAAGTCCACAGTAAACATATAAGTTCCAAAGTGCCATTGGCGGTCTTTACCAAAAACCTTAACACTTAGATTCCTAAGTAAGACCTTTTCAATGATGGTAAACCGATACCCAAGACAATCCCACAACTGGAGAGCGTCTAAGGGTAAGTCCCCACCATCTTTCCAACAGTAAGCGTGAATAGGCAGCTTGTCGTACAAAGCCCCATAACGGGGTAAGAGAGATTCAATCCTAAAGACTTGCCCTCTAATGGCTTTGAGAGACACCCAGATACAGGGTTCTAATTCTCCATGACCCTTGTGTTGGTCATACAGGAATTCTTTGCGTATAAAGCATTTTAAAGGTGGTAGAGAGCCTACTAGATAACTCATTTTGCCCTCGCAAACACATAAAAGTGGCGCACCCGTACATCTCGTTTTTGTATTATTTTGGGGGCTGACCAAAAATGAGGGTAAAAGGTCTTCATAAAATCTTTGTGAAAGGCATTCATAGCAATTCCCTCTGAATTGGGGTTATCTTCCACTCTCGTTCTAAACGGTTAGATTTTGACTTAACCACATTCCCCGTCAAGCAGATTTCTCCCTCTCTCTCCAACTCATGTAACCGCCTAGCGACTTGCATGGACTCCAAACCAGTATGGTAAGCAATACCATCCTTGCCCAAACTTCCGTGGTCTTTAAGGCATTGGATGATCTTGGTGGCGTGGGCTTTGGCAAGGTCTTTGGCAGACCCCGCAGCCACCCAACTTGTCATTGGGTCGCTATTTCTTACTCTTGGATGATTAAAAGTCGATAGTGTCATCGAAGTCCTTTGGCTTTGGTGCGTTCATATATGCCCAACCAGACCACCCACCCTCAACAATGGGCATACAGTCAAATTTGAGCATTGGGCCGTTCTTGGTCTCGATTACCGAGCCTATGCGCTGATAGCGGTTTTTCTCCTGTCCGTCTTTGTTGGTGTATTTACCTGTAATAACAGACACTTCATATTGGGTTTTAGACATTTTTAACTTTCAGATTAGTTAACTTATTCACCTTGTCATCTAACTCGGCTAGGAACTGGATAACCTCTTTCTCCAACATTGCTACATATTCGGGGTCAAACTCAACCCTTTTGACAAACAATTGAAGTTCTTGGGGTAGGCGTGGGTCGAAGGAAATGAAGTCTGCCCATTGGCGTTCACAACATCTAAGCTGCCATTGAATCTGCGGAAAATATTTGGTAGGAACTTTGTCTGCCAACAAGGTCTCGATTGCTGTATTTGATTGAGGGCATTTCACTTCAATGCACCCAAATAGAGATACGAGACCATCGGGACTTGCGCCAGCCATAGGAATTGTTGGGTGATCAACAAACCCCACAGTCTCAACCAAAACATTTGTGGCATTTTCGTAAGCCGAGATAGCCAAGGCTTCATTGGCTACCCCCCACTCGATTGCACTATTTGTAAAAGACTCTGCCTTTTGTCCTGTAAGGCGTTCACAGATCAATTGCGCCATATAGTTATCCCGACTAGCGGAGTAACCTGATTTGGTCTTGGCGATCACATCTGCCACCCGACTAGCGGTTACTTTGCCCAGACGGGCTGTGAACCAAGCATCCGAGCGTTGTTCTATTTGTTCAGTCATTTGAGTTTCCTTTTCATTAAATCTTTAGCACCAGTTACCGCCTCTAACCATTCCTTATCCGTACCCGCAGACTTGTAAGCCTCTTTAAAGCGCGTCTGGAGTTCCTCTAAGGTGGTGGACTCGCTGATAAAGGTAATGTGGTCTTGCATCTGGTTGTGGTTAGCCTTGGTCTCTTTAACCGCAGGCTTTGTAGCTGCATTGCCATCATCATCCTCGGGGGCTTGCCCTGTGGCTGCCATGAGCGAGGCTCTGCGGATGTAGGTCAAGCACGACATAAACCCTTGGGGGTCGTGTTTAGGTGAGGGAAAAAACAACTTACCGCAATCAAGCCGTTCACCTGATTCATGTAGGAAACTGGTCTCACAGACAACCCCGTCTGGGTGCTCTGTGGTTGTTTGGAATAGGAATATCCCATTGTCGTTTAAAGCCCCTATAACCGAATCAACGCAAGATGCTAGGTCAACATACTTGGAACGGAAATGAGGGTTTGTAGCGTTTTTTAGGGCGGGTGCAAAGGCTTTCTGTGCCTTGACCAATGCTGTCGCAATATTCTTCATGTTAGTTTCCTGTAATTAAGAGGGCAAAGATAAGACCAGAGACAAAGCCAGACAACCAAAAGATCGTCTGATCTACCAAGGTAGGTTTGTCGGATGTGAACGGGCCTTGAATGGCGTGTTGGATGTATTTAGAGTGTTTCATGCGTAGTCCTGTTTAGCGTAGTAACGATCAAGTGCTGCGGAGAGTTTGCTTTCTTCGCGTTCTACATGGCAAGCCTTTTCGTACTGGCGTTCAAAGTTTTGTATAACTTGATCGCGTAGCATCTCGGTGACTAACTGACCACCGATATAAGCAAAGTGAAGACTCTGCGAGTAGGGGTCAAAAAAGCAATCAACTTCTGTAAAGTCGCATATACAAGTCATGCGATCAAATTCTGCGTGTTCGTCTGCGTAGTTCATACTATCTCCAAAAGACCCTATGCGATGTGCTGTGGGCATGGCATAACTATAAGCCAACTTAACTGTTATTTTCTAGGGATAAACCCTAATACAGAATAAGTTTACTTATGTAGAATATTGGGCATGACAAAAGAACATCTTATCCGTCTGGCAGGCTCACAGCGTGATCTTGCCGACATTCTTGGTATTAGCCAAGCTGCGGTTTCGCAATGGAAGACAGTCCCCAAGGCTCGAATATGGCAATTGTTGGTTTTAAAGCCTAAGTGGTTCAAGTAAGATATATAATGGAGGCTAGGCTACCCTTAGCGGGGGAAAAGGCGATTCGTTACCGCCCTGCCATAGTTTCCTTTTGAGTAACGGCAACCGAGAACGTCAGGTTATGCACTATTACAATTTTCATATTGGTGACTACAAGTCACACACTAGCCATTTGTCCGTCATTGAGGACATTGCTTATCGCAGGCTACTGGATTTCTACTATCTTCACGAAAAGCCCATAAAGCAACAAAACATTGCTCGCCAGATTGGTATGCGTGAACACGAACAAGATGTGTTGACAATTCTTGACGAATTCTTTTTATCATCTCCAGAAGGTTTTGTTCACCCAAGAGCCGACAAAGAGATTTCTAGGTTTAAAGAATTTGCCGAGGCGGGCAAGCGTGGCGCAGCTAAAAGATGGGGGGCTAATGGGGAGGCTAATAGCCCCCCTAATCCCACCCCAATAGCAACCAATAACCATAAACCAATAACCAATAACCATATAAATACAGATATATGCCCACCTAGCGGTGAGCCAGAAGATAAAACAGGTTTACCAAAATGCTTTCACGAAGAGGTAATTGACCTCTACCACATACATTTGCCAACCTTACGCAAGGTGGAAATTTGGAACGAGACCCGTAAGGGTTATCTCAGGCAGAGGTGGCGAGAAGTGGCTTTGGAGTTATCTGCTGCCAAACCAATAACCGCCCAAGATGTGCTGAACTGGTGGGCTGAGTTTTTTACCCATATTGGCACTTCCAAGTTTCTGACAGGCAGAGTCAACGACAAGTCTGGGCGGTCTTTTGTTGCTGACCTAGAGTGGATACTAAAACCAAGCAATTTTGCAAAAATCGTGGAAGGAAAATATCATGTCTCTAACTAATTTCAAAAACAACCAAAAGCAAGATAACGGGTTTGACGAAGAGCAAAAACTTATGTGCTCTGTGCTTGGTTGCCCAAAGCGTTGGACTGTCCACCTAAGTGGTGACCGCCCTAAGTGTTCCGAGCACCAATGGGTTAAAGACCCTGCTGAATACCGCAGACCTATCATTGCACAACCAGTTAGTCGTACTGTTCAACAATGGTACGAGAAGGAGGAATTTTGAATGAGTTGGCTCTTTTCGCGGGTGCTGGTGGAGGAATACTTGGGGGAAAACTCCTTGGATGGCGAACAGTCTGTGCAGTCGAGTGGGAAGCCTACCCCGCAAGCGTATTGTGCGCCCGACAAAATGACGGATTTCTCGAAACTTTCCCGATTTGGGATGACGTTCAAACCTTTGACGGAAAACCTTGGAGAGGAATTGTTGATGTCGTATCGGGAGGCTTTCCGTGTACCGATATTTCAGTTGCAGGAAAAGGAGCAGGAATTGATGGAGAAGCCTCTGGAATGTGGCGAGAAATGGCTCGCATCATTTGCGAAGTACGACCCAAATACGCATTCATTGAAAACTCACCAATGCTTACTGTTCGAGGACTCGACAGAGTTTTGTGCGACATTGCCAAAATGGGGTTTGATGCGAAATGGGGAGTGTTGGGAGCATCAGAAGTTGGAGCAAACCACAAACGAGAAAGAATATGGATTGTTGCCAACTCCCTGCGCGAGGGATGGAAGGGGAGCAAGGTCTTTACAAGCGCAAAAAAAAGCAAGCCGTTGTGCAACAAACAGTTTGCCAGATTACTTGAGGATTCTGCAAAATTGGCAGTACCCACCAGTAGTGGTGGCGGAATACATGATGGGGTGGCCTGTCGGATGGACAGACTTAAAGCCATTGGAAACGGACAAGTGCCACTTTGTGCAGCAACCGCTTGGAGACTCTTAAATGACGAAAAATGAAGCCCATGCAATCCTTGACAAAATCAGAGACGGAATGTCCATATCTGGCGCAACTCAAGCCTTGGAACGGACAGGAGACATTCCTCGATTACTTAACCCAGCACTACGCTTTATTGGCGATGAACAAAGGAACAATCGACCATGCCAGGCACATGACCAAGTTGCTGAAGTCGGATTTTCCTACTCTGCCTACCTTGATTGTCCAACGACTGAAAGAATTGCGTGACACTAATCGTAACTTTTGAGGTCGAAGGTGACCCAGTACCGAAGGGCAGGCCAAGGTTTGCCAGACGGGGACAGTTTGTCCAAACCTACACAGATGCCAAAACAATTGACTACGAAACCCATGTAGCGATGAAAGCCAGACAAGCAATAGGCGCATCAGAGCCACTACAAGGGGCTTTAACTGTGTTTTTATACCTTCGCTATGGTGTACCTACTTCCTACGCTAAAAAGCGCAAGGAAGCCTGTTTACTGGGAGTGGAATATCCCAAGAAAGTGGATATTGACAATGTTTACAAAAGCATTACTGACGCAATGAACGGGATTGTCTACATGGATGACAGCCAGATCGTAGAGGCGCACATCACCAAGGTCTATGCTGAGACTGCTGGCGCAAACATCATGGTGCAAGAATGCGAGTAGAGTTAAACAAGGATAACGCGACCGCGGTGATGGGAAACCTTTGGCCTAAAGTCAAAGAAGCCCTAGCATCTGGCAAGCAATTAACTTTGGAGATCAAAAACGCTAGTCGGTCATGCCCACAGAACTCCAAGTATCACGCCATGATTGAGGAGATAGCCCAACAAGCCTCGCACTTGGGCGCAAAGTGGGATGCCGAGGATTGGAAACGAATGCTTGTTTGGCAATTTTGTAAAGACCAAAAACTAAACGAGGGCAAAATCGTGCCAAGCCTAGACGGGACGGGCATTGTGCAGCTTGGTCAGCAAACCCGTAAATTCAGCAAAGAGCAAGCCTCAGAGTTTGTGGAGTGGCTACACGCATGGGGTGCAGAACACGGGGTGACTTATGAACAATAAGCCAACAAGCAAAGAACGCGATCACATAACAAAAATAAAAGAGATGAACTGTGGCGTATGTAATGCGTCTGCCCCAAGTGACGCACACCACATCGTCCAACATGAGCAATATCTTTGCATTCCGCTATGCAAAGATTGTCATCAAGGGGCGTTTAACGGAATACACGGACAGCAAAGAATATGGAAGGTTTATAAAACAAATGAGATGACAGTATTGAACGAAACGATAAGAACCTTGCTAAAATAAAGATGAGCAGTTGCCTTTGGGGGGTGCTCTCCCCCACCTTTTTAGGATATATATGGCTTACGAAAACCAAAAAGATGTTGCAGACTTCATAAGCACATTACTCCACTCGGGAACTGTTACCCACTTCATGCACTTGTCCACCACCGATCTAGGTGTGCATAAAGCCTTGGGCAAATACTATCCCCAGATCATTGAGTTAACCGATAGATTTGCAGAAGCCTACTCAGGGTGTTACGAGCGCATCAAAGATTTCCCAGAAAACTTCCATAATGCTAAAGACCCAATGAAATACATGGTTAGCATACAAAACTATGTAATAAAAAACAGAAAAGCAATGCCTGATGAGAGTCAATTGCAAAACATTGTTGACGAAATAGCGGAATTGATTGACAGGACGATCTATCGTTTAGGGTTGCAATGATCAGAATCTTTGCAGGCTACGACCCTCGGGAGGCTATTGGGTATCATGTTTTTACCCAATCCTTAATAGAGCGCACCTCAGAGGCGGTGGCGATCACGCCTTTTTTTGGCAAGCAAAGAGACGGGTCAAACACATTTATCTATCAAAGATTCCTAGTGCCTTACTTCACAGGGTTTAGAGGTAGGGCGATATTTATGGATGCAAGCGATATGCTGATGCTTGCCGATATAGCCGAACTGGACAAGTTATTTGACCCCACTAAGGCGGTACAAGTAGTTAAGCACAATTACTTTACCAAGCACAAAAGGAAATACATCGGCACAGCGATGGAGTCCAAGAACGAGAACTACCCGAGAAAGAACTGGTCGAGCCTGATACTGTGGAACTGTGAGCATCCTGACAATAGGGTGCTAGACCCTGACTTTGTGGATGACCATACAGGAAGTGAACTGCACAGATTCGAATGGCTCAAAGACGATCAGATCGGTGAGTTACCACAAGAGTGGAATGTATTGGTGGGTGAGGACGATCAAGATGCAAAGATCGCGCATTACACTTTAGGCATCCCAGAGTTTGAGCATTACAAGAACTGCGCCTATTCTCAGGAATGGCACAAAACCAAGTCAAGAATGCTTAACGGACTGATCAACATGAAGGAAAACGCTTATGCCTAGCGTTGTTAACACTAAATGCTTATGTCTGAAACTAAAGTAGTTAAAAGTAGGAAGAAAGCAGGAGGGCGCACATCAGGAACGCCCAACAAGACCACACAACAGGCAAGGGAGGCGATTGCTTTGTTCGTTGATGGTAATGCACACAGATTAGCAGAGTGGCTAGATGCGGTCGCTAATGGCATCCCTGAGGCAGATATAAAACCCAACCCTGCAAAGGCATTTGAGTTATTCCAAAGCGTAGTGGAATACCATGTACCTAAACTTGCTAGGACAGAGATAACAGGCGCAGATGAAGGCGCAATCGAAATGGTGATTAAGTGGGAAAGCGCGAAGTAATCATTCCCTACTCTCCGAGAGAGGCATTCATGCCCTTTCACCAAAGGACGGAGAGATGGTCTTGTCTGGTGGCACACCGAAGGGCGGGTAAGACAGTCGCAGCTATCAACGATTTGATACGCAGAGCATTGACCGAGGGTGGGGTGAGAGCACAGTACGCTTATATAGCCCCGTTCAGAAGCCAAGCCAAGTCGGTAGCGTGGGATTACCTAAAGTTCTATGCCCAACCCGTAAGTAAGAGCACCAATGAGAGCGACCTAACAGTCGAACTGGTCAACGGGGCAAAGATCAGACTATTTGGCTCAGACAACGCAGATGCCATGCGTGGACTCGGATTTAACGGGGTATACCTAGACGAGTACGGAGACTTCAAGCCTAGCGTATGGGGTAATGTGATACGCCCAACGCTGAGTGACAGGCTCGGATGGGCTGTGTTTGGGGGAACTCCTAAGGGAAAGAATCAGTTTCACGACATTTACAGAGTTAGCCAGGCAACGCCAGATTGGTTTTTGCTACGCTTGCCAGCCACAGTTTCTAAGATATTGGCAGACTCGGAATTGAGGGCAGCGCGTGAGCAATTAAGCCAAGACCAGTATGACCAAGAGTATGAGTGCTCGTTTGAGGCAGCTATCCTTGGGGCGTTCTACGGACAAGAGATGCGCCAAGTAGACACCGAGGGTAGAGTCAGAGACCTCAAGTTTGACCCTGATGCGCCAGTATTTACAGCGTGGGACTTAGGCTATCGAGACGATACTGCGATTTGGTGGTATCAGGTAGTCAGGGGTGAAATTCATGTGATGGACTACTACGCGGTCTCAGGCGCATCCATTGAGGAAATAGCCAATGTTGTGAATAGCAAGGGCTATCGGTACACCAAGCACTTCCTACCCCATGACGCTAGAGCCAAAACCCTTGCATCTGGTGGCAAGTCAATCCTTGAACAACTTGCTAGTCACCTTGGAGGGATTGGCAAACTAGCCATAGTGCCAGAAATAGGTGTTCAAGACGGGATACAGGCGGTGCGGATGATTCTCCCGAAGTGCTACTTTGACCCGATCTGTGATGAGGGGCTAGAGGCACTCAGACAGTACCAAAGAGAATATGATGAGGACAAGAAAACTTTTCGTCAAACTCCAAGGCATGATTGGTGTTCACACCCCGCAGATGCGTTTAGAATGCTTGCAGTCGCGTATCGACAAGACAAGTCAAACGAACCCCAACCCAAAGGGAAGACTTTACAGACGATCACGTTAGACGAATTGTGGGATTTTGAAACTACACATAAAGAGGAACGCATATGAGTGCACCAGTAGCAGAAGTCGGTGGATACAAGAACATCACAGCAACGGGGGCGGTCTCGACAGGGGCTTGTCAACTCATAGGGTTCTATGTCAACAATACATCAAGTGGAACGCTAGTCTTGCGCGATGGTGGCTCGGGTGGTACTGTGATGTCTGGAACTATCACCCCAGCAATCGGGTTTCACAGATTCCCTGCGAATGTGGGTGTTAGTCTCTACGCCACCATTGGTAGCACTTTGGATGTGACATTCTTCTACGCGGCTTAATATGTACGAGAACGCCTACGATGATGGGGCTTATGAGGAAGATCAAGGCCCGTTCTGGCACGACCAACTAGACAAAGCCGCCAAGGTCTTTGACAAGTGGGAAAAGCGCGGTAAGAAGGTAGTAAGACGCTACCGAGATGAGCGCGATGCCATTGAGATGCCAAGGATGAAGTTCAACATCCTTTGGTCAAACATCTCTGTGTTATTCCCTGCACTCTACGGACGCATGGCAAAGCCAGAAGTCTCCCGTAGGTTCATGGATTCAGACCCCGTAGGTCGATTAGCCTCCACCATGCTAGAGCGCGTGGTTGAGTACGAAGTAACGCAATTCAATGACTTTGACTCCGCAATGCGTGGGGTGGTTGAGGACAGACTGTTGCCTGGTCGCGGTACAGCGTGGGTGCGCTATGAGCCAATCATTGTTGGGCAAGAGCCACTAGAAGCTGCGACAGGCATTGAGCCAGACGAAGGCATTGAGATTACCAACACAGAGGAAGTCGAGCGCGTTGACTCAGCGCACAGCCCTGTGGATTATGTCTATTGGACAGACTTTCTCCATTCACCAGCCCGAACATGGGATGAGGTGTGGTGGGTAAGCCGTTGGGTGTACATGACACCCGAAGAGGGCATTGAGCGTTTTGGTGATGTGTTCAAGAATGTGCCATTGCACGACCAGAATGACGATATAGACTCCAAAAACCCAATGACTGCCAAAGCCACCTATGGCAAGAAGGCTAAAGTCGCTGAGATATGGAACAAACGCACAAAGAAGGTCTGTTGGGTTGCCAAGGGATACCCCCAAGCACTAGATGAGCGTGATGACCCTCTAGAGTTAGAGCAGTTTTTCCCTTGTCCAAAGCCTTTATTGGCTACTACGACAAACGGGTCGATGATTCCAGTACCAGACTACTGCGAATATGAAGACCAAGCCCAAGAACTAGACAACCTCACACAGCGCATTTACCTATTGGTGAAGGCTTGCAAGGCGGTCGGTGTGTTTAACGCTGAGTTTAAGGAACTTGGGCGGTTATTCACAGAGGGCGTGGACAACAAACTGTTCCCCGTGACCGCGTGGGCAGCAATGAGCGAAAAGGGTGGGCTAAAAGGCGCGATAGATATGCTCGATACGAGCGCAATTATCAAGACCTTACAGCAACTTTACCAATCCCGAGAGGTTGTCAAGCAGTCCATCTACGAAATCTGTGGAATATCAGACATTTTAAGGGGTGCTACTAACGCAAACGAAACCCTTGGTGCTCAACAACTGAAAGCCAACTTTGGTAGCCTGAGATTAAGGGCTACTCAGGGCGATGTAGCGAGATTTGCTACTGATCTGTTCCGCATCAAGGCGCAGATCGTTTGTAAGTTCTATCCACCTGAGTTGATTGTTGAGATGTCTGGGGTGATGAACACGCCAGAGGGTCAGAATCCGCAATTGTTGCAAGCTGCGGTGCAGATGCTCTCCAACAGCACTATTCGAGACTTCCACATCCAAGTCGAAGCAGACACATTAGCCCAGATTGACGAGCAAGCCGACAAACAGAATGCAAACGAGGCAGTCCAAGCGATTGGTCTGTTCTTAGGTCAAGCCTTACCGATGGTGCAACAAGCCCCTGAGATGTTGCCCATGATGAGCGAGATGCTCTTATTCTTGGTACGCAGATACAGGGCAGGCAGAGGTCTAGAGTCGGCAATTGAGCAAGCAATGAAGTCATTACAAGCCAAAGCACAACAAGCCCAACAACAACCGCCTCAACAAAACCCTGAGATGCTCAAGTTACAGGCTGAACAACAAGCCGAGCAGATGCGTATGCAAGCCCAAGCGCAAACTGAGCAGATGAAAATGCAAGCCCAGGCTCAACTTGAGCAAGGCAAAGCCCAACTTGAGATGCAAATGCAAGAGGCGAAAGCCCAAGCAGATATGCAACTAGAGCAGATGAAAGAGCAGTTTGCCCTACAACTTGCCAACAACGAGTTACAAGTCAAGGCTCGGGAGATGCAAGGGCGTGAGGAATACGAGCGTTGGAAAACCGAGTTGGACGCTGCGACCAAGATCATGGTGGCAAGAATTGGAAGCAACCCTGGCGTTGATTTGCCCGTAGTGGAGGCGGCAGCCGCTCAAATTACAAATGAGTTAGGCGCACCAATCGTTCAAGCAATGGACAAAATGGCAATGATGCAAGATCAGATGGCAAATATGCACGGACAAACCATGCTAAACATTGGCGAAGCAATTAAAAAACTCGGTGCGCCAAAGAAGGTAGTGAGGGGTGCTGATGGTCTAGTAATAGGCGTGGAGACAGTATGAGCCTAGTCCTAGCCGATAGGGTCAGGGAGACCACCGAAACAACGGGAACAGGCACGATTACTTTAGGTGGCGCGGTACAAGGCTTTCAATCATTTTCAGTAATTGGCAACAACAACACCACCTATTACACAATTAACCGCAATACAGAGTGGGAAGTCGGCATTGGGACTTACTACGGGGGGACACTAAGCAGAGATACTGTTTACGCATCCTCTAATGGTGGGGCTAAAGTCAATTTCAGCGCAGGCTCAAAGGATGTGTTTGTTACCTACCCTGCAAGCAAGTCAGTCAATGAAGACGCTAATAATCGGGTATTGATACCTTACACAAGTGGCACAACCAATGTTGGCTCTTTAAATGTAGGTGATGCTACTGCTCACACAGATACGGGCGTGATAGCAGGGTTTACGGCAAGTGAGCCGTTATATCTTTATACAAGCCTACAAAACACAAGTTCAGCAAACACGAGTTATGCAAGTTATGCCGTCAATGATGGTGGGCATACTGCTTATGGTGAACTAGGAATTAACAACGCTAATTACAGTTACTCGGCTGCGGGATACCCAAATAACGGGTTTTCTACGCCATTGGCTAGTTTTGTAGAATCATTTGGTGGGCCGTTAGTCTTAGGGTCATGGGATAGCCAAAAGATTAGTTTTATTGTCAATGGGTCTGTAAACACTACGGACGCAATGACGATCAACACCAATGGGTCGGTAGCGTTTAATGGTCAAGTAGGAACGTTAGGACAGGTTCTACAAAGCAATGCCACAAGCGCACCTACTTGGGTAACACCATCTAGCGGAACTGTTACATCGGTAACTGCGACAAGTCCTGTTGCATCAACTGGTGGCACAACTCCTGTCATTTCAATGCCAGCAGCTACCACCTCAGTAAATGGATATTTGACATCAACCGATTGGACTACGTTCAATGGTAAAGGTAGCGGAACTGTAACTAGTGTTGCCGCCACCGCTGGCACAGGCATCAGTATTACGGGCAGTCCGATTACAACAACGGGTACGCTAAATATTACCAATACTGCACCTGATCAAACTGTGGCATTGACAGGGGCTGGTACGACTAGCATTACTGGAACATATCCTAACTTTACGATTACTTCCAATGATTCAACAACTGGTACTGTAACAAGCGTATCTGCACTTACTTTAGGCACATCAGGGACTGATTTAGGTTCTACTGTGGCTAATGGAACTACAACTCCAGTAATCACTTTAAATGTACCTACCGCATCTGCGACTAATCGTGGCGCATTAAGTTCTGCTGATTGGACTACGTTTAACAACAAAGGGGCAGGAACTGTTACAAGTGTTGGTGGAACAGGAACAGTCAACGGCATCACATTGACAGGCACAGTTACATCAAGTGGTAATTTAACCCTTGGTGGCACATTAGCAAACGTCAGTCTTGCAACACAAGTAACTGGTAATTTGCCTGTTACTAATTTAGGTAGTGGTACATCGGCATCTGCTACAACATTTTGGCGTGGCGATGGTTCGTGGGCAACACCTAGTGGTACAGGAACTGTTACAAGCGTAGCGGCAACTGTTCCATCATTCTTGTCTGTTACTGGCTCACCAATTACAACAAGTGGAACATTGGCAATTACATTGTCTGGTACAGCGTTGCCAGTAGCAAATGGCGGTACTGGTGCAACGACATTGGCTGGTGCGTCTATTGCCACTTACTCAGGTACAGAGACGCTAACTAACAAGCGTATTGATCCAAGAGTTACTTCAGCCGCATCCGCATCAACATTAACACCTGATATATCGGCTAGTGATGTTTATGCCTACACAGCGTTGGCGGCAGGACTCACTATCAATGCTCCAACAGGAACACCTCTTGATGGAGACAAGTTGATGTTTAGATTGCTAGACAACGGCACAAGCAGAGCATTGACTTGGAATGCAACATACACAGTTATTGGTGTAACTTTGCCAACAGCAACAACTATCAGCAAAACAACTTATGTCGGTTGTATTTATAACGCCAACAACACTCGTTGGGATGTAATTGCAGTAACTACACAGGCTTAATATGATAACAATCGACTTCTCATTTCATTCACAGTACGGAACTTTTGCAGATGCTTTGGTTTTAGAAGATGACCACGGATTAACCCAAGACGAAATTAATGCAATACAACAGCAAAGGTTTAATGATTGGGTTTTCATAATAACTGCATCTCCATCTGAGGAGGCTTAATGGCTAATAGATATTGGGTAGGTAAAGGTGGCACATGGGATGCTACAACCACAACCAATTGGTCGGCAACATCAGGGGGCTCTTCTGGTGCATCTGCTCCTACTTCTGCTGATTCAGTATTTATTAATCAAGCACAGGCCATGACAATCACAATATCTGGAACAGCCTCTTGTCTTGATTTAACAGACACCAATACCATTGCACATACTTTTGCTGGAACAGGAGTATTAAATATTAGTGGGTCTATGACTTTATCCACAACTACCACATGGAGTGGTACTGGTGCTATTACATTTAAAGCCACGACAACAGGTAAAACAATTACACCAAATGGTGTAACTATAAGTGGTGCAATTACTTTTGATGGTGTAGGTGGGGCATGGAGTTTGGGTGGTGCATTAACAATGGCTTCTGGAAAATCTATAACATTAACAAATGGAACTTTAGATTTAAATGGAAAAACTTGTACAACTGGAACTAACTTTACAACTGCAACAGGAACAAAGGATTTAACTTTTAATGCTGGAACTTTAGTTTGCCCAGCGGCTTCAGCAACAGCATTTAATAATGCTGTACCCACGGGATTTACTATAACCGCAGGAACAGGGGTAGGCGTAATTTCCATGACTGCCGCAACCGCTAAGACGTTTGTGGGGGGTGGCTCTACGTTCAATTGCACATTACAAAACGCTGGTGCTGGCGCATTGACCATAACAGACTCAAACACATTTACAAACATTTCTAACTCTGTACAACCGACTACATTTACCTTTACTGCTGGTACAACAACCACAGTAACTAACTGGAACATCAATGGAACTGCGGGTAACTTAGTGACAATTGGCTCTGCAACTGCCGCAAGTCACACATTGTCTAAAGCAAGTGGAACTGTAAATTCAAATTATTTGTCTATCAGTAGGTCTACGGCTACGGGAGGGGCTACTTGGAATGCAGGGGCTAATTCCACAGATGGTGGTAATAACTCAGGATGGATATTTACTGCACCACCCGCAACAGCAACAGGCAATTTTTTGGTGTTTTTCTAAATGTTTGGCTTTAATTCCTTTGCAGAACAGCCCTTTGCAGCTATTGCGCCAGCAGGCGCACCCATCATTGATATTCCCCTTGGTGGACACTTTGGCTTTGACGAGAAAAAGCGCGATAAGCAATGGGAATCCGAACGCAAAGTAGAGGCTCAGAGGAAACAAAAACTCCATGAGGCTATCTTTGGTCTACCTCCCGAGGTAAGGGAAGAGATCACAACCGCCCCCGAACAAACCATAGAGATTGCGGTCAGAAAACAAATTGATTATGATTCGCTGATGGAAAAGGTCAAAATCTTAGAAAACAAGGTTAGGTTGAAGCGAGATGAAGAAGACATTGCAATGATATTGGAGATGATGTGAGACAAACTTGGGTATTTCCATCTGACGGGTCAGAGCCTTACGAAAAGCACCTTGGCCCACTTAATGAGCGATATTCTGTGATGGGCGATATAGCCCCATTTATGTCTCCTGACGGGATAATGATTGAGGGTCGCGCCCAATGGCGTGAACACCTAAAGCGCACAGATTCCATTGAGATGGGGCATTCAGACGTTAAATATGCTCAAGAGCAATGGAACAAGAAGAAACAAGCGCAGAATGATCGTCTACGGGGTCAATTGCAAACAGTCCAAGAGTTTGACCGACCAGGCGCGCCAATAGCACCGACAAAGATGTCAAATTTAAATGTAGAAATGGCAAATCGGTTGCATAATCGCCCCATGCCAGAACGCAAAGAGATGATTAAGTTAACTTTAGACCAAATGAAAAGGATGAGATAAATGGAAAACGAAGTTGTCGCACCCGACACGATTGACCCAACTCCCCCAGAACCAGAGATTAAAACGGAATCTGCCGAAGTAGAACCGAAAGCAGAGCCTCTCAGTCGAGCAGAGGTAATCCGCGAGGCACTCAAAAAAGACACTAAAGAGCCTAAAGAGGCTAGAACAGAGAAAACCCCCAAATTCCCTACTCCTGAGAGACAGGAAAAGCCTGCTATTCAAGCCCCTGATATGCCCAAGTCTCTTAAGTTAGAGATGAAAGCACATTGGGAGAAAGCACCCCCTGAGTTACGCCAAGCAATAGCCCAGAGAGAGGCAGACTTTGAGCGTGGCATCAACAACTACAAGAGTCGGGATGCCGAGGCAAAGCAGATTACAGACCTTTTCCAACCCTACGAGTGGATGCTGAGAAACGAGAACGCAACGCCTGCAACGGCTATTGCGCCACTATTACAGACCGCAGCACTCCTACGAACTGGAACGCCACAACAGAAGTCTCAGGCTGTGGCACAGATGATTAAGCAGTTTCAAATACCGCTAGATCAGGTCGCATCCCACTTTGGTGGTGAGCAACCACAACCACAAGATAATCACTACAATCAACTTGCGCAACAAGTTCAACAACTGACTCAGCACATCACGCAGAGCCAGTATGAGGCGCAGAAACAGAATGAAAGCCGAGCACTCTCGGTAATCCAGCAGTTTGCGGCTGACCCTGCGAATGCACATTTCGAGGCAGTCCAAGACAGGATGTTGTCGCTTCTCCAAGCACCGCACGTTCTGGGGGACACGGGAAATATGTCCGAGCGCGAGAAATTGCAATTGGCGTATGAAACGGCCATTCGGTTAGACCCTGCGATTTCGCAACAGATGTTTGCTCAACAGCAACAGACATTGCAAGCCCAGAGTCAAGCCCAGAGAGCAAAAGCTGCGGCAGTTCAGATCAAAGGCGCACCAAGCGCGGGTTTGACTACCGCATTAAATCAAACTGACCGCAGGGCTGTAATTGCTAACGCATTACGA
>Ga0209190_1001363_pt1 | contig 17099 bp, 13 predicted proteins | sample M_140205_XF_Meta_FD_187315 | JGI IMG/M metagenome (GOLD analysis project Ga0209190, IMG submission 187315) | Freshwater microbial communities from Lake Montjoie, Canada to study carbon cycling - M_140205_XF_MetaG (SPAdes) (version 2) | ecosystem: Environmental > Aquatic > Freshwater > Lake... | reverse complement strand
CCACCCCAGGATCGCAGCTGCCGCCTGCACCAACATATCGATCATTCAATGGGCAGGGAAATAATCTTGTGAATCCATTGTGGGGCAGCGCGATAAGCGATTACTTGCGCGAGCAAAGCGGCGCTCATTATGCGGATGGGAAGTCAGCGCCGAACGGTGCGAGTCGACCAAGCGCACGCGTGATCAGTAATGCACTTGTGGCGCAAGGTGATCTGTCGACTGCCGACGAGCGCGGATTGTCGGCTTTGATGTATGAGTTCGGGCAATTTCTCGATCACGACATTGGCCTTGCCGCAGGTGGCACGACAGAAGCATTCGACATCAGTGTGCCATCGGGCGATCCTTGGTTTGACCCGCAAGCGACAGGTACAAAAAAAATCTGGATGGATCGTTCGGCATTCGATGCGAACACGGGGACAACGAAACCGCGTGAACAGGTCAACAAAGTCACTGCTTTTATAGATGCTTCGCAGGTCTATGGGTCCGATGCGACTCGTGCAGCGTGGCTACGAACATTTGTGGCGGGACGAATGAAAGTGCGAGTAACGGAGTTTGGCGAGATGCTTCCGCTGAATGACGGAACGCAAATCAACGACGATGCCCTTGGAAATCCTCCAACGAGCCTTGTTGTCGCAGGCGATGTTCGCGCCAACGAGCAGCCTGGGCTGACCACGCTCCAAACAGTTTTCGTGCGAGAGCATAATTTTCAAGCCGCACGAATTGCTGCAGCGCATGCCAGTTGGAATGACGAAAAGATCTATCAAGAAGCGCGCAAATTCGTCGTCGCAGAAATACAGGTCATTGTGTACGGCGAATTTTTGCCGTCGCTGCTTGGGCAACCCCTGCCGCCATACAGCGGATACAAACCAAATGTGAATCCTGGAATCAGCAACGCATTTGCGGCGGCTGCATATCGCAGTGGACATTCGATGGTCGGTCCTGACATCGGAGTCATCGACGAAAACTTTGTCGAGATTGATTCCCTGCCGCTGCAAAGCGTGTTCTTCAATCCAACGGTGATTCCATCGGTCGGCGGTCTTGAGCCATTCATTCGGTACTTTGCGACTGATACGCAACAAGTGACAGACACGATGATCGTGGACCCGCTGAGAAATTTTCTCTTTGGCCCTCCAGGCGCTGGCGGATTTGATCTTGGCGCACTGAACATTCAGCGAGGCCGTGACCACGGACTTGGTGATTACAACACGGTGCGCCGCGATTTCGGTTTACCGCCCGTCACCAACTTTAATCAAATCAATCCGAATCCTGCGGTCGCTCAAACGTTGAAAACCCTCTATCAGAATGTCAACAATATTGATGCATGGGTGGGCATGCTTGCTGAAAAACATGCGCCAGGATCGAGCCTTGGGCCAACTCATATCGCAGTTCTGCGCGACCAATTTAAGCGACTGCGAGATGGCGATCGATTCTGGTATCAGAATCGAATGTTTGCACCGCAAGAAGTGGCTGCGTTGCAGTCGATTCGGCTTTCAGACATTCTTCAGCGCAATACTGGCGTCACTGGACTTCAACAGAATGTTTTCTTTGCGGCAGACTTGTCGGCGCCGTAACAGTGAGTGCATACACCAAAGCAATAGCTTTAGTGTTTGATATGTCTATTACCGGTAACGGCACCAGGGGGCTCATTTGAATCAAGATCCAAATCATTGGAATAATCCGCCAGAAGAGACCAGTATTTCCATCTCCGAAATGCTTCACTTTCTGCGCGTGCGCGCAGTGCAACTGTCTGCCATCGCCATCATCACTGGAATGATCTCGCTTGGAGCGGGCTATTTCGTGCATATTGCTGCCCCCGAAAGCAAAATGGCTTCCTATGAATTTGCATTCACTTTCGATAGCACCTCAGAAAAAATGTATCCCAACGGCGTTCCATTTAGCCCCCAAGATGTCCTCGCTGCACCCGTCCTTGACACGGTATATGACTCACTGCACCTGAAAGAGAGAATTGAACAAAGTGACTTCTGAAAAATCTTCACCATTTACCAAGGCGGGACGAGCTTTGCCTTAATACAGAGCGAATTCAAACAAAAATTAAGTGACAACAAACTCAGCGCACCTGAGCGCATCCAATTTGAAATGCAGTATCGGGCCGCACTAGACGCTCTGGGATCTAACAGCTATATCCTCACTGGTGATTTCACTAATTCTAAGTTATGCGAAGCTGAAATCCAGCAAGTGATTACCGCCATTCCAACGGCATGGGCAAACTTTGTGATGGAAGTCCGGGGTTTGGCTTCGTATGACATTTCAGTTCCCACAGTTGCTGATTCTGACAGTATCAAGATTGGTGATGACTATATATTTGCGGCAGAGAATCTGAGAGCAACTGCTCAAACCCTAGCAGTTGCTACGAAACTGTTGATGGCAAAACCTGGCACTAAGATTATTCGCGATACCGATGGCAGAAAATTGGTGGATCTCGTTGCAGAAATTGAACCCAGTTACGCCACTGATGTCCTTCCAACCTACCTAGATCTGTTTCGCTTGGCTTACGAGCAAAACCCAGAACGCGTAATCCGAATATTCACAAACCGCATAGATATCGGCAAGCAGGCCGTAGCCAAGGCGAAATCTGAAGCCGAAATAACTACGACTGCATTTCAGAACTACATTATGCTGAGCAACGGTGGGGATACGCATACTGGCACTGCCGATCGCAATCAAGAGAAGCTAGTTGGCGGCAGCAACATGCCAATGGTTAACTTAAATGCCGACTTCATCGACCGCCTGATTGGGCAAGGTGTTGCGGCAAACGACCTTAGCTATAGGCAGAAACTGAATGATGGACAGTTAAGGGTTCAAACGAACGTTTTAGTGGTGGAAGACAGTCTTGCTACTGATGAGTGGCTGTATGAACAAATTGTGCCGAAGATGCCAGACATCAAATACAGTCAAACCACTACAACTCGACTTCTCGCTGAGCGCAAGGACACAGCCGCCACTGAGAATGCCGCCCAAGCCAGTTATCTCCAAGGAGGCAGTTCGACATTGGACGATTTACCTTCAACAACACTAATGCGTATGCAAGCAATTGTTGTAGCGGCACAGAGTACGCAAGATCGTCAAACGAAATTCTGCGCGCGCACGCAGAATTTCTACGATCTGCTCAGTAAACGCAATCTGAATCCATCAAGTATTTTGTATACCAGTCCATTTGCACCATTTGTGATTTATACTAATACCGTATCGCTCAAACAAATTCTTGCTACCACGGTTGCGGCAGAATCCCTTGCGCTTGGTATCAGCCTGTTGATTATGGCGACTCGCCGGCGTCAAATCGCTTAATACCACAGCACTACCACGCCCGACAGGTTGTCAAAGTCGCGGAGAATAACGTATGACGAGTGGGCGCGCATCAATCGCGACTAGAGACCGGTAAGTTTATGGAGTGCCAAGAACACGCACCGGCTTCACCTGTTCACGCAGCACTGTTACCCAGGGATCACTGCGCCATCCGTGCGAGAGGAGAAATCCGATTGGCAAACCCTCGCCGAGCATCTTTGCCAGAGCGCCGGTGATGAAATCCCCGCCAAACACGTCATAGGCACCATTGACAATAATTACGAGGGCGCAGACCACCGCAAAAGGACTACGCGAGCGTATTGCTGCAGCGATCGCGACAAATGCGCCAAGAATAATCCAGCCAGTCAACAGCAGTCCACCCTTAATAAAAGGGATTCCCAAGCCAACTTCAATTTGTCGCCGCCCAAATGTCTTCGCATCGTCGAGCCATAGTGCATCTTGGCGCTCGCGTCGCGATCGCTCATTAACTGAAGCCTCGATGGATGCGAGCCACTCAAATGAACCGCCCATTCCACGCCCACGGATGCGCTCAACCAGTCCAAAGTCACTCCAACAGTCATAGAAAATTCTCCACCGCTCATTTTCTGATCCGAGCACCGCGATCGCACCACTATCGTACTTCTTGCCGATTTCAATCTTCCCATCCAACCTCTCAAGCAAGGAAGATGTCTGCGCCCTGATGGTCCCGCCGAGTAACGCCATGCTAATTCCCATCACACACACTGCAACCACAACAACAAACGAACGATTCGTTGTTGGACGGAAGCCAACGGTGCAGTAGTTACAGATCACAAGGATCACCGTGATGAGTCCACAGCAAATCCAATACGAAGACTCCAGTCTGCCCTGTAGCAGCACTGCCGCAGTAGTGGCGCTGCACCATGCAAAAAAAATGATTATCAAACCTGTACGACGCCACCACGACATGGTGAATAGCGCGAGTGGCAGCATGCCAAACACAGGTAATAGATTATTAAGGCTGGCATCTCTGCCAGCCACCCGTATACCCACTTCCAAATCGCCGGCAAATTTCAGAAATTGCATGATCCCAACAACACCAAGTAGCACCGAGAGTGAGCAGGCGAGTAGCAGTGGACCCCGCAGAACTGACCATGCGGCGCGCGAAGATCCAATGATGATTGCCGATCCAAAGCAGATGAAGCTTGCAAAGTCCTTTCCTGTTTCAACCGCATCGTTTTTGTATAGGAATAGTCCAACACCCAGCGCCGCCGTGATCAATAGCCCGTAAACCGCCACCCAAATGCGACCAAATGTTCGCAATGAAGTCCTACCGGTGAGCACTAGTACAGCTGCAACAAAACAGGAAAGGCCAACCGCAGCGCCCGTTGCGAATGCGCCCAAACGATCTAGAGCGACAATTTCCAAGGTCTGAGCAATCGGCCGTACGCAAGCGACGGCTATCAACAACACAAGAAGATATAGGGCGACTTTCAGTAACTTCTCAAAGGATGTCCAAGGTTCACTCAACGCCACACGCTTGATACCCGAAGTGACGGGTCTGTCGGATGATTGCTGCCGCTCATGACCTTCCATGACTATCTAGAGTGTCGTCCGTGGAGTCGCATTAGAACAAAGGCTATACATAAAGAATGAAATGCCCAACATGCCTCGCTCCGCTTTCGGTGGTTCAATACGAGGGTCACATTCGCCTCGGAAAATCAGGGACGAGATCGACTGCGACCCACCGAATCAATGGCTGCGCAGGCTGTGGCATCGGCGGTTAAACAGAGATCCGATCAAATATGCATCTGGAGAATATCGAGTTGATGTTGATGGCGACCACGGAATCGATGGGTTTGCCCAAATCCAAGATTGGGAGCAAGCATCGCTACTTGAGCCGATTGAAAGCGTTCGCTTCATGATGCGTCTGGACCACTGATCGATGCCCGCAAGGACGCTGCCGCATGGCGCAATGTCAGAACCAACATTACTACCGACGATATCGCAACAGCGATAGCGACTCCAGCTGCGGCAGCTATGAGTGGTGGCATCACCATCAGCAGCCCGGCAATGAACATATATGGCAAGACTGCTTGGAGGGCAGTAAAAAGGTAATAATTTGGCCAACTCTTGAGTGCTAAGTAGTAGGTGGCGAGCATGCGCATTGGCAGAAACGGACCAGCGCAACAAGCAACAATGATGGGCACTCCAGCAGCGGAATACTTGGGCAATAAAAATGCAACAAGGACCCACCCAGCCAAACCAGCGAATGCGGATACGAACACCATGACAAACGCTGTCTTGCGAATTTGCCCCAATAATCCTTTGAGCAAACGAGAAGCATCGTGGTCTTTGCCATAACCCTCAATGAACTGTGGATAGGAAGAGGCATGCAGCACACTGGGTATCACCTGAAGCAACGACCAGATTCCGAGTACTGGCGAGTAAAGACCAACCGCTTCGACACCGCCCGCGAACGTCAAGAGTGCCATCCGCTCCGCCTGCTGGCCAACTAGCAACATGTAGCCCGTGATGTACGTGTGGCGTCCAAACTGAAACATCTCACGAATTGCAACCCAATAAATCCGCGGTAGAGCTCTCACGGGGCGAAACGCAAAAAAAGTTCCCGAGGCAATGGCCGCCAAGAGCAGCGCTCGCAAGAGCAAACCCTGAAATCCAATCCACTCAACAAGTACCAAAGTAACCACGCCCATGAGAGCGATCCCAAGCTCGATGCCACCAAGCCGCGTAAAGGCGGCCGATGAGCGAAACGTAGATCGAACAAACTGAGCGTAGTAACCGAGCGCCCACACGAGTGCTGTGGTAATTGCTGCTGCTCGAGCAGATCCGCTGTCTGGCGACAGTAGAGCCAATCCACCGACGGCAAGCAAACCGAGCCCACACATGAGTAGTGAATGTGCGAGTGCCGCCTCCAACAATCGGTGAGCGCGGTCCCGCTCGCCACGCCCAATCAAGTACGGATACTCGCGCGCGAGCCCGCTAAGAATGCCCATCTTGAGCGCATCAAGGGGCAGCGTCACCAACTGCGCGGCACTCCAATAGCCCATCGCAATTGGATCAAGCCAACGGAAGACAAGCAAGGTCGAAAGCCCGTTCAGCCCTTGCGCTGCACCCATCATTGCGGCGAACCGCGCTCTGGGACGCTGTGCCATCGCTCGGATTCGATGTGAGAGTGTCATATAGAACCCACTGACAAGCGAGGCCAAATCACCATCGCATCGCGCACTCTCCAGAAACGGTGCCGTAATCCCATCTCTCTATCCAACAGCCAGCGACGCCTTTGTCGGGCGACCAACACGCTCGCAGTGCGCCGTACGAGCATTGGATTTGCTGGAATAGCCGATGCCACAGTACTGCACGGCCGCCATATGGATTCAATCACGCCGTTCATTGCAATGCACTCAAACCCAGCGTGCTCCATTACCGCACGAAGTGTCTCGGGGACGAACGACCACGTGTGCGCGTTCTGGAAATATCGTTCCATGCGCGCTGTTGAAAATGCGCTTGGTACCTCGATTGAAAGCAGACCGTTACCGTTTAATAGAAATTTGAGAGCATTGAGATCGGCGATCGGATCAAGCAAGTGTTCAAGGACATGCGAAAGCACAACAAGATCAAACCGCTCACCTGATGAGCACGCGGCACTAAGTAGCCCATGCCGAAGATCTAGACCCCGCGTGCGACCAAGTGCGAGGTACCCGTCATCAACATCCCACCCGACAACACGGCACCCGCGGTCGCTATATGGCAAGAGATTCCAGCCTGCACCGCAACCGATCTCGGCTACTGATGAACCCACGCGCAGTTTGATGCGGCGCAGTGTGCGACTTGCGCGGAGCCGTCCGGTAGTTTCTTGCATTGCGAAGTATGCGTCTGGATCATGCCCAGGCCGTTCATAAATCGCCCGATAGAGGTGTTGGTAAAAGTGTGCATACGCATCCGCGGTCATACGCGGATTTGTGCGCAAGAGGCCGCATCGGGTGCACAAAACGGTGCGGTGTGGAATACCGTAACGATCAACCGCGGCGATGCATATTTCATCCAACGACCCGCAAATGCACGGGATGAACTCTTGTGCATATTCACCAGAGGTAAGTCGATCGCAAGTGGCGCAAATTGCGTCGCGCCCACGTGGCCCCGTCGCGACGCCGAACTCTTGTGGCGCATGTGCGAATACTCCCCCGAGGAGTGGCTTTGCGGGCGAATTTGCGCCTTCACTGTTGGCAGGACGCTGAATGGTCATGTGGCAAACAATGGATGCATGTGTTCGAGGTTTGTCGTTCGCCCGATTGGTAAATCAATCGTCCCGAAAATGCGCTGCATCTGCTCGTACGTGATTTGGTAGCAGTTACAGACATTACGCCGTGCCTGCTGACTTTTGTCAGTAGCACTGCATGCGATGCAGTCCTTGCCAATCGAATTCGTTTTAATCATGGTGCAACTCCCTGCTCCTTTATTGCCCGCCTTGAACCAATCCCCTGAGCATCAGGGCTGACAACTACGGCATGCGACTCGACCATTCCCGCAATGACTGATCCTGCGCCAATAATCGCACCATCACCGATACATGATCCCTTCAACACAATCGAATGCGCGCCGATGAACACGTAGGAACCGATCTGCACTGGTCGAGATCGCGGACGCCTCGGGTCTGCATCGCCAACATGCGGCACGAGCGGCAACGCGTGCAAGTCCGAATCGACCAACATGCACCCGCCGCCAACCAGCGTGTCGCTGCCAATCGATATTGACTCAGTAGCCACAATCACAGAGTTGCTGATGCCAACACGATCGGCAATGGCGATGCAGGCATTACGACTTGCGTAAATTCCCAGCCGTTGGCCAGATCCAACAAGATTGATGCGTGTACCTGAATTCAGCCGGCAATCACGACCAAGCGATACGGTGGCGGCGGGATGTATCCGCAGACAAATCCAACCCGATGCTCGAAATCCAGGGCCAACACGCACGCCCAGCAGCGCAAATCGCACGCGCGCAATGATGGTAAATAGCGTCACAGCCGCGCTGTCATGCGCAAATCGGCAGACGTGAAGCGTGGTGCGAATAAACTTCATGGGCAATTAGATACGCGACAGTATCGCATGGGGCTGACTTGTAGGTCCGACCGATACCTGGTCTGGGCCTGGTTGCCGACAAGCGATAATCCGGAAGAAAGTCTCGTGTTCTGCAGGCGAATCCGGGTGGTCGAGATCAAGACTCATGGCTCTGAAGTTAGCGCCCTGCGCACAGAATGAAAAACCTCTAAAGACAAGGTGTAGGTATCGCTTTGCGGCCACGATTCGTGCGGCAGACGGGCGCTTCGGGGCGCTCGGCACCGCGTCGATCGCAGCAAAGTAAGCACTTGCGTCGAGAGGCTCGTCAACAATCCCTAGACCCTCGTACTTCGGCCGACCAGCGGCAATCACTGGCAGTCCGCGCGCCGTCATTTCCGAACCGGCACTACTGAGATAAACAAGACCGGCACTCGCGAACGGAAGCAAACTGAATGTATTCACTGGTTCTTCTGAGCCGATGACCAATACATTGGGAGCATCGCCTGCAAGGCGAGTGGCCAAATCGCCCGTGCGAATTTTGCACTTGGATGGACCCACCCATTGCTCTGCCGGATGCGCCCGAACCACCAATCGCAACTGCGGACGCTCCCGAACATGCGCAATCAGTTGCTCAAGCCAATCCCGTTGACCACGAAAGCAACGCTCGCGAGCAAGCATCGAACTGTCGCCAACAACATTTGGTGCTGCCAATAGCAGAGTTCCAGGCACGGTGACAAATTCGCGCACTCGTTCGGGAAGGTTTGCCGACACCGCGTTGCGTTGCACGCGATAGAAACTCTCGAGCCAAGATGCATCACTCGCCTTCGCTCCATCAACAAACTTGAGATATTCGTCTACCTCACGCTCCTTCGCTGCATCCCATGGACCTAATGCCTCAAGCCATCCCTTGACGTTGTATTCCAGAGCGGGCGCGTTATGGTTGTAGATCATGTGCCCCGCGCGCCATGCCCACCCTTCAAGGCACACTGTTGTCTGCGCCGATTCGCGTGCTGCATGGAGTAGACCCGGGGTCTCACCAACGAGACCACTCATCAAGATGAAGCTGTCGAATCGCTCTCGTTTCAGAAGTTCATAGAGCCCGTTTCCAGCTCGAAGGTTGCGCACGCGCAACGCATCAACATCCGCAGCGAATGTTGAAGGGTTGTCCACAATGTCCTGCTCTTCGATGTGTCGGTCATAGGCCACCGCAGCCGACACGATGGCGTTCACTGCCACATCAAGACCTGGGTAGTTTGTCGGACTCCCATCTGTCCACGTATCAATGTCAATGAGGGCAACATCGGGAATCGCAGTAATTCCAGGCCAAAACCGCCATGTAGACGGAATCCACTGCGGCTCGGCGCCGCATACTTGGCTTCGCGAATAAAGGATCGTCGTCCGAATTCCCATGCGCCTCATCACGCAGGCGGCGTACCCAGCCCACTCGATCCATGTTGGATTCCGCAGCGCAGACAGGAGCACGTGCCCAGTGATCGCTGGCAGCGGCTTCGAATCAATACTGGCAAGCCAACGATCGAGAGCGGCACGCGGAGTTGGAGCTGGGCCGCTCGTACGAATACCAAATCCATACATCGCCATCGCCGCTGCTTTGGCAGATGCTCGCCGAACGCGATGAATCGTCTTCTGCAGTGATGGACTTGGCATTACAGGATCACCATGCCTCTAAAACGGTCTTACGTTGCATGGGGTCAATCGATGCAATCTCTGGATCGTCGTAATAAGAGTCACCAACAACATGGGTCGTCGAAACCTCTTCAAAGATTGCACCATGTCGCGAGGAGAATGAGTGCCACACCCCACGCTCGACGAGAGCGATGTCGCCCGGCCGCATCGAAGCACCATCGCCATCGCGTGTAATTTGCAGATCGCCATGAAGCAGTTGGAATGATTCTTCCTTGACCATATGCCGATGCATTGGGTGTGATTGCCCAGGCAGAACAATAATCAATTTCTTGCAGTACTCACGATTAATCAGATTTACGATGATCGCGCCATGCTGCCGAAATCGCTCCGGACCGTAGTGATGCGACATGTCGATCGAGTAACTCGTGCCGATCTGAATACCAGCCTCGTGAAGCATGCCTTTGGCCTCGTGCAGCAAGCTGCGCAAAGCAACGGCAGTAGTACGAGAACGGCGCTCAGTGAGAGCCGCATTCGACTCATAGTTATGCGTTGCATGCATTCCCGCAAGAAATTCGCTAGAAGAAGTCTGCCCTGCGGCGCATGGCATGGCGAAGAACACCTGCTCAGCAGTAATGACGTCTCCATTCTTAACTGGCTGCCGCAGGTAGGTACCACGCTTCAGTGAGAGCAATGAATCCAACTCGTCCTGCGTGACATGCTTCGGCTGTGCAGGATCACCTGAGATCGCCCGCGCTAGCAGTGCCGCAGCAACCCACGCCTCGGTTTCTGCGGGGTCCATCGAATACGCATTTAGCGGTGATCCGGATGTAGGAATTCCGACATGGCGCTCGAGTATGCGAGCTCCCTTCGCAACGGCGATCTTTACAGGATCAAGGTTGGTCGGTGCTTCATGACCGCTGTAGCCAATCCGAAGCCAGTGATAACGACGACGCATCCAGTCTAAGACATGAAGTTGCAAGGCATCATTGGGAGTTGGGTATAGACCAACGCAATGCAGCAGCGAGAAGTCCATCACGCCGCGGTGCTCGAAGAAGTTGACAATCTGATCCATCTCCTGCTGCCGAAGACCACCACTCGAACAGATCACCGGCTTTGAGCAGCGCGCGATCCGTTCAAGAAGTGGCCAGTCATTGGCACTGCAGCTGGCAATCTTTACGATGTCGACCCCGTGATTAATCAGCAGTTCAAGTGATGATTCATCGAATGGCGTGCACGCTGCAATCATTCCATGCTCGTGGATCGCTGAGACCATCGTTGCATAGTCGGCAGCGGGAAGTTCCGTGGATAAGAAGCGCTTGATGTGCTTGTGATCCCCCGATCGAAAGTCCGGATGAATAAAGGTGGCGAGATCGCGGTACTGCAACTTTACCGCTGCACGAATGCGATGTTTTCGCGCAATGCGCCCCATGGCTTCAACAATGTCGAGCCCATGCTGAAGGCTTCCTTGGTGATTGTTAGCGATTTCGAAAATGAAAAGCGGCTCATTCGTCTCTGATTTCATGGCAATTCCTTTCCAAGCGCGGCGGCGGAATGCGCTAGCCGTACGAACGAAGCGATCCCAGTCGCTCGATCATCGACATACACATCCGCGGCGGGTTTCCCAAATCGAAGTTCGTGATGACGGACTCCCCAATCCACCATCTGAGACCGGGTGACATCCGACCAATCAATCCCAGTAGCAGAACCGCGGGCTGTAAACAGGATGATCCGATGGCCAGCTTGGTGAAGCAAGTTGACTGCATCAATCACATCCCGCTGCGGACGCGCTAATGCGTAATCGTTACCAGGGGAGATCGTTGCGATCACTCCGTCAATGTCCATGCACACCACCATGGCACGAGAGGATGTTCCAGGAATTTCACTTGCCGCCTCGACAGCAGCATCAAATTGAACCGCGTTGTCGATGTCATGGTGGTGATCCATGACATACGCACCAACAGAATCACCAACCATTGAGCGCTTCTCAAAAATTGTGTTCGGTCGCATGACATCGATGCAGGCGTTCTGTAGCCATGCCGTTGGCAGTGCCTGCCGCGGCATGCTGTGTGAGTCCCGAATTCCAGCCGTCGCCACCTGTTCCATTGTTCCATCTTCGCGTTTCCACCACATCTTCAGAGGAGATTCCGGAGCCGGCGACACAGAACGCACAGAATCCCACTCTGGGTGAGCAAGAAGTAGGGCAACGGCACCATCGATTTCTGTCGCCGTCCGATTTGGATATGTCGGACGGACATGGGCAACCAGATCCGGCAGTGAACCATGAGCAAGCCGGTACCACTCGAGTGCATGCGTGAAAACCTCAAGGTCAGTGGAGAGGTCGCCTGCGAGCGCCGCCGGGCGAAGAAATGGCACCTCCGCGCCTGACGCACGCGCGATCTCGGCGTAGCGCTCGTCATCTGTAGAAACGATGACCCGATCAATTGATTTTGCCGCACAAGCCTGCTGAACCGCCAAGCTCAGCAGTGGCGTACCACGGAAGGACCGGATGTTCTTATGTGGCAGACTCTTTGAGCCGCTTCTTGCAGGGATGATCACTATAGCGCTACACATTTATATAAATATACGTGATTTAAAATCCAAAATAAGTTAAATACCCTATGAAAAAATAACTTAGTAAAGTACTTCGCATGCGCATCGCAATACTTGCCGACGTCCCGTGGCCAACTGGCGCCGCAGGCAGCGTACGAGTGCGACGATGGGCTGAAGAGCTGTCCCGCGCCGGCTGGGAAGTGACCGTAATCCCGATAGGAAACTACGGTTCCAATGATGCCGCGGACGTCGATCAGGAGTTTGATACTGCGACTAAAGCACGATTCACATCCAAATTCGGAGTACTTGGGCCCGGTGGATGGTCTTCGCTCACGCGCATCGCAGAGGCGCTCCGGCTTGCGAAGCCCGACTGGATTCTTTGCTACGGGCGCCGCGTATCCACCATGGCCGCATGCGTCGCGAGGCGCCCACGCGGCACGCGGATTGCCGTTGACGTATCGGAACATCCAGCTATCACACTTTGGGAGCGCGGTCACAGAAGTCTAGTGGGCTGGGATCACTGGCTCGGTGCACGATATCTCCTGCGCCAAGCTGACGCGGTCTTTGCGATCACCCCGAATCTCGCTGCTGCATGCCAACCATGGACCCGCGCCCCGATCACAGTCGTACTTGGCATGACCAACTCGGTTCCGATAGTTTTCTCGGCAGCCACAAGAATCCCACATAAGTTTGGTTACTTCGGCAGTTGGCACGCAAAGGACGCACCAGCGTTCGTCATCCGTATGGCTGCACGCATGCTGATGAACGACCCAGGTGCCACATTCGAGACGGTCGGATTCATACCGCAGAAAATCTTGGCCGCCCTTGTGGATTCGGGTCTTGATTCACCGCGAACCGTTCATCACGGAGCTGTCTCAGATGAGCAACTCGCTGGCGTACTTTCGTCCTGGGCACTTGCGCTCATGCCTCGGTCGGATGCCAAGAGCGCACGCTTCGCGTTTCCCAATCGCGCTGCCGACTTGCTTGGATGCAGTGTTCCAGTAGTAGTTCGCGAATCTGTTGGGATCGCTTCCCTTGGTGCAGACTCTGGCGTAATTCTCGTGCCGTCAGATGATGCGGAAGGCGCAGCGGACATGGCTTCATCCATCCTTTCAGATCAGTCCCGCCTTGCTGAGTTTCAATCAGCAGCGCGTCGTGGCGCTGAAAGGAACCTCTGCGCCACTCAGGCAATCGAACAGGCAATTTCCATCATGCGCCAAGCACGATTGGAAACAATCGAATGACGTCTGCGCACACAACTGCGCTGACCGGGCGCAGCATCGTGATCGTCGGCGCAAACTAGTGGCTGGGTCAATCTAGTCACGCCCCGCTCCGCACTGCACGCCGACTTCCAGCACTTCGGCGACGAAGACCTGCCCATTAGCGGTATCCGGCTAGTCGTTCGGCGCTCTAACGTGGCTTGATGACTTCTTGATAGATAGCAACTTGCTTTCGGGCCACCTCTTCGCGACTATGTCGCGATGCCATCACTGTTCGGCACTCGGCCGACAAGCGCGCCCGATGGCTCGGTTGCACGATGGTGGATGCTGCAGCAATCATTGCCTCCGCAAGTGCAACCGGCGCATTTGGTTGAACCACCCACCCGCACTCACCAACGATCAATGCGGCATCACCAACATCCGTGGCTACAACCGGTGTGCCAACACTCATTGCTTCTAGGACTACATTTGGGCAAGACTCGCGTAACGACGTCATCGCGCATACATCCGCAGCCGCAAGCCATGGCCGTGCATTTGATTGCTCGCCCGCATGATAAATCAACGGCGATCGCTCGAGCTCAATGTTGGCGCCACTCTCACCACTCTCCCATCCTGGCTTCCCGACGCGGACGAATGCCGCCCGTGCGCCCAACTGCGCATGGACGATCTGTGCAGCCTTTATGAAGTTGCCCACTCCCTTGTCGGGATGAGCCCGCCCGACTTGAACAAAAACTATCGTGTCATCAGTCACGCCAATCTGGGCACGAATTGTGCGGCGCCAATGTGCTATGTCCTGTTCGTCTGGCACGTCAACGCCGTTGTGGATGACCGAGGCATTCTCCATGCAGAACTCAGCGAGAGCATGTTGCGAACGCGAGCGCTGAGAATTGAACATAATGGCACGTGGATACGAGGAACATGAACGCGCACACGCGATAGCTATCCGTGTCGACAGCGATTGCCGGCCTGAATCCAGTGAACTGCGAATGCCCCAAACATATGGAATACTGCGAATGCGAGGACTAATCCGGCACATAGAGGACAGCGCTGCAGCATGCCACATCCATGCGTGAACAACATTTGGGCTCTCGGTCAATAGCGCACGCGTTGCACTCAGCAGGAGGATCGGGTTCAGCACCCCGCGTGTTGCGCCAAGCACAGTAACGCGGGCACCAGCGTCCTGAATTGCACCGACGAGCGCACGTTCGTCAGTCATACAAACCACATGATGCTGCAGAGTGCCGCGCGTATCAAGAATCAAACGCAGCAAAGATGTTTCCGCCCCACCACGCCCCAGGCCCGAAATCAGGTGCGCCACGCGAAGAGCGTTCACGCTGTCGTGCACGTTTGTCAAATTTATATGCCCTGAGTTCATCGTTCCTGACCGAATCCGAATTTGCAATTTTAGTATTGAATAGTACTTAATTATAAATATTTATCATTGTATAAAATTTGAAGCTGTAGATCATGTTGAAACGTGTCAAAACATTTGAGACACGTTCAGACTAATCTTGGTCGTCAAAATCATATTTGAACTTCATTCCGCGTAACAAAACACATAAAATAAGATAATCTCTAAGTCGTGTGTGGTCTAGCAGGAATTCTAGGGAGTCAATATGTTCTTGAAGATCATCTTCAAGTCATGGCTGCAACTTTACGACATCGAGGTCCTGACGATCACGGCATTTGGTTCGATAACGATGCGCGAATTGGATTGGCGCATACTCGTCTATCAATTCTTGATCTCTCAACAGCGGGGCATCAACCTATGCCCTCTGCGAGCGGTCGCTTTATTATTTCATTCAATGGAGAAATTTATAATCACCTTGAAATGCGAACGCGTTTACAGGAAGTCGGTTCAGCGCCAAATTGGCGCGGGTATTCGGATACCGAAACCCTCTTGGCAGGTTTTGAAGCGTGGGGTATAGAAGCCACTGTTCAAAAAACAATCGGTATGTTTGCGTTTGCTGTTTGGGATAAGGATTCACGCTCACTTACGCTTGCCCGCGACCGCATTGGTGAGAAACCGCTTTATTTCGGCTGGCAAAATGGTACTTTTCTATTTGCTTCCGAACTCAAAGCTATCAAGTGTCATCCGTCTTTTTGCGGCGATATAAATAGAAATGCGCTCGCCGGGTATATGCAATTTGGAAATGTGCCTGCGCCACAATCTATTTACACAGGGATTTCAAAACTGACGCCAGGCACGTTACTCACGGTCACTCTTGATCACGCCAAAGAGTGTATTCCTGTCCCCTTCTGGTCTCTGTTGGACGTGGCGCGCAGAGGCCAGCAGGCTCCATTTCAAGGCTCTGATTCCGAAGCGCTTGCACAATTAACTTCTACGCTTTCAGCTGCGGTTTTGTCCCAGCAGATCGCTGATGTGTCTGTTGGCGCATTTCTATCTGGTGGAATTGATTCATCGCTGATTGTCGCCCTGATGCAGTCTCAAGCAAACAAACCTATTCACACATTTACGATTGGCTTTGAAGATCCCCAGTACAACGAAGCCGATTATGCCCGCGCCGTTGCGAATCATCTAGGAACACAACATACCGAACTCGTGGTGACCTCGGCACAGGCGCAAGAAGTAATATTTCTACTTCCAACTTTGTATGACGAACCCTTTGCAGACTCTTCTGCAATACCAACATTTCTAGTAAGCAAGCTGGCACATAGTGATGTTACGGTTTCATTATCTGGGGATGGTGGTGACGAATTGTTTAGTGGGTACAACCGCTACTCTAATAAGGTCGAAAAAATACCAAGATTTCTTCGGGGGCCATTGGCTCTAATTTTGAACTCTTTGTCACCGAATACATGGGACCTTGCCGCTTCGCTGGCGATTCCTCTGCTTCCCAATTCTCTCAAGTTCACGTCCCCTGGCGATAGAGCTCACAAATTAGCATCGGTTCTTCATTGTGATTCGGCTTCTCAATTATACGAACGCTTACTATCACAGTGGCCTGAAGCTAATTCGATTGTATTGGGTGCAGATTATAAAAGTTCAATTCAGTGCTTGTGGCAGCAACTGAGTGATTTTAAATCGAACGAATTGAAAATGATGGCGTGTGACACTTTGGGATATTTGCCCAATGACATTCTTCACAAAGTAGATCGAGCTGCAATGGGCGTTTCTTTGGAAACGCGCATTCCATTTCTTGACCATCGAGTAATCGAGTTTGCTTGGCGATTGCCTCAACACATGAAGATTCGTAATGGTCAAAGAAAGTGGCTCTTGCGAGAGCTTCTATACAAATATGTTCCGCGCGACTTAATTGAAAGGCCAAAAACAGGCTTTGGCATTCCCATTGGCGATTGGCTA
>Ga0209190_1001358_pt1 | contig 17107 bp, 12 predicted proteins | sample M_140205_XF_Meta_FD_187315 | JGI IMG/M metagenome (GOLD analysis project Ga0209190, IMG submission 187315) | Freshwater microbial communities from Lake Montjoie, Canada to study carbon cycling - M_140205_XF_MetaG (SPAdes) (version 2) | ecosystem: Environmental > Aquatic > Freshwater > Lake... | reverse complement strand
CAGAACAGTCAGATGATCCGCGCGGTATCTCGCCTTGCTCTCGCGGCAATCGACCATCGGATCATTGAAGCCGCCAACGTGCCCAGATGCTTCCCAGACTTTTGGATTCATGATGATCGTGCAGTCAACGCCGACGATGTGAACGGATTCGCCGTTTGGACCAGGCGTATCGCAGCGCACAACATCTTTCCACCATGCGTCTTTGAGATTGCGCTTCAGCTCGGTGCCGAGGGGGCCGTAATCCCAGAAGCCGTTGATGCCGCCATAGATTTCCGAACTTTGGAAGATGAATCCGCGGCGGCGACAGAGAGCGACAATTTCATCCATTGATTTCGTTGGTGTTTCGGGCATAGGGTGGGCGAGTGTATGGACAACTTCCGTTGCTGGCATATGCCCCGCTATTTATGTTTTCTGGGATCAGCGCGTCGCAAGAATAAAATCTGGAATTGCTTGGATGGCGAGATATCGCTTGAGAATTGCGGTGGGCAGTTCGTGGAAACTCCGAATCTTTTTTCGGCATGGCACTTCGCCGCAATTGCAAGGCATGATCCAAGAATCATCCGCGCCCAAGAGAGTTGAATAGTCGTGTGTGATTTCAGCGGTCGCTGCGATTGATTTGATCGCCCTGAAGAAAAGTCGACCTGTTTGTTTGACGACTCGCACATTTGGATTGCAAGAGTGATTTGCAAATGCGCCGATCTTGTCGTGTGGAGAGAGATAGCGATCAGCGTCGTATCGAAAACAATTTGCAGCCTTGCGTGGATCTGATTTCCAGAAGGACCAGACTTCATCGCTCGTGACGATGTCGCCATCGATTTCGCAAATGAGCGCACCGGAGCTGAAAGATTTCAGCGCAACAATTCCAAGGCCGTTGCGCACGGGTTGAACAGCGAGAAAACGGAGTGCAGACATTGAGGGCGGAGGGTACGAAACCCACGGATTTGAATTGGATCGAATGCGCACAAGAGACTTTCGTGAAAAGCGACATCGTGATATCCTGCGATTGTCGGGCGATTAGCTCAGTTGGCTAGAGCACACGCATCACACGCGTGGGGTCGCTGGTTCGAATCCAGTATCGCCCATTAACGCCACTTGCAAGGGTTTGTGCGTAGTCGCAAGACTACGCACAACCTTGCAGGGGGAAAGAGGTTGCGTTCCAAAGTGCGAGAACATGCAAGCTGGTGCCGCTGGGTGCTGCACCGCATTTTGCACCATGGATGCACCGCATTCTGCACCGCTCTTTTTGAAGACTGTTGTGGGACTCTCAGCCCGAACATTCACCCCGGTGGTTTGAATCCAATCACCGGTTCCGGTTGCTGCTTGAACATGCAAATCTTTATGTTTCAGATAATGGCGAGCGGCGATTGACGGGCTGTGGCCCAACCAAGAAGCGACTTGGTGCGAGGGATAGTGATCAACCCAGTCGGTTTCGCAAGACCCTCGCAGATTCTGAAAGAGTCGAGGCCAAGGCTTATGCCCCGCACGCTCAATGATCTTGTGAAATGATGTACGGAGATTTCCGCTTGAACTCACAAGCTTTGGAAACAGCCACATATCGCCGTCAGGCCGTTGATGTACATGGCAAACCAGTTGTCTGCATAGATGCTTCCGTGGACGGTGTCGCTCATTGAAGGTTTCACGATGCCGTCCTGCGGCGGCTTGCGCTTGCCACCCTGTCCACCCCCGCGACGCGGCGGATCCTGCGGGCGCGGAGGATCTTGCGCAACGGTGGCACCCGCCAGTAATGTCAGCGCGCTGATTGCGATCCATTTCTTGCTATTCATTATGAATCCTTCTTTGATGACACACCAGCAGTGCCAGGCTTGATTGCATAGGAAGCGATCACTGTTCCATTCGCTTCTTTCTCTTTGCGGCCACCGCTGCCTTGGTCTCCGAGCGAGGCGCGCACAAAGTCGACGGTTGCTGCATCGGGCGTTACCCGCACGCGTACATGTCCAGGGCTTCCAAGAATGGTGCCGGATGCGTACCCGTATTCCTCTGCGCTCCTCGTTCCGCCGAGCGCGTTGCCAGGTTGCGGCACGCACTGGTATGTCACGCCATCAAGTTCGCTATGCACATAGACATGGTCGTGACCATGGAACACCGCAGAAACGCCATTCTTTACTAAGAGGTCATGAATCGGCATCGGCCAACCGGGTCGGTGTGCGGCGAACCCGGGCGTTCCGTCCGCATTCTTGCCGCCCCACTCAAAGAAGGGCGCGCTCTCCACACCGCCGCGCGACTCTTGCCCACCCAATCCGCCAACAAGATGGTGGATGAAGACAAATTTGTACTTCGCCTTCGACGCTGCGAGTGTTCTCGCCAGCCAGTCGTACTGCGCGCGACCGAGCGTGCGAGTCCAACTTTGGTCGGTTGGTTCGAGTTTCTTTGCTGCCGCCTGCCCAGGTCCGCCGGGACCATCGGGACCGCCAGGTCCACCGCGTCCACCGCCGCCACCACCACCTCCGCCGCCAGATCCACCTCGCCCACCACCGCCCGCGCGCTCGGTCGTCGGCCAGAATGGATCGAGCACTACCACCAACGCATCACCCCAAGTGAACGCGTAATAGTTGGAGCCACGGCCATCGGTCATGGTGGTGAGACCCGAATACATCCCGCCGTTTGCGCCGCTCGTCGCGGAAGCGATGGCAGGAGCGGGGAAGCGTTCCGTGCGCATGGTGAATGACCACGGACCCATGTCATCGGGGCGCGTGCCAGCACTGCCGGATTCGCCGTCGTGATTTCCAAGCGTCATGAAGAGCGGCGCGTCAGCACACAGTTGCCCGAAGTACCAGCGCTGCGCTTCGTACTGCGGAGCGGTTTGGTGAAAGTCATCGCGACGCTTGTCAGTCATGAAGGTGTCGCCGAGGTCCATATGGAAATCGGGCGCATCTGCAAGCGCGTTCTGCAGCGCGCGGGTGTAGACCTTTGGGTCCATGTTGGCGTCCAGGTGCGAATCCGCCTGCATGGTGAAGGTGAATGGCTTTCCTGCGGGGGCCTGCGTTCGGAATCCGTGCTCCGCGCCGGGCACTGCGGCATCGGCGCCACTCTTGGTGATCAGCCGGTAGCGATACTCGGTGCCGGGTGCTAAATCCTTCAACTCAATCAGCGCCACATGCCCAGGCTCAACACGAACGGGCGCAGAGTGCTGCTTGACGGTGTCGCCGGCGCGCCAATGTTCGATCGATGCATCAACGGACGTTGACACCGCCACTGATGCAGTGATTGATCGATCGGTTGGACGTACCAGCACTATGTCGGACGCATGCGCGGGAACATCCGTATGAAAGGCCGTCATGCGACCGATCAGCGACCCGCGCTCGCCGGCTTGGCCGCCGCCACCACCACCGCCCTGACCGCCTCCGCCTTGTCCCCTCGCTTGTCCGCCTGGGCCGCCACTACCGCCACCCTGTCCACCACCTTGACCGCGACCGCCCTTACCGCCTTTGCCTCCCTTGCCATTCTGATCGCCCGGTGGCGGAGGTGGCGGGGGCGGAGGATCACCAGCACCGCCCTGCTCACCATCGCCGCGTGGCGGCGGCGGCTCATCACCAGCGCCGCGCTCGCGTGCATAGCGCAGCTCCACTTCGGCGATCGAGATGGTGGTGTCCTTCATCGCTGCAAGCAGCTCGGTGAAACCCGCGCGCCCAGCGGCGAGCTTTGGCTCCGCGGACAGCGCGTACACGGTCACCATGTAGGACTTCTCGCCCGGACCCTTTGAGCACGGCGGCGCATATTCCGCGCGACGATTGACGGTGTTGATTCCCCACGTGCCCAGATCATGCTGACTCTCAGCGAGCGCCTTCGTTGCAGGAGTCAGCCCCCACAGAACGATGTATGCGTGTTCGTCCACACCTTCCTTGCCGCCCGGCGGAATGTGATGCATGGCAATCGCCACGCTCTTGGTAGCTGCGGGCAGCCCAGTCCATTCGATCGGCGGCGAAATGCTGTCTCCATCGCACGTGTACTTCTTGTCCAACATTCCATCGGCACCGATGCCCGCTGAATGCACTTCGAATCCATCCTTCGAAGGAGCCGCGGTACGACGCACTTCACTTGGTGGCGGACCGCCGCCGCCTTGGCCTCCACCCTGCCCGCCGCGGCGACCGCCGCCGCCCTTCCCGCCGCCGCCGCCTTGGCCACCACCTGGACCGCCTGCTCCACCTTGTCCACCACCAGCGCGCGCTTGCCGTGAATATGACTCTTCTTGCGTCTTGCCATCAGGGCCGACAAAGGTCAACTTCACCTTGCCCGATTCATCGATCGCGTAATCAATCCGTGATGTTCGCCCCGAGACCTGATACGAGAGCGACCATGCCTTCGGACCTGTCTGCTTGAAACCAGTGATGCTGGCTCCGCGCAACGGCGGCAGCGATGGCCGGAACGGTGCGGCATGCGCCTGCGGATTAATTTCTTCGCCATCGGCAGATACGGTGACCTTGCCGCGCATGCCTCCGTTGATGTACGGATACGTCTTGCTTGCGTGATAGTGGTACGAACGCGTTCCACCATCAATGCCTTGGCCGGCAGGAACTGTGCATTCATGCCCATTCCACTGGTCAAGCGCCGTTGTTGCACCGAGCGGACACGCGCTATCCGCGCCAGCCTTCGCCTTCGGATCAAACAGACCATAGATGGCGAATCCATCGAGCGCAAATGCAATTGGGTTTTTGGCTCCAACCGCCTTCTGAAGTGCGAGCGGCGCTGCGTGATAGTGATAGTCATCCGCGCGTCCGCAATGGCCGCCGAAATCATCAAGTTCACCGATAGCGAACGAATCTTCGCCTCGGTTGTTGTACGCATTGAAGATCGGAATACCGTTCGCCGCCAACGCGATGGCGCCCCGGCGCAACCCGTTCTTGCCAGAAATAGGAATCTCTGCAAACGCCGGTCGAAGCGGAATCTGCCAAGCATTGTCGCCCGTGTATGCCTGGGGAATCGGTAACTGTTGCTGCCATGCGCGAATGCCAACCATCATCGTGAAATCCACTGGTGCATGCGGCAGCCCGTCCGACTCCACATAGAGCCACTGCGCGTCCGCGTGCGTACGAACGAACGGCGCAAAAGGCGCGAACGAAGCTGCTTGCCACGGCGTGGCGCTGTTCGGCAACTTGGGCGCAGTCGCGGTGGCAGCGGGCGGTGCAAACACTGACTCATTCAGTGAGCGCACCGCAGTGAGTTTTGATTCCGCCTGCGTGCGATCGTCGGGATCAAGATCCACCATCGGAATGCTGACTACCGCGCCGTCATCAAGCTGAAGAGTCACGCCGTCGGCGCGCACTGCCATGAGTGAGCCCTGATACTCCACGCCTTGGCGTGCATCATGCCAGGCTCGAGTAGCAACATCATGATGAGCCCCCGATGCTTCCGGTGGATGCGCCGTTGCAGCGGTGGAGAATGCCACCAGCGCCGCGCTGAGACCGAATGCCGTCATGCTTTGATTAGTTGTCATTGCTCGTTCCTTGGCCTTGCTTGTTACCGCCATTGTTTCCGCTGCCACCTTGACCGCCACCCTTGCCACTACCACCGCCGCCTTTACCGCCGCCACCCTTGCCGCCCTTGCCACCTGGCTGCTTGGGTGTATTGCCTCCAGTGTCAGCATCGGGACTGCCGGGGTTGGGATTCACCACCGGCAACTGCGCATTCACGGCTTTCAGATACGAATCCAGTCGAGAACGCAGGTCCTTCACGGTGTCCGCCTGCTCCGCGGCAACATCGTGCGCCTCGGGACGATCCTTGGAAATGTCGTACAGCATCACCTTGTCGGTGTCGTAGTTGTGAATCAGTTTCCAGTTTCCAACATAGATGGCTGATGCTGGCCCACCGTTATTCAGGTCGTAGTGCGGAAAGTGAATGACGATCTCTTCATGAGAACGCGCAACCTTTCCTTCACCGCCACTCTTGAGCACTGGCACCAAACTGCCACCCTCGATCGCCGTGCGGGCGTCAGGCTCAGAAGACTTTGCGACGGGCGCACCCGCAAGGTCAAGCATGGTCGGTAGTAGATCCATCCCAGTGCCGCGTACCGTGCTCACCTTTCCGGCTGCGATCCCTGGCCCAATCACAATGAACGGAACGCGAATTCCGCCCTCGCTCACGCTGCCCTTCGCACCGCTGAACGGCGGATTGGGCAGGCTGCGACCGCGACCGCCGCCGCTCGCACCTTGACCTCCTCCGCCGCCGCCGCCACCACCCTGCGAGCCATGGTCTGCGCTGTAGAAGACATAGGTGTTGTCAGCCACCCCCATTTCCTTGAGTGCTGCCAGTACGCGCCCAACTTGCGTATCAACATCGCGCGCACCGGCGATCGCGCCCATCGGCTTGCCACTGATGCCGGGCACAAGCGCCTTTGCCGCTGCGAGTGCTTCCGGAGTTGCCTCTTCCTCGCTACCGAATCCATAATGAGAGATCTGCACGAAGAACGGCTTGCCCGCCTTCACCTGCTGTTTCATGAACTCGATGCCGCGATCGGTGATCATCACCGCCTGCTTCGGATTCGGCGTGCTGCCACGATCGGGTCCCTGATTGCTGTTTGCACCATCGCAGAGATCGAATCCCACCGCGCTCGGTGCGGCACGACCAACATGCCATTTGCCGAAATGCGCGGTTCCGTAGCCAAGATCATGCAACATGCCGCCGCTGGTCTTTACGCCAGTCGGTAGATCGGTGTCAGGCGTCGGCGCGATGGTACGCATCAGTGGATAGCGCGACGAATCGCCAGTCTCGCGCTTGTTCGCGCCGCCCTCGTTCTGAAACGTCATATGTAACTTCGCAGGACTGATCCCCGTCACCCAACTTGCGCGCGACGGCGTGCAGCGCGGGCACGATGTATAGAAGTCGCTGAAGCGCATGCCGTCCGCTGCCATCTTCTGAATGTTCGGCGTAAGTCCATCAGGTCGCGCGACCGATGGCGGCTGACCATCCATGTCGACCGATGTGCTCGACCAACCCTGCGCTTCTGCTTGGATGAACACAAAGTTTGGTCGTGCGGCGATTGCGGCGGTACCGCCAACGCGCGTTGCTGATGTCGGCGCACTCGCTGGCGGCGCTGACGGCGGCGCGAAAGCAGCGAGCATAAGAAACGTCAATGTCAGAATCATTTGCACGGAATCAGTCCTCGTTGATCACTTGCCGATCAGCGTCGTGATGTAATTCATGAGTAAAGAACGCGGGATTGAGCGGAGACTCCGCCAATAAATCCAGTGTCACCGCGCGCGGTCCGCCCTGCGCTTGCGGCAATCGATCGAGCTGCATGCGGACGATGATGGCGGTTTCCGAGTCGTACCAAAGTTCAACGCCTTTCGGCCCGCGTGCAATACCAGCCTTGCGCGTAGCCACGATCGAACGCACCGGACGGCCATCGATTTCTCCGGCTGCGCCCAGCGCGATGTCATAGGAACGCATCAGCACATCAAGCCCGTCTTTCGGGTCGATGAACGGAAGATCATGCTGCTCGCCGGGCAGCGCACCGCGGAATCGTGCTAGATCACTGCTCACCCGGACCGCGCCACGATCAGGAATGCTCCACGAACGAAGACCATCGCTGCCAGTAATAATGGATCTTCCGTCGTCACCCGTGCGCGTCAATACATAGCAGCCTGCTGCTCCCAAGTTCAGCACGGCATCATCAATTGATGGCTGTGGGCGACCAGTGCCGCGACCCGACTGCGGGCCTGCCCCGCGGGCGACACTCGGATCGGCGCGACGGCCATCTTTCGAAGGCACGCGCCCATCGCCCGCGATCGCGCGAATGACGTACGTGCGCATGCCCGCGGGCGCAGCGGCTGCAATCCGCGCAAGTTCAACATACGCAGCATTTGCGGGCGAGCCGCGCATCCCTATATACGCAAGCGTGCCAACGGCAATCATGAGTACCGCCGCCCCTGCCAAGCGCCGCGCTCGTTGTATCCACATCACATTCCGTGCCGTGCGGCGACCGATCGGCGCGGCACTGAACTCACGCTCCATGGCATCGTGCAACAGCGCGGCGCGTGCAAACTCCCGAGCGCGCTCTTCATCAGCGGCAATGAGTGCGCCAAAGCGTTCGCGCTCTGCGTCACTCAATGTGCCGTCAAGCATTCCGTGCATGAGGGCGTACCATGCCTGCTGATCATGTTGGTCATGTCGACCATTCTGATCATTCGCCACGCCCGCGCGATTCAAGGATTCATCGCTCATACATGCCCCTCCGCACGGATGCGCGATTCAATGCACTCGCGCAATTGCTCACGCACTCGCTGCAACAATTTCGCCGCGGTGTTTGCCTGAAGGCCCATGAGTTCGGCGATGCGCGCGGGTTTGATGTCCATTCTGTAGCGCAGTTCACACGCCTCGCGCGCGCGGCCATCCAGTCGGGCAACGCATTCCGCAAGGTGATGAAGGCGGGCGCGCTCCACATCTTCGACCTCAGCAAACGCAGCCGCTACCGCGTCGGTTACTTCAGGGGCAAGCAACATCGGTCGCCGGCGCCGCTTGCGCAATGAATCTGCGATCGCATGGCGCGCGATTCCCATCGCCCACGGAAGGAACGGACGCGATGGGTCATAGTCCGCATACGACTCCAGAACTGCAACGGCGACATCTTGTAAGACATCGTCGCGCTCGGCGCGGTCTATCACCACCACATGTACAAACGCCGACACCGCAGGCTGAGCCTGGGTCCAGTGGGCGAATGCTTGGCGGGTGAGCTGGTCCATGCAGGAGGAGTTCGTCGGCGGACACCGATCGTGACAGGAAATCGGAACGTTTTTTCCCTACGCTCACAGATTTGTGGCTCTGCATTCCTGTTCAACGGATTCGGGCGAACGGGCGCCCGCGCCCCGGGTTTGCCTCCACCTACAACGGTTTCTCAAGCACCTCAAACACCAAGTCCGCGCGCCGCGGAGTGCCCGCGCGCGGGTCGTGGTACGGGAACGGCTCCCGCTTGCCCGTCACTAGATACCCACGCCGCGCATACCACGCGATGAGCGTTTCGCGTTGCCCCGTCACTGCATCCGTTCGTCCTGTGAATACCGTCACCGTGTCAGGTAATGCACCTAAACCAGTAATGTCTGCGCCAGGGTCCCAATCGATCACGACAAGGCCCTTTGATATCGAACCTGTTCGGAAGCCGATGTTTGCAACGCGGGCCCACTCTGCTGTTACGGCCAAATCTGGAAACTCAGCCATTTGCCAACCTTGCCTTGCTGGTTTCTTGGTTCGACCCAACAGGGGCATCACCGCTATGCCTGCTGCGTGTGCAGCTCGTGCGGCTGCGATGCGAAGCGCTTGTGCTTCTGTGAGTGATGATGTCTGAACACTTTCTTCCGTCATATGAAACTCCACATTGATTGATGCACTCAAGGCGATACACATTGCATCGCTAACGCGCGAATCATGGCGGCGAAAGAGTCATCTGTCTGCCCTGCAATGCGATTCAGCCGACACTGCCGATCTATGACGGCAATTTGCCGAAGATTGTTTCTGTTGCTGAAACCATTGTGGATAAACCTCGCGGCGATTTCGCTTCGCTGTGCTGTAAATGAAGAATCGCCAGCGTGTGATCACCGCATGCGCCGCATGTTTACACACGCAATTTCTCAAGCACCACTGATGCAATCAACTGGATTTGCAGGATGCCTGCACAATCGAACAAATCGCAGCACGCATCGGCGCAGGCAAGCTTCCCCATGCAGCGATCAACTTTTTCAGATCAGGATCATCTTGTGCAACGGGAAGATGCCATCCTGGAGCATCTGCACCGCATTCTGCACCACCTGTTTTGGAAACATCACCATTCCCCGTTGTTTCCTTCGTATCTTCGAGTCCAGTATCGCCCATTTTTTTATCTGCTGGGAAACACGGGGTGACGCAAACTCTCGCACATGCCCCACCCGAATGTCGTAAGGCGCAATGGCTGACGATGGGTTCGGTTGCGCCCGGTGATACGACTTCGCATTTCGAGTGTCGCAGGCAAAAATATTTAGGTTGAGTGAGTTCTAAAAAATCTCAACAAAAACCAAACGCGAATCGCCGATCATATTTATGAGAAAGGCCATTCATCTTGACAACTACTTTTGACTACCGAACAATCTTTATCAGTGACGTCCACTTAGGATTCCGCGGATGCCGGGCCGAGGAGTTGGCTGCGTTTCTAAAGCGCGTGAAGTGCGAACGAGTCTTCTTGATCGGCGATATTGTCGACATGTGGATGCTTCGTCAGCGTTGGAGTTGGCCATCAACGCACAATCAAGTCATTCGACGGCTATTGAAACTCGCACGACACGGAACCTCGATCATCTACGTGCCGGGAAATCACGACGATGCTCTCCGGTCATACTCTGGGCTTGATTTAGGTGGTATTCGAATTGCCAGACAAGCGATTCACACTCTGGCAGACGGCAAGCGAGTCTTGGTGACGCACGGCGACGAGTATGACCTCGTCATTCAGAACTCACGATTGCTCGCTCTTTTTGGGGCATGGGCATACGACCACCTCGTCGCACTCAATCGATTCGTGAATAATGTTCGATCACTCTTCGGTCTAGGTCGATGGAGTTTTTCACGAATCATCAAGAAACGAGTCAAAAGTGCCTGCACATTCGTGAGCCGATTCGAAGAGGCACTGACAGCTCAAGCGCATCGACGAGGGCTCGACGGCGTCGTCTGTGGGCACATTCATGAACCTCGTATCGACGAGCAATTTATTGATGGCGTGGCGGTTCTGTATGCAAATTGCGGCGATTGGATCGAACGTGCGAGTGCTCTGGTGGAGCATCACGACGGCCGACTTGAAATCATCGAAGTTGATCAACTCCTGAAGTCCATCGGATGGACTCCCAATGTCGAAGAAGAAATTGAAATACTCGAACAAGTCGAAGAGGGAATCCATGCGATCTGATTTGCGCGCACGAAAGAATTGCTCCGTCGTATTTGCGAGTGCCTCGATCGGTTGCGGTCACACACGCGCTGCCGTCGCTATCCAAGACGCACTGGCAGATCATTTAGGGCCGAATTTTGCCACATTCCTCGATGCAATGGAGGACTCACCGACTTGGTTCAAGCACATCTACCGAGGCGGCTATTTGGCAGCAATCCGATTTTTTCCCAGAGTCGTCGGAAGGCTCTACGCCAGATCAGACTCCACGTCCATCAGATCGACTCGAGCTTCGCGGTTTGCAGGTCGCATCGAAGATCAGGCACTCATGCGACTCTGCAACAGACCAGAACTTCATAGCGCCGACATCGTCGTATCAACTCATTTTCTTACGAGCGGGGTACTGGCGCGAATGCGACAACGCGGAGAACTTCACGCGCCACTTATCACTGTCGTGACCGACGAACATCCACACTCAACGTGGTTGCACCGCGGGAGCGATCTCACATGCGTCGCGAGCGAATCCGCTCGAATGACTGCGATTGCTGCTGGACTTTCTCCAGACGCAGTTTGCGCAACTGGAATACCTGTCGACCCCAGACTTGGGCGCTTGCCACAAACCATCTTGAGAGATGCCTTAGAAACTCGCCAACAAAAACCAACCATTTTGATCTGTGGCGGAGGACATGGACTTGGTGCGCTCTTCCAAGTAGTCCAATCGGTGATCGCGGCATCGCTCCATGCGACTGTGATCGTCGTCTGCGGTAAGAATGAATCGCTACGGCGAGAGATCGAATCACTCTCACGCAACAAATCCGATTCCACTGACCTTCGGGTCATCGGTTACTCAAACCAGATGCACACATTGATGTCGTCTGCAGATCTGCTCGTCGGAAAGCCCGGTGGATTGACGACAACCGAAGCGCGCGCAATCGGACTCCCCATGCTTCTTTTGCAACCCATCCCAGGTCAAGAAGAACACAATGCCGAGATGCTGGTGCGCTGCGGTGCAGCAGTACGTCTGCAGAATCCCAAAACAGCTGCGATGGAAATCAACGCGATTCTCGCGGATCCGCAAATACTTTGGCGAATGCGTGCCGCATCTGCCGCAGCGGGTCAACCACATGCTGCGACCGATATCGCGACTCGCATTCTTGGCAAAGTTCGCCAAGCCACCCCGTCGCATCGCCACGCACGGCTCGATCAACGAATCATGCATTGATAAATTATGTGCCGACGTATACGGGCGAAGAGTCTTTACGCACTCCTTTGGTTCATGCAATCAAGCAAGCTTGCTCGACGAAATAAAATCCCTGAGCCAACGAAGAGCACAGCAATGTTTGTGTTCAAAACGAATGTCTTGATAAGACCGTCGTCAAGCGGCGGGTGCCAGATGAAGAATGCGATCACGGGAACTAAGAATTGCGCGATCGCAGTTGCGAAGAGCGCGTAGGACATTCCGCGTGGCTGAAATCCAGACCCGATGACTCCAACAATGCAGATCAAAATCACCGTCGAATACATCAGATTTGCAGGGTTGTCTTCATTGCCGATGATGCCGACTGCAAGATTTATCCATGTCAGAAAAAGACACGTACCGACTGTTCCAACAACGCCGAGTTTGAACGTGATGTTGCGAGACCTTCTCGCAGTGAAGTCAATTGCGAGGCCACTACCCATGATCAACATGGCGGCAACCACGAAGTCCATCACACTCCAGTTCACTTCCTTCGAAAATTGCATCGCTATAAGTGGAACCGAAAGAATCAGCGCAGTCACAATCGACAGAACGATGATCGGCTTGCGCTTCATAGTCAATCAAGTCTAGATGCGGATCGAGGTGACAATGCGAGGACCATTGTATGCGCACAAGTCTTCAATTTCGCATACTGAAAATGAACCAGTCATTCAAAAATCTTGCATTATTTTGATAAGTTGATTCTTGGTCTTTGGTGCGGGGCTTCAAGTTTGCGAAGGCGTGCGGCTAGATCACTGGCATGTTGGCATAGTCAGACCGCCGGTTGCACGACGGTCACTTGCAACCCAACCATGAATGGTGTGAATAAGCGCGGAGTGACCAAGAATAATTCCCAGCGTCACACTTTTTTATGCGAGATCAAACTCGCCGATTCTTAGTGTCCACCAAATCTAGGGAGGTTCACAGCGCGGAACTCTCAGGGCCGCGGAGGCGGAGGCCCGTGGTTGGTGATCAACGGAAAGCGGTACGTGGCCTTCATTTCATCGGAGTCTTCCTTGGGATTCGCACCGCCGACAGTCTCCGAAAGGGGGCATTGCAGGCAGGGAAGAATCGATGGCTTATCCTTGCCAGCTGCGGATGCGTAAATTCGAAAAATAGGCCAGATCTCGGAGTTCACAACCTCACCGGGGTAGAGCAACGCAAGGGCGTCGTGCGACGGAGTCGGAATCCAGTTCGATGCGGGCACGCCAAGCGGCAGCGAAGGTGCCAACCAAATGGTGTAGGTTCCGTCGTCGTCTCCGTTCGCATCTTGGTTTTGTTGGAGTTGCCCACTTGCAATCTCAGATGAGCCGAGCTGAGAGACAGGCTGCACGCTTCCATACAAAAGTTGCGATGTTCCGCTGATCAACGTCACGTGTGGCCCCGCACTTCCCGTGTACTGAATCGGCGTTCCAGGGTCGCCGCCAGAATTGGTTGGGTCCGTGGAAAGATCCTGTAGCCACGTGGCCGATATCTGGAAGCGAACCGTTCCTTTTACACTGTCAACGACTTCCGGAGTGGCGACGATGAAGTACGCGCGATCGGGCAGCAGGCCGTATTCGGCGGCTGCGGTGCTTCCTCCAAAGAGCACTGGGCTACTCGCTAGCAGGGTGACGCCATAGGGAACCTTGGCAGTGATATAACCCGAGCCTGCGTCGACTGAAATCACTTCGGTCTCTGCCCGCGAGTAGTAGGTATTGAGCACGCTTGCCTGGCTGAGGCAAGGGCAAACCGATGCGCCCTGCCCTGGTTGATAGAGAGTGAGCGACCAAAACCCGAGCGGCAATTGAGTGGCGGGGTTCACCATGAGCGGCGGCGCGGTACCGTCTGCTGGCAGTGTTGAGCCCTTCGATGTGCCAATCGTGAGCGAGTGGACGTCTCCGCCATCGAGCGCGGCGCCGTTCTCGTCGGTGATCTGTGCGGCGTAAGTGCCGTCTGCTGGCATACTTGCAAATCCACCAGCGACCACAGCAACGCCGCGACCAATGTATCCATTAATGGTGTTTGGCCAGGTTCCCCAGTTGGCGTTCTTGTAGGTCCAATAGTTGGTGGCAGCCGGAGCTTGATCGCCCAGTTGGTCGTTGAGGAAACTGACGCCATCTTCAAATCCTGCCTGCAGTGCGTTGGTTTGTGCCGTCCCCCAATTGCACGGGAGTCTGAAACCGGACTCGCTTAGTCCCAGTGGAGCGAAGAGTGCCAGTGCGCCGTGTTGACCAGCAGACGGTGGGAAGTACAACGCTCCTGCGCCGGACTGGGGCACAACCCACTTTGGCAACAAATGAGTCAAGGTGCCACCAAGACCTGAGTTGTATGCGGGGATGTCATTCAATTCCAGCGTGGCGCCCACCTGCTCGAAGTACTCGAGGGCGGTGGTTGGGGCGTTCTGCAATTGTTCGGCCTCGGCGCGCTCCGCATCGGTTGGGTTCTTCATGGAATAGTCGCCGTCCTTGATAAAAGCCACTCCACCATTGCCCAGGAATTCCTCGAGAGTGTTCAGATAGATTTCGTGCGCGACATCATTGAGTAATTTGAAAGTGGATCCGTCTTCTATAGGCCGTACTAGTGTCCGCGCAAGAACTCGCGAGAGCATCTCCGCGCGGTTCGTGTCAGAGGCGATCACAGGGAATGTGTAACCATCGATCGTAACGGTCCTGCTGTGCGCATACGGCGAATCGGGGCCGACGAGCAAGTACGAAGTCGGGTTATTCGCATTGGGCGTAGTGCGCGAACCTGGGTTTGCGAAGGTATTGCCGAACGCATCCAAGAACTGCGAGACGTTGTACGAGCTCGGATTCGGCAAGGTGTACACCAGTGCCTTGTCGCCAGTCAGATCGAGAATGGCGTTGATGTAGAGGACCGATGAGTTGCCCGCGTTGGTCAAGGCATTGTTCCAAGCGGCGGGTTCAGGTGGATATGCCAGCGAGTTGACTTCGGCCGTCATCAGCGCGTTGTAGTTGCCGAATCGGTAGTTGAATTCAAGCGGAAGACCCCAGACATATGCACTCTTCGCCAGCGCCCTGATGGCATCTGCGTTGGTCAAGATGGACTCCGGCCCTGGGCAATTGCCCCATGCGGCGAGCAGCAAGCCAAGATCTTGCGCGTCGACGGTGCCGTCGGCGTTAATGTCCGCCCCTGGCATCCCTGAAGATGCGGGACCCCAAGAACCGATGACGATCGCGAGGTCGGTTCCGCTGACTGTCGCATCGCCATTGACATCGGCAGTGCAGCCGCAATCGGCGAGGGATGAAGAGGTCAACGAAGTGATAGCAATAACGAAAATAGAAAGCTTTGAAATTCTGTTTGTCATGTGTTTTCCGATTGTCGATTTCGATTCGGTCACGGTGTGTTGGGGCTCCACGCGCCGATCATGATGGCCAGATCGCTGCCGTTCGTCTCAGCGTCATTGTTTAAATCTGCGACGCTGGGTCCCTTCCAGAAACTGAGCAGTGCGATCAGGTCTGCGCCGTCCACTTTTCCGTCCATCGTGACGTCGCCGATGATCGGGACAAGCGATGGACGCAGCGTCAGAAGTTGCTTATTGAGGGCCTCGTAGGCGGCCATGGCAGCAGGGCGGTTCGCAAGGTCGATCGCGGGAACGCCGGTGTCCTTGAGCATGTTGCACCCGTCGTTGTCAATACCGCGGCCGAAGAGCTGGTTTGCGAATGGGCAATCTGCTAGGTCGTAGAATTCAAGCGCGTGTACAGGGTTTGTGGGGTCGATCGCAGTCGGGCAAGTCACTTCAGTTTCGCCATAGGCAAACTTCTGGACCAGTTTCCAGCGCCCATTGGTGATGGTGCATTGGGTGGGCCAGAGGATCAGAGTGATGGCGTCGCCCGCAGGCACTGCCGCAGCAAGCTCGCAGCAACTGGCGTACCCGCCTTCTACTCCGTCGACTTTTCCCATCCACGTGCCGCCTTGACCTTCGCAGAATTCTTGGGTCGCCAAGATGGTGTCGGTGCAGATGGAGCCTCCGGCGAGCAAGCACGGACCGGCGACAGCATCAGGACCACCAGTCGCCTCCACTATCAGATGTGGTTGGGTGAACTCTGCGAAGTTGTAGGTGCGAATCGGCGCAGGCTCTGCCGTCGTCAGGTATGGCAGCATCGAGAAGCAGTCGAGCTGACGCCCTGCAGGCTTTACGGTTTGGACATCGATGCCCGCAACTTCTCCCCAGAGCTGAAATAGATCAACGCAGTTGACCATGCTGTCGACCGCTCGGCCAGGCGCCACAGTTGGGCCACCAGCCATGACCAGCGGTACGCAGACGCCAGTCTGGTAGATGGTGCCCTTTGATCGCAGTGGACTGAATGGGAATTTCACAGTGTTGAGGAACGATCCGTTGTCGCCGATCACGACAATGAGCGTGTCTGGGGCGTCGATCACCAATGAGCCGTCGGTTGCGAGATGCGCCAGTCCAGATTGGACCAGCACCCTGTTTATCTGAGAATCCAACGACTCGATCATCCGATCAGAGACTTTGCGTTCAACGGCGAGCGCAATGCCTTCTGGGATGTTGTATTGCGCGCCGCAGCCGTAGGGAAGCGTAATGGGCCATGGGGTGTTGACGCCCGCCTCAGGTGGCTGTTGCCACGGATCGTGGTCGCCAGAAAAGGCAAGCGTGCACATCCAATTGCCGCCCATCTTTTTATTCTTCTGCTTGTTGATGAATTCAATGGCAAGATCAGCCTGGTCGACGTCGGCGTGGGCGCGGGCGTAATTCGTTTCGGCGCTCGTCGCGGGAATCGCCACACCGTTGAGATTGATGGTGCGTGGCCATACGTAGTAGCCGTTGTAACAATCCCAATGCTGTGCGACGCGATGAGCAGCAAGAACAGCCTCGAGCGAGTTGCAGTCGAGGATCGGATCACCGCTGGGAGTGACAAGCGGCACACCGCCCGCGGCGAGACACTCCAGCGCATCGACTCCCGGAGTGCATTCATTGCCGCCATCGGCACCGCCTTTGAACAAGCATGCGCAGATCGCAGGACCATTCCCTGCCACGGGAAAGCCACACG
>Ga0209190_1001357_pt1 | contig 17110 bp, 12 predicted proteins | sample M_140205_XF_Meta_FD_187315 | JGI IMG/M metagenome (GOLD analysis project Ga0209190, IMG submission 187315) | Freshwater microbial communities from Lake Montjoie, Canada to study carbon cycling - M_140205_XF_MetaG (SPAdes) (version 2) | ecosystem: Environmental > Aquatic > Freshwater > Lake... | reverse complement strand
TTAAGGAAGACCTGTTGAATCTGTCCGGGATTACCCTCGACGGCCGGGATGATCTGATCTCCATGGACTTCCACCTTCACGCCGAGCTGCTGTAACTTGAGGCGAAGGAGTAACACGGCGTTCTCCGTCGCCTTACGAATGTCGACGACGCGGAATGCACCCGACTGGGCCTTGCTCATACCGAGCACGCGCGAGACGACGCCTTCCATGTGAGCGATTTTCTCACGCATGACGTCAAGGTCCTCGACCTTGGGATCATCCGGAGCCATCCCCTGGGATAGCGTGTCCGAAAGGAGCTTCATCACCGTCAGGGGATTGCGAATCTCATGGGCGACCTCCGCCGAAAGCAGGCCGAGCGCCGTGAGACGCTCGCTGCGACGCAAGCCCTCCTCGACGGTAAAGACCTTGGCGTAAAGACGCGCGTTCTGGATCGAGGAGGCGCCGAACGAGGAAAGCGCAGTGACGAGATGCTTATCGTCGTCCGAAAAGCGATACGCCCCCATCGCGACGCACATCAGTACGCCGAAGGTCTCGTCTTCGTAACGCACCGGTACGGCCAGTAGCGAAGACGATGCGACTGGCTCGGAAAGCCTAACGAAGAGATGCTCCTCGGTCTTACCAGCGATCGGCACAACGACCGGACGGCCGCGGCCGACGACGGTACCGAGCGAGGTCTGGTTCACGGCGATACTCGGGGCGAGCTCGCTACCGCTCAGCTCGCCGTCGAGGTGCTTGAGCAAAAGAACGTCGTCAACGATCTTGTAGTAGGCGCAAGCGCGTACACCCAGTAATCCACGGGTGTGGCGGGCAAGGTCCTGCGAGATCCCGGGCTCATCGCGCTCACGAGCCAGCCCCTGCGCCGCCCGCACCAGCGCTTCAAGCTGAGCCGCCTTGGAACGCAGTTGGCGCAGTAACCAGATACGGCCGACGGCCTTAGACGCCTCGTTGGTCAGGAGGGAGAGGAAAGCGAGATCCTGCTCACTGAAAGCATCCAAGCGATCGGAGTCGCAGTTCACCACGCCGATGACATTGCCCATGAGTTCCATGGGGACCGCGAGTTCAGAGCGGATACCCTTACGGATTTCTACGTAACGGGGATCCTTCGAGACATCCGGGATGCGCTGAGGCTTGGCGTAAAGCGCGACCCAGCCGGTGATCCCCTGCCCTTGCCCGATAATCTCGGAGACGGAGGCTGCCTCCAGGCCGTTGCTCACCTCGATGCGGAGCGAGCCCGTCGCGGGCTCGACGAGCGCAATCGAGGCGCTTGAGGCACCCAGCGTCTGCACGACCTCCGCGAGAATAAAGTCGAGGGCTTCGCGCGGATCTTCCGTCGAGTTGACGAAAGCACCGACGCGATAAAGACAGTCTAGGACGCGAGCATCGCCCGGGCGTTCCTGCGCTGGGCGGCTATTCGGCATGGACTAAAGCGAGTGATCCATGTCGAGCGCCGGGGCGTCGACGGTGGTCTGTCCAATCATCACCGCAGGCACACCAGCCACACTGGTATGGGCAGCGACGTCCTTGAGCACCACAGAACCCGCGCCGATCTTGGCACCTTCGCCGATCGTAATATTGCCGAGAATCTTCGCGCCGGCGCCAACGAGCACGCCCGAACGAATCTTCGGGTGGCGGTCGCCGCGGGCCTTGCCAGTACCGCCGAGGGTGACCTCATGCAGGAAAGAAACGTTGTCGGCCACGACGCTGGTCTCACCGGCGACGAAGCCTGTAGCGTGGTCGAGCAGGATGCCGACTCCAAAGCGAGCGGCGGGATGGATATCGACGCCGAGGTGCTCGGAAACGAGCGACTGCAGATGAGTAGCGAGCTCCTTGCGGCCATCCTTCCAGAGCACGTGCGCGAGGCGATGCATCGAGATGGCGTGAAAGCCCTTATACCAAAGATACGGAATCAGCGCATGCTCCGTCGCGGGATCGCGCTCAAGAGTGGCACGGATATCGGCGCGCATCTGCGAAAGCACCTCGCGGTCGGACGCGACGGCCTCGCCGAGGACGCGGAGGATGACCGGCAGATCTTGCCCAGTCGGCGTAATGCGCTCAGCCAGACGCTGGATAATGCCCTCGCCGAAGTTGGTACGGTCCAGCACATAACGTTGGAGCATCGGCGCCAGGGCCGGCTCAGCCTTGGCCACGACGGACGCGCGGGCCTGTAGCTCCGCCCAAAGGGAAACTTCATTGGCGCAGGCCAAAGCGGTGGAACGGGCGTCAGCCATGGGAAATAATTCTGGGTTTTTAGTCAATTTGGCAACCCATGAGTCAAAACAAGGTAAAAAGGCTTGGTTTTACCCGATTTCCGCAACCTCGCACACAAGATGGTGTTGAAATCCATGAAGCCACCCTAAACTAAGCCTCCTATCCCCTAAACAAAATGCGCATCCTCACCTCCCTCCTCGCCTGCCTCGCTGCGGTGGCCTCTTTTGCGGCCCCCGAAGTCGGCCAGGCTGCTCCCGAGTTCACCGGCAAGACCCTCGACGGTAAAACCGTCAGCCTCGCCGACTTCAAGGGCAAGACCGTCGTCCTCGAATGGTATAACCCGGGCTGCCCTTTCGTGAAGAAGTTCTATGACGGTGGCAAGATGCAGGAATTCCAGAAGGATGTCGTCGCCTCTGGTGCCGTCTGGCTCGTAATCAACACGGGCGGCCACAAGCTCGAGAACGCTACCTACTACCCTGGCACCGTCATCCAAGACGAGAACCAGAGCATCGGACGTGCTTTCGACGCCAAGGTGACCCCGCATTGTTTCGTCATCGATGGTAAGGGCGTGCTCGTCTACAAAGGCGCAATCGATAACATCTCCTCCTCCAAGTCCGCCGACATCGAGAAGGCCAACAACTACGTCCTCGCTGCCGTCAAGGCCGTGAAGGAAGGCAAGGCCCCCGAAGTCTCCAACACCAAGCCCTACGGCTGTGGTGTGAAGTACAACAAGCTCTAAGCCGACAACTAGGCCAAGCAAAAGGGCGTCCGCTTGGACGCCCTTTTTGTGCCTGGATACCAGGAATCTCAGGCCACGCCTGTTGCTTGGAGGATCTTCGCATGCACCTGATCGTTGCGCAGGTGCGGCGTGAAAAGTTGGGAGCCGGGGCCATAGGCACAGAATTCGACCATCTCACCGGTGTGATTGTTGCTGGTCCAACCAATCGAGGTGTACTTCATGAGCGCCGCCGAGAGCGTTTTGGTCGAAGTAATCTTGTCACTATCGGCGCTAGCGAACTGCAGACCAGTGACCTTCTCGGCCGCGGCGACGAATTCCTTCGACGAAAGCCCCTTAGTCTCAACCTTGAGCACCTCGAGCGACATCTTGAAGCCGACGAGCCGATCGAAGGCAGGCGTCGATTCCGAATAAGACGGTGCAAGGGAGATAAAGTCTTCGTTGCCGAGGCCGTTGACGTTGAAGCCACCGGTGCCGTGGTCAGTCGTGATAATGAGCAAGGTGTCGGGATGCTTATCGATGAAGGCAAGCACCGTGGCGATGGCCTCGTCGAAAGCGATTTGCTCATGAATCGCGGCAGCTCCGTCGTTGCCATGCCCGGCGTGATCGACGCGACCGCCTTCAACCACCAGAAAGAAACCCTCAGGAGCGGATCCAAGGCGCTGGAGCGCAATCTTGGTCATCTCGGAGAGCGTCGGCGTGGAAGCCTTGAGTTCGGCGGAATTCATGCGATCAATCTCGAAGGGGATATAGCCCTTACTGAAGAGACCGAGCAGCGGTGCCTGGCCGGTATCGGCCAGCAATTGGTCTCGATTCAAGGCGACGCCATAGCCGGCCTTGCGGTAGGCAGCCAGCAGGTCTTCGCTGAAATATTGCGTGCCGCCGCCCAAGACCACGTCGACACCGCGCTCGAGATATTGGGCCGCGATGGTCTTCTGGTCGGAGCGAGTGGCAACCGTGGCGACGAAGCCCGCCGGCGTAGCGTGCGTAGCGGTCGTGGTGGTGACGAGACCGCTGCGCTTACGGGCGGCAATCATCTTCTGAACGAGGGTCACGGGCTTACGGCCATCCTGGGTGACGTTGATCACGCCATTATCGATGCGCTCACCGATACCCCAGCAGCTGGCGGCGGCGGCGGAGTCGGTCACGATACCGCTGGCGGAGTCGGTCTCGCAGAGCGAACGAACGACCGGAAGCTCGCCGTACATCTTCATCCAATTTGAAGAACGCTTCTCCGTCCGGGTCAGGTAGGTCTGGGCGGCGGTGAGCACCGAGAAGCACATGCCATCCGAAACCATGAAGATCACGTTCTTGGCCTGTCGCTTTGCAGAGTTGGCGGAAGCTTCACGGCCGTCGGTGCCGAGGGCGCGGGCCGAGCCGGCGCCGAAAACAAGGCTTCCGAGTCCGGCGAACTTCAGGAATTCGCGACGGGATGAAGGTCGAGGCTGGGTCATGCTCAGGGTATAGGTTCAAAAGACCTACCCGGGCAACCTTCGTTCCCCAGTAAGTCCGTTAAAACCGCGTGACGGTTAGGCCTGCGGAGCAGCCGGGGCGGCGGGAGCCGTCGGGACGTGCACCTTGAGGCGACGTTCGGCGATCTCAGCCGACACCAAGGCCATAAACTCAGCCAAGGTGCGGTTACCCTCGAAGGACTTATCCGCGCGGGAACGCACGTTAACGAGGCCTGCTTCCTTTTCCTTGGCGCCCACCACCAGCATATGGGGCACCTTGGACATCTCGGCGCGACGGATCTTGGCACCCAGCTTGTCGGAAGAACCGTCGACGCTGCAGCGAATCTTAGCGACCTTGAGGATCTCAGCCATCGCTTCGCAATCGGCGTTAAGGTCGTCGTTGAGCGGGATGAGGCGGACCTGCTCAGGCGAGAGCCAGGTCGGAAAGTCACCGGCAAAGTGCTCAATCAGGATACCGACGAAGCGCTCCATCGAACCGAACGGTGCGCGGTGGATCATCACCGGGCGGTGCGGCTTATTGTCCGCACCGTTGTAGGTGAGGTCGAAACGCTCGGGGAGGTTGAAGTCGACCTGCACGGTGCCGAGCTGCCATTCGCGGCCGATGACGTCTTTGACAACAAAGTCGATCTTGGGGCCGTAGAAGGCGGCTTCGCCGGGCTCTTCGGAGAAGGCCACGCCGAGGGTGGCGGCGGCGGCGCGGCAAGCGGCTTCGGCCTTGTCCCAGTTCTCGGCTGTGCCGGTATACTTGGCGGAGTCGGGATTACGCAGGCCGACGCGAACGCGATAATCATTTAGGCCGAGCGTCTTGAGGACGATCTTCACGAGTTCGAGGCAACCGAGCACTTCCGGCAGGACCTGGTCCTCGGTGCAGAAGAGGTGGGCATCGTCCTGCGTGAAACCGCGGACGCGAGTCATACCGCTCAACTCGCCGGACTGTTCCCAGCGGTAGACTGTGCCGAATTCGGCGAGGCGCACCGGGAGGTCGCGATAGGAATGCGGTTGGGAAGCGTAGATGCGGATGTGGTGCGGGCAGTTCATCGGCTTTAGCAGGAAGCCCTGGACGGTACCGTCCGCCAGGCGATTGGTCAGTTCGCCGCAGCCACAGCCTTCTTTGGCGAGCATCTCCATGGCCTCACGTTCGACGAGCGGAGGAAACTGGGCGTCCTTATAATAAGGGAAGTGACCCGAGGTGCGGTAGAGGTCGAGGTTGCCGATGTGCGGCGTGAAGACCTGCTTGTAGCCGGTCTGGAAGAGACGCTCGGAGATGAAGTTCTGGAGCTCCTGACGGACGACGGCGCCATTAGGCGTCCAGAGGATGAGGCCCTGCCCCACCTTCTCGTCGATATGGAACAGCTTCAGTTCCTTGCCCAGCTTACGGTGGTCGCGCTTCTTGGCTTCCTCGGCGCGGACGATGGCTTGCTCAAGTTCGTCCTTCGTCGCATAGGCGGTGCCGTAAATGCGCTGCAGCTGCTTGTTCTTCTCGTCGCCACGGTGGTAGGCCCCGGCGATGTGGAGGAGTTTGAACGCCTTGACCTGCGAAGAGTAGCGGACGTGGGTGCCAGCGCAGAGGTCGACGAACTCGCCGTTCTTATAAAAGGAGATGGTCTCACCGGCGGGGATGTCGCCGAGGCGGCCGACCTTGTAGGCATTCTGTCCGCGTTCGCGAATCAGCTTCTCGGCTTCCTCGCGGGTGCACTCGAAGCGCTCGAATTTCTGATTCTCCTTGGAGATGCGGCGCATCTCTTCCTCGATCTTCACCAGGTCCTCGGCCGTGAAGGTGTGGTCGAGGTCAAAGTCGTAATAGAAGCCATTGTCGGTGGGCGGTCCGATGTCCAACTGGGCCTGAGGGAACAGGCGAAGCACGGCGGCGCCCAGCATGTGGGCGGCGGAGTGACGGATCTCCTCGAGGGGAGTCATCTGCGGGCGGGAGGACATAGCGGAATACCCCATTCGCTAGGGCTTCCCGAGGCGGAGGGCAAGGACGGAGCAACCTCCGCCCTCCCCGGCCTAAGCCTTATTCGCGGATAAGCTCGAAACGCATCGTCACGACCACCCGGATGGTCTTGTCGATGGAACGCACATCGACCTGGCTCGAGTCGCTTTCATCGATACGATCCTTGGCGCTGATCTGAATCTGCCCCTGCGACGCCTCCAGCAGTGCGCCCAAGGTAGTGCCCGAGTTGGCGACCATCGTTGAGGCTCGGCGCTGAGCATCCTTCGCCGCAGACTCGAGTAGGTCCTTCTTGACGGCGGCGAGGTCAAGCAGACGGAAGATCGGGGCTGACCGCGTGAGGGTAACGTCATTGGTGAGGAAAATTTCCCGGCGCGTGAGGGCCAAGATGCGCTCCACCTCGGCAGTCTGCGCGGTGATGTCCTGCTCGATGATGAACTCCGGGTTCTTGCCACGCGCGAACGACGTGTAGTCGACAAGCTGGGGACGGCGGATTGGTGCCTTGTCCGTCGCATCGACGGGCGGCTCAACGTAGACCGCAGGTTCGAGACGGCGGACCGTGGGCGCCGCGTAGATGAGTTCCGGCGCCTTGAAGCCGAGTTCACGGAGTAACTCGTCCAGCTTGGCGCGTTGCGCCGCGAGGGCCTTGCGACCGACCTCGAAATCCTCGCCGCGCCAGGTCAGCGCGCAGGCCACCATGCCTTGGGCTGAGCGGATATCCTGCGCAGCCACGCCCTTGACGACAATTTCTGGGCGATTCTGGCGCATCTGCGTCAGCGAGCGGCTGAACTTATCGGTGGCGGTGACGAACCCCAAAGCCAGCGCGACTCCGAAAAGGAGGAAAGCGAGCGAGGGGAAGAGGGTGAGGTTGACCGGACGGGAGGGTGCAGGGTTGGACATAGCCCTCCGAACATACCGTCTCTGAAAAACCCTTACAACGAATTTTGGAGATTCTTTTCGTGGCCACTCAGAGCGACCGGAGGTCGTAGCCGTCCTTGCGGTCGAGCATCGTCCAGCCGGCCGCGGTCAGTTCTTGGCGGAGCTGGTCGGCGGCGGCGAAGTCCTTGGATTGCTTGGCCGCCCAGCGGCGGGCGCCGAGTTCGGCGACGTCGGCCGGGATGGCGACTTCCGCCTTGGCGGCAAAGAGCCCGATACCGAGTGCGAACAAGATTTTAGCGAGACCGCACAAGTCCTCGCGGGCTTGGTGGGGCGAAACTTCCTCCTTATCTCCCACCACGGTGAAGATCTGGCCGAGGCAACCAGGAATATTGAGATCTTCTTGAAGAATCTCCCACGCCGGGGCGAAACGACCCCAGGCGGTCTGGACCTCTTGGCTCGACGGCGCGACAAACTCAGCCCGCGAGAAACCGGCCAAGACGAGCAGTCGATCAGTCCAGCGCTCGAGCTTGGCGATGGCGGAGCGCGCACTCTCCAGTCCGGCGAAGGTAAAGTTCAACGGACCCCGGTAATGACCCCCGATAAGGACATAACGTAACTCATTGGCGGTGAAACCTTTATCCTCCAACTGGGACAGGGTATACAGGTTACCCTTACTCTTGGACATCTTCTCCCCCTCGACCATCAGGTGGGCGCTGTGAAACCAATGCGCGGCGAAGCCCTTCACGCCGGTAGCACATTCGGACTGAGCGATCTCGTTCTCGTGGTGCGGGAAGCAGAGGTCGATGCCGCCGCCATGCAGGTCGAACGTGGCGCCGAGGTGGGCGAGCGACATCGCCGAGCACTCAATATGCCAGCCGGGACGACCTTCACCCCAAGGCGACGGCCAGAAATTGGCGCCATCCTCGGGCTTGCGGGACTTCCACAGGGCAAAGTCGGAAGCCGACTCGCGTTCGTACTCGTCGGCGTCGTTGGCCTCACCGGCGGAGTTCTCGGACTGAGTCTTGAGCTGGGAGAAGTCGATGTGGTTCAGCTTGCCGTAATCCGGGCAAGAGCAGACCTTGAAGTAGACCGAGCCATCCTTGGCGACATAGGCGTGACCGCGGTCGACAAGGGCCTTGATCATCGCGACCTGCTGTGGGATGTGCTCGACGGCGCTGGGTTCGACATGCGGAGGCAGGAGGCCGAGAGACTTGCAGTCGGCGTGGAACTTGTCGGTCCAGGTCTTCGTGAAAGCGGTGAGAGTCTGGCCGGCAGCTTGGGCGCCGCGAATGGTCTTGTCGTCGACGTCGGTAATATTACGGACGTGCTTTACCTTCAAGCCCGCGACCTCGAGGGTACGGCGCAGGACATCCTGAATGGTGAAAGTCCTAAAATTACCGATATGGGCCGGGCCGTAGACCGTGGGACCGCAGCAATACATGCCAAAGGTAGAGTGGCCGGGCTTAGTCAGCAACGGCCGCTTCTCGCGGGACATGGTGTCATGCAGGAACACGGGCATAGGGAGTCAGTTAGCGAACCTTGGCCCCGCTGGGCGAGTCGGAACTATGGAGGCCACCACCGTGGGTGCTGTCGCAACGACAGCCCACTCCGCTGGGTCATAAAACTGCTTACGTCTTGTTTCCTAAGGGTTAAAGTAGGATAACAACCGTCCATCCCAACACCCCCATGAAACTAGGCACCAAGTCCCTGCACGCTGGCCAGAAGCCCGACCCGACCACCGGTTCGCGCGCTGTTCCAATCTATCAGACCACCAGTTACCAGTTCCGCGACACGGAGCATGCCGCGAACCTCTTCGGCCTGAAGGAGCTCGGTAACATCTATACCCGCATCATGAACCCGACGACGGACGTCCTCGAGCAGCGCCTCGCGGCCCTCGAAGGTGGTTCCGGTGCGCTCGCCCACTCCTCCGGTCAGGCCGCCATTACCGCGTCCATCCTCAACATCGCCGGCGCCGGCGACCACATCGTCTCGACTTCCCAGCTCTACGGAGGCACCTACAATCTCTTCCACTACACCCTGCCGAAGCTTGGTATCCAGGTATCGTTCGTCGATGCCGATGAGCCCGAGAACTTCCGCAAGGCTGTAAAATCGAACACCAAGGCCTTCTACGGCGAAGGCCTCGGCAACCCCCGCCTCAACATCTTCCCCTTCGCCGAAGTCGGCAAGATCGCCAAGGAAGTCGGCGTCCCGCTCATCATCGATAACACCGCCCTCTCGCCGTACCTGAATCGTCCGTTCGAGCACGGAGCGAATATTGTCGTCCATTCGGCAACCAAGCACATCGGCGGCCACGGAACCTCGATCGGCGGCATCGCCGTCGATGGCGGAAACTTCGACTGGGGTAACGGCAAGTTTCCTGGCTTCACCGAACCCGACATGTCCTATCACGGCCTGCCCCACTGGGAGGCCTTCAAGGCCTTCGCACCCGCCGGCGGCGCCAACATCGCGTTCATCATGAAGATGCGCCTGCAGTTCCTCCGCGACGTCGGCAGCTGCCTCTCGCCCTTCAACTCCTTCCTGCTCATCCAGGGCCTCGAAACCTTGCACCTCCGTATGGAGCGCCACTGCGCCAATGCGATGAAGGTCGCCCAGTACCTCGAAGCGCACCCCAAGGTGAAGTGGACGAACTACCCGGGTTTGAAGTCCTCGAAATACCACGACCTCGCCAAGAAGTACCTCACTAACGGGTACGGCGCGCTGGTCGGGTTCGGCCTGAAGTCCGGCCACGAAGGCGGCCGTAAGTTCATCGACTCCCTCGTCCTGCACAGCCACGTCGCCAATATCGGCGACGCCCGCTCGCTGGCGATTCACCCGGCCTCCACGACGCATTCGCAGCTCACCGCTGCGGAGCGCGATAGCGCCGGTGTGACGGACGACTACGTCCGCCTCTCCGTGGGCATCGAAGACATCGAGGATATCATCGCCGACCTCGAGCAGGCACTGGCCAAGGCCTAAGCCTCACGTCATCGACCAAAAGGGCGGGCCGCTAGGCCTGCCCTTTTTTATGCCGGGGCCTTAGTGCCGTCGAAATCGTGATACTCGAGGAACTGTCGCGCGCCTTCGTCGCCCATGTAGGCGGAGAGTAGCTTGTGATCCGTCTGGGTCAGATCCACGACAATGAGACCGTCCAAACAGCCGCCGAAACCTTCGTCGACATTGAAGGCGATGAGACGTCCGTTGAGCTTGAGGTAGTGCTTCAAAAGCACGGGCACGGCCTTGGCGTCGGGTTCAAGGTCACTCACGAGGCTCGAGACATGCTCGAGATCGAAGGCGCAACGCTGGAGGACGTCCAGGTCGGCACCGTGCAGGCTCATCGAGCGGGGCGGATTCTTGGCCCGCACCAGCGGTAGAAGGTCGTCGGCCGAACGGTTGTTCTTGAGGTAAGAAAGGATAAGCTCCTTTGAGGCCTGGCCATACTCGGGGTTGATGCTCACCGGGCCGAACAACAAGTGATACTTCGGGAAACGGACGACATAGCGGCCGATGCCGCGCCAGAGGAGCGGCAAGCTCGTGGGCTTACGTTGGTATTCCTGCCGGATGAACGAACGGCCCATCTCGAGCGCTGGATTCATGCGGCGGAAGAAGTCGCCCTTAAATTCAAAGAGCGTCGAAGTGTAGAGGCCATGCTTGCCCTGCAAAGGGAGGATGCGGTCGGTCGGCCCGAGGCGGTAGCCTCCGACAATCGCCGAATCCTTGTCGTCCCAGAGCACAATCTGGTCATACCATGCATCAAAAGCGTCGAGGTCGCAATCGAGACCCGTGCCCTCCGAGACCGAACGGAAGGTCGTCTCACGCAGGCGACCGATCTCGCGCAGGGTGTGGGGTAGATCCTTACCCAGGAAGCGGTAGACCTTGAAGTCACCGCTCGTGAGCAGAAGGTCTTCCGTTGGCAGGCTTTGCAACTCAGCTCGCAGCAACAGTGGATTCACCGGTGCGATGATGGGGGCCCGCGGGGTCACCGGCTTAGCGGCCGAGGCCTTCTCGCGGTCGCTCCGACTGGAAAGCAACTCACAACGGAGGCGAAGAAAACTCGTGGCCTCCTCGTCCTCCGGATGATCCGCCAGCTGGGCCGGCGTCACGGGATTAGCCGTGCGGAGATGGATGACCTTGCCGTGATGATTACGGAACTCACGAAGCAGGAGCATCGTCCGGAGCTTCGGATGAATAAGGCCGAGTGATTGGAAGAGCCCAGAGTTTCGTCCCTCAATCCGCATAGGAAGAATCGAAGCCCCGACCTTGCGTGCCATGCGCACGACTTGCGGCGACCAGACCGGGTCGTCGACGCGGCGAGACTTCAGGCGGAGGCTGGAGACCTCGCCAGCAGGGAATGTCAAGATGCAGCCGCCCGCACGTAAATGCGCAAGGATGCGACGGGTGCCCGCAATATTGCCCGGATTGGCCGTATCCGGGCTGAAGGGATTGACCTCGATCAACCAGGGACGAATGCCGGGAATCTGGCTGAGCCAGCGGTTACCGACGACTAATGCGTCCGGACGGGCCCGCAGCAGGAAGTCCATCGCCACCAAGCCATCGGCCAGACCATGCGGATGATTCGCGACCACGACAAGAGGCCCCGAACGCGGGATACGCGCCAGGCACTGATCGCTCCAGGTGTTGCACACTCCCGCCTGCTCCATCGCAGAGGTGAAGAAATCTGGGCGTCCCGCCACATGGATGCGTTCAAGGAAAGCATCGAAAGCGCGGACCTTGAAGAAACGGTCCAACACGGGCTCAGCCCAGGACAACGGCCCGAGATTGGCCTTAAGTTCGTCGGTGTTGCTGGGAGCGCGCTGCGGTGACATCTGTGGCAATGATGCCACGAATGTGCGGACGGACGGCGGCGAAACCGTGACAATGTGGTGTCAGCCTGCGGCAAAACCAAAGAACTCGCGGGCATTACGCGTGGCCAGCTCGGCGACCTCGTCCGGCGGCAGGCCCAGTAGTTCGGCAGCCTGGGTGCAGATCTCCGGGAGATAGGCGGGGGTATTTTCCTTACCACGGGCGGATTGCGGGGCGAGGTACGGGGCATCGGTCTCCAACATGAGCCGGGCTAGGCCCTGTGCCTTGAGGGCCTGTCGAATCTCCTCCGACTTGGCGTAGGTAATGATACCGGTGAACGAGGCGCGGCCACCGCGCTGGTTGACCTGGCGAACCTGCTCCGGCCCTTCGACGAAACAGTGGAAGACGACCTTGCGCCAATCCACGCCGCTGGCGTCGATCAACCGCACACAATCGTCGAACGCATGCCGAGAATGGATGACCACCGGACAGCCGAACTGATAGGCCAGCGAAAGCTGGCGACGGAAGGCTTCCTGCTGCCAGCCCTTAATCCGCTCGGCTTCGGTGGCGTCGGTCGGCAGGCGGAAATAATCCAAGCCAATTTCCCCGAGCGCAGCGGGAGGTGTGTGGTCAGCGAAATAAGGCGAGATCGCTGCGACGGTCTCCTCCCAGCCTTCCTCGACATGACAAGGATGGAGACCGACGGTATGCCGGAAGAAATCAGGCTGCGTTGCCGCGAGGTCACGGTAGTCGGACCAATCCTTAAGGTCCGTGCCGATGGCGACGACGCCCTCGACGCCGGCAGCGCGGCATTCGGTCACCCATGCGGCCAGACGGCCAGCCTTGAGGGCGTATTCCGGGTGACAATGGGAGTCCAGCAGGCGCACGCGGTGATTAGGCTCCCTGAGGACGAAAGGGCAAGACCACAGCCCTGCCTTGAAAAAGGCGCCCTGCCCTGCACGTTCACCGCATGCACCACTGGCTGATGAAGTCCGAACCCGACGAGTTCTCCTTCCAGGAACTCGAACGCAAGGGCAAGGAACCGTGGACCGGCGTGCGGAATTACCAAGCTCGTAACTTCATGCGGTCCGCCAAGGTCGGCGACCTTGTTCTGTTCTATCACTCCAACTGCGACGAACCCGGCATCGTCGGCGTGGCCAAGGTCTCCAAGGAAGCCTTTGACGACCCGACACAGTTCGAACCCAAGTCGGATTACTACGACGCGAAGTCGACCAAGGATAACCCACGTTGGAGCTGCATCGAGGTCTCGTTTCATCAAGGATTCAAGCGGCTTGTAAGCCTGCCCGACCTCCGCGACTGCGCGGCGCTGAAGGGTATGCTGATTCTACGTCCGGGTAACCGTCTCTCCGTCACGCCCGTGACCGCCGCTGAATTCAAAGCGATCGGCGGACTAGGCGGCCTCAGGAAGTAGCCTCTTCGGTCGGCAACCACATCGCTAGGATGGCGGCAGGCAAGAACAAGAACGACGCGAAGAGCAGCACCGAGCTGAAATCGGACGGCTTGGCGAAGATACCGAAAAAGACCGTACCTGCGGCGGCGAAGACGCGGCCGATATTGTAGCTAAAGCCCGCGCCGGTCGTGCGGAGCAAGGTCGGGAAGAGCGGCGGTAGGGCCATCGTAAAGAGACCGAAGACCCCCTGGCAGAAGCCAATACCTGCATAGAGGACATAGGTCTCTGATAGACTCCATGGAAAGGCGAACGTAAGAGCCATCAGGACAAAGTAGACGCCGAAGAAAGCCGCCAAGGCGCGACGGTAACCAAAACGCTGCGCGGCCCAACCGGAGGCGAAGTTACCGACGACCGAAGCCGAGATGACCCAGAAGAGCGCGGTGGCAACGACCTCCGCCTTATCCAGCGAACGGGCGATAACTTCGGGATGAGAACGAATGAAGGCCTGCTGCCAGAACATAAAGCACCAGTGGCCAGTCAGCGAGATCGCGCAAAGTGTGGAGGCGATGAACGTCGTGCGACGGATATCGCTTCTGAAAAGCCCCATCATCGAGGGCGCCTCCCGCTTGCCCTTCTCGGCCGACCACTCCGCGGTCTCGGGCACTTCCTTGCGAATCCACAGCGTCACGAACGCCGGCAAGACGCCGATCAAGAAGACCCAGCGCGGTTCATAACCAGGAACCTTCTGGAGAAAGAAAACGCCGGCGATGGCGGCGAGGATACCGAAGTTGACCGCACACTGCAGCACGGCGGCGATCCAGGGGCGCCACTTCTTCGGCCAGGTCTCGGAAAGCAGCGAGGCGCCGACGGCCCATTCGCCACCGATGCCGAGCGCGGCGAGGAAGCGGAAGATCATCAGCTGCCACCAGGTGTGGGCGAAGAACGACAGCCCGGTGAAGAGCGCGTAGGTTAAGATCGTGAGGACGAGCGTACGACTGCGGCCGAGGCGATCGCCGATGATACCAAAGAACGCACCACCCAAGGCCCACCCGAGTAGGAAGGCCGCCTGAATGTAAGACCCATAACGACCGACATCAGGGTCGGTCTCCTTGACCATCAGTAGCTCGGCTACGAAGACCGTGGCGACAAGCGTATAGAGATGTAGGTCGAGTCCGTCGAAGAACCAACCCAGCCAGGCCGCGAAGCCAGACTTCTTCTGATGCGAAGAAAGTTCGCTGAGCTTGGTGGCTTCGGCGGGGGTGTCGCGCATGGAGAGACACTTGAAACCGCCTAGAAATTAGCAAGGCGGGCTTTGCGGCCCGCCCTGCGTGAGGACTTACTTCTTGGCTTCGGCCTTCTTAGCCGGCGCCTTGGCCTTCGGGGCCGGCGTCGCCGTGTAAGGCTGATTGGTCATGGCGCCCGGGGCGACCTTGAGGAGATTCGGGGACATGTCCGGAGCCTTGGCGTCGCCATTGGCCCACTTGAGGCCGCCGATCAGGATCTGCTGGAAGGTCGGGTTGGTCCAGACGTCTTCGCGGTGACCCATGGCGGTGTAGAAGACGCGGCCCTTGCCTTCGTTCTTGGCCCAGCAGTTCGGGTAAGCGGGACGCTTGTAATCGTCTCCATCGAGGGCGGGATCATTGAAGACGGTGAGGACGTGGATCTCGGGACGGAAATCCTTCAGAGTATACCATTCTTCTTCGAAGGAGAACGTGTCGCCGACCTTATCGAAACCTGGGAAGGTCTTATCGATGACCTTATTCGTGCCGGCCTGCTGCTTTCCGTGACGGATGAATTCGGCACCAAGGAAGCAAACGTAGGCATCAGCCTTGTCGCCGTGGTTGGTGAAACGTTCCGGACCCTTCACAGCCTCGTTGTCGGTGTGGAAGGTGTCAGCCGCGGAGTGGGTGCCGACGAAGCCCTTGCCGGACTTCACGAAGTCGAAGAGGGCCTGCTTGCCGGCCATGGACATCGGAGGGTTTTTGTCGGTCCCTTCGGAGCAGAGGTCGCCGGTGGTGTAGAACATCACGGTGTCGAACTGCGCGAGGTAGGCGGGGGAGAACTTCGAGCCATCCTTGGAGAAGACGAACTCGATATTATTGGCGGCGCCAATCTCAGTGAGCTGCTTCTCGGCGAAGCTGGGCTGCCCCTTCTTGTAAGAGATCACGTCGTGCTCGAAGCCCGAGGACTTGGTGAAAAAGAGGACCTTGCGTTTAGGAGCGTCGGCGGCGAACGCGCTGAGCGATAGCAGGCAGAGGAGGAGCGAGCGGAGCATCATGGGGATAGTGTTCCGTGAACAAACCCGCCCTGCCCTCCGCAGGCAAGCCGATTGGGCTTCAGCGGTCCGCGGAACGGCGCACCGGGGGCAATTCGCGGGTTATTTCCGCGAGGCGATACCCGAAACCCGGGCCGCACAGGCTGGAACCGTCGACCTGACCTTCACGGCGCGAATAGAGGAGCGGGTGCACCTTGGCCTCGGCCTCGGAAGCCGCGGGATAGAACTGCATCCCGTTGGTCTCGACGCCGGCGATGGTCGGGGCATGGGCGGCGAGTAGGACATGTGTCATCTGCGCCATCATGGGATTGGTGAGGTCCTGCACCATGAGCTGCATACCATGAGCGCGGGCCCAGCAGAGACTGAGAAGCGCGCCGGTCTGGGTCTTACAGGTCTTGAGGGCAACGCCGGTCCAACCGAGTTCGCGACCGAGGCGGACGATACGCCAGTCATGCGCACTCTCGTCGAGGAAAAGCGGCATGCGCTGGCTGACGGAATGGACGTCGATGGGATGCTCCTCGAGCTCATACGGGAAAGGCTGTTCGACGTAACTGAGCCGCTTCCAAAGTTCGGGTAGCTCGGCCTTCACGCGATCGAGGACGCCGTTCACGTAGGCAGGATCCATCACCGTGCAATTGAAGTCGGCGGTAAAGAGTTCGACGCCGAGCGGCAGGCCAATCTCGGCGATACGCTTCAGGCGTTCGAAATCCCAGGCGGCGTCATTTCCGCGCAGTTTGACCTTCAGCGCCTTCAGGCCGTCGGTCTTAATCCATTCGTCGAGCGAGGACGGATAACCATCGGCAACCTTGTTCGCGCCGGCTTCGGCGAGCGTGAGGTAATCGAGGCCGCCGACGAGATGCCAGGCGAGGAGTTTGGTAGTTACCGGTGAGCGGAAGTAGTCGACCGGGTAGCGTCCAGCGAAGGAGACACCTTGGGCATCGGCGGCGGGAGTGACGAAAGACGACAGGTCGCGGTTCATCCACGGCGCGCAGTAGGTGGAATACGTCGGGACGCCGTGGGCGATGCCATAGGCGTCATGCAGGGCGAGATCGAAAGGCGAGCAGCAGACCAGCGCCGCAAGCGTCGGGATGGCGACCCCTTCGGGTAGGCTTGCGTTAAAATTTTCCAGGATACCCGGCAGCGCTTCCTCGAGGAAATCATGGCCAATCTCCATCGGGTGGCCGTGGGCGGCGAACGACGCATAAGCCTCGGTCAGCGTATTGCAGAAATCATGCAGCGCCTTCGAGCGGACATCATAGGGCACCGGCGAAGGCCAGACCCACTGCACGCTCAGCGGCGTCTCGCCCCACCCTTCGGAGCGGGTGCCGTCGGCCTTCTCGACCGTAACGCACACGCGAGCGCAGACCACGCTCGTGAC
>Ga0209190_1001356_pt1 | contig 17129 bp, 14 predicted proteins | sample M_140205_XF_Meta_FD_187315 | JGI IMG/M metagenome (GOLD analysis project Ga0209190, IMG submission 187315) | Freshwater microbial communities from Lake Montjoie, Canada to study carbon cycling - M_140205_XF_MetaG (SPAdes) (version 2) | ecosystem: Environmental > Aquatic > Freshwater > Lake... | reverse complement strand
CTGGCGGCGAACTCTAGTCGAGGCGCCTTGAGATGCCGACGAGGTGCTCGGGATGTCCGTGGTCGTTGCGCTCGATGAATATATTTGTCCTGATGCGGCGGGCTTCTTGTCCGGGTGGAGTCACGGTCAACTCGTAGCTGTAGTAAGTCTCTGAGACAGGCAACTCGTTCAAATTGTGCATCAACTCAGAGAACTGATCGCCGATACTTTCCCTCCAGACCTTGAAAAGTTCGCCCGGGTCGGTGATGGATGGATCAATACCGTTGATCCGGTAGTTGTTCGGTGTCCAATTGGTGTTGCCGACACCCATGACATGCTCGAACATCCCGAAGTCAGCGCCTTCGAGAGCCGCGATCAGTCGCTCGTTGGAGTTGCGCAGGTCACGCTCCTTGTCGAGTTCTTGTGTGATGTCGCGGTTGACGCCGAAGACCCGTAAGCATTTACCATCGCTGTTGCGCACGACGAGATAGGTGGAGAGGATATGGTGTTTCGTCCCGTCCGGCCAGGTAACCATGACCAATTGCTGGCCGGAGAGTCCCCCCTTGGCGATGAGACCTTTTAATCCGTAAGTCAGCCGTTCGCCTTCGTCTGGGGATACACTTTTCGCCCACACGGTGTGAGGATTCTTTTCGTCGGGATGGCCATAAATGGAGAATGTCTGCCTGTCCCAAGTGAGTTCTCCGCTCTCCGGTTCCCACTCCCATGTGCCCACCTCGGCTATATCTGTCGCCAATTTCAAGCGCTCGTTGGTCAGGCGAAGATTCGCGCGTATTTGCTGCAATTGGGTGATGTCGGTCAGCGCGGAGAGGACTCCGAACTGCTTGTTGTCCGTATCGTAAAGTGGCGCGGCCCTGAGCAGAACGTCGAGTGGGGTGCCGTCTTTTTTCTGAAACCGCAAAGAAAACCCGTCCGGCGGTGTTTTTCCCTCGAGATGCAAGGCGAAGGCTTTCTCGATCTCGGCAAGCTGATCCGGCGGCCAATAGGGATAAGGGGGCCGCATGGCGAGTGCTTCTGCTTCGGTCAAGCCTAGCATCTGGCAGAACGCATGGTTTACCGAAAGGGGGCGCCCGGCTGAGTCGACCGCGATGAGACCTACCGTAACTGACTTCTCGATGGTTCGGCGGTATGAAAGTTCGCGCTGCGCTTTTGCTTCGGCCAGTAGTAACTCGCGCTTTGATGTCTGAATCTCTGAGATGTCGGTTACGGTACCAAGTATTGCGACCGGTTGTCCTTCCTCGCCTGGTATGGTCGTGACTTGGACCAACGCATCGAAGTGCGAGCCATCCTTGCGGCAGAAGACCAATTCGAAGCCCTGTGTTGGGGACTGGCCAAGAAGCGCCGACCGCAGCGCTTTCTTGGTGTTCTCGTATTCCTCCTCCGGCCAGTAGGGTTCCATCGGCGGCTTGCTCGCCTTCAGTTCGTCCTCCGAATAACCGACCATTTTGGTGAAAGCAGGATTGGCGCTGGTGGTGTTTCCCTGCATGTCGCGCACGACCAACCCCACGGAGAGAGCTTTCTCCAGCGCCCCGCGGAAACGCAGTTCGCCCGCCATGGAAGTCTGCGCGGCTCGCAGACTGGTGATGTCATGCAGCGTGCAAGTGAGCCGATCGAGGAGCTTGGTCTGCAGATCTGCCATGACTTCGGCGCGCATGTGCAGGCGGCGCACCGATCCGTCCGGGAGGGGGACTTGAAGCTGTGCCTCGAAACTGTCTCCATGATCCCGCGCCCTCTCGAAGAGTGAGCGGACTTTCGTGCGCTCGCTCTCATCGATGGCAGTGAGCAAGGTGGTGAGTTCTGGTGCGATGTCATCGTCGTCGACCTGCAGAAGCCGCGCGGCTTCCGGGGTCCAATGCATGAGGTTCGTGGTGAGGTCCCAAGTAAGGCTGCCGGTGCCGGCCAGCGACTGCATCTGGTCGAAGGCTGTGCGCATGTTGAGGATGCGGGCGGCCAGTTCCTGCTCATCCGTGACGTCGAGGCCGTAAAAACGAAGGGCAGGATCGGGGCTGGCGGATCTCGGGTCTTCGCGCCACTGAACCCAGCGGAGCTTGCCTTCGATGGTCAGCACCCGGTGTGGGCGCGCCAGCTTCGAGCTACCCGGAGTGAAGTGCTGCAGGTATTCCAATAGTTCGGTGCGGTCAGCTGGCACGACCCGGTCGGCGTAGTTCAATCCGGCCAACTTCTCCTGCTGCATGCCGAGCAAGCCGGCCAGAGCTGTGTTGCCGGCCTTGATGCTTCCGTCGCGGGTGATCTCGCAGAAGATTTCCTCGTGGGCATCCAGCAGCGACTGGTTGCGATCGGCCTGCTGCTGCAGGAGTTCAAGGCGGCTGTTGACTATGAGAGACAAGTCGTGCAACGGATCCCCGCTACGCGCGAATTTGTCTTCAGGCACCGAGCCTTGCAAGTGGTCCACAAGAGAATTGATCTTGCGGAATACCGTGTGGTGCAGGATCAACAAGATTAAGCTTATGAGGAGAAGCCCGGCCAGCAAGGTGCTGATCGAGTAGATCTGGACCGCGTATCGCGCAATCTTGGCTGTTTGGCTTGGATATATTACGCGCGCCACCGAGACGACTTCTCCCACGGGATTTGTGATAAGCGTATGGACCTCCACATTCTCCCGGCTGTCCGAGAGCTGCGGATTGGCCTCCGTGATCGGTGGATTTCCCTGCAGGATTTCGAGGGTCATGCCGGCGTCGCGGATTTTTTTCATCACTTCCGCGGTTGGTGCGGTTCCTGGTGTTTCCTCAAGCAGGATCTTTACCAGCGCGGCGCCCTCGCTGGCATCGTTCAGGTCGTGCTCCCGAGCTTCGTCTGCAGTATGATACTGGGTCAGACCGAGTATCCCCAAAAATAGCACGATAAAAACGGAAGCAGAGATGATGTAAATCGACCACTCCAGGCGGGACACCTCGCGGAACGCAGCAATCTTTTGGGGTTTCTCTGCCGCCTCACTATCCATCTCAGCATGATGGCAGACGGGCGCGGTATATTCACAGCTTGGTTTTGCGTGGTGCGGCCACACGAGGTTTTGAGTTCCGCTGGCGACGATGGTAGTCTGCGTCCTCTATGGAATCCCCCACGGTTTTGGTCACGGGCAGCAGTCGTGGTATAGGGCTGGCTCTGGTGAAGGAATTGGCCGCGCAGGGGTGGCATGTCCTGGCGGGGGCTCGGCATCCAGCTACGGCCGATGCCCTGCAGATGGCGGCGCGGTCTGCGGAGCCCGGGGTGATCGACATCCTCTCTTTGGATGTTCGCCACGATGAGAGCGTGAACGCGGCGGCCGAGGAGGCGGCGGTGAAAGTCAGGGCCCTCGACGTGCTCGTCAACAACGCGGGGGTTTTTCCTGAGGAGGGAAGCGAACCGCTAGAACACCTTCCCCTCGACTGCTTCGAGGAGGCATTCGCTGTCAACGTGGTCGGCGTGGCTCGGGTTACCCGTGTGTTTCTCCCGATGCTCGGCCGTGCAGCTCACCCGAGGGTCATCAACATCAGTTCGCTGGCCGGATCTGTTTCTGGCAAGGAGGATTCGCGCTACTACTGCTACAGCGCGTCGAAGGCCGCGCTCAACATGCTCACGCGCGCCATGGCGGCGGAGTTGCGCCCGCGCGGGATCACCGTGGTGGCGGTCACGCCCGGCTGGGTGAAAACAGAAATCGGCGGCGCCCATGCCCCACTTGCAACGGAGGAGTCGGCCCGAAGCCTGGCCGGCACCATCAGCCGAATCTCGCGACACGATGCCGGGCATTTTCTCGACCGCGATGGCCAAAAGGGTGCGGCCGCGTGGTAATTTCGTCTGGCTTGCAGCCGCGGCGAGCCGCATCTTGTTCGGTCGGATGAACGAAATGAACAACCTGATTGCCGTGCGCATGGAGAAGCGCGCGGAGCTTGAGGCCTCGGGCCGGCAACCCTACGGCGGCGCTTTCCACGTCGATGGCGACGTCGGCGAGCTGCGTGCGGCCTTTGCCGAGGGCGCCAAAGTTTCCGTGGCGGGTCGCGTCACCGCGCGGCGGGACATGGGCAAAAGCCACTTTCTCGACGTCAGCGACCACAGCGGACGACTCCAAGTCTACCTCCAGGACAAGGTGCTCGGCGATGAGGGCGTCGCGCTCTACGAGAAACTCGACATCGGCGACTTCATCGGCGTGGAGGGTGAATACTTCACCACCAAGACAGGCGAACCCTCGGTGAAAGCCGCGCGCTTCGTCTTGCTAGCCAAGTCGCTGCGCCCCTTGCCGGAGAAGTGGCACGGATTGCAGGATGTCGAGGCGCGGCACCGCCAGCGCTATCTCGACCTCATCTCCAACGCCGATGCGCGGGACGTATTCCGCAAGCGCTTCGCCATCATTCGCGAGATCCGTTCGTTTTTCGAGGAGCGCGGATTTCTCGAGGTGGAGACGCCGATGATGCAGGCGGTGGCCGGCGGCGCGGCGGCACAACCCTTCGAGACGCACCACAACGCGCTCGGTCTGGATCTCTACCTGCGCATCGCTCCGGAGCTTTATCTGAAGCGCCTGCTCGTGGGCGGCTTCACCAAGGTTTTCGAACTGAACCGCAACTTCCGCAACGAGGGGGTGTCGCGGCGGCACAACCCGGAGTTCACGATGCTCGAGGCTTACTGGGCTTATGCCGACTTCGAGTTGATGGCCGGCCTGGTCGAGGATCTCGTCTGTCGCGTGGCGGAGAACGTGTGCGGCGGTTTACGCATCGAGCACAAGGACCCCGAGGGCGCTGTGACGCGGGTCATCAACCTCGCGCGGCCCTGGCGTCGCGCGCGTTACCGCGACTTGGTAGAGGAGGCGGAGCCGGGCTGGTTTGGCCGCGATGTTTCGGGGCGGCGGAACCGCGCGCTCGAACTCGGGTTGGATATCTCCCACTGCGTCGAGGATCACGAGGTCACGCAGCACGTGTTTGAAAAGCTCGTTGAGGAGAAAAGTATCGACCCGCTTTTCGTCACGCATTGTCCGCAGGAACTTATTCCTCTGGCCAAGGCGAATCCGGCCGACCCGAGCGTGCTGGACGTTTTCGAACTGGTCATGAACGGGCAGGAGATCGCCCCGGGCTACTCGGAGTTGAATGACCCGGTGGTCCAGCGACGGCGCTTGACCGAGCAGTCCGGCGGCGAACAGCACAAGATCGACGAGGAATTCCTCCATGCCCTGGAATACGGAATGCCTCCAGCGGGAGGTATGGGCATGGGTATCGACCGCCTGGTCATGCTGCTCACGGGGGCAGAATCCATCCGCGAGGTCATCCTGTTCCCGCACCTCAAGCCGCGCTGACCCGCTACCACGCTACTGGGAGAGATTCGAGCGCATGGAAGTGCCATGTGTCCCGGAATCGTGCCTCGCCGTCGAGCCGGAGGTCGGGCAGCGACTCGATGAGCACGCGCAATGCTGTCTGTATCTCCAAGCGCGCAAGCGGAGCACCCACGCAAAAATGGATACCTGCCCCGAAGCTCACGTGCGGATTCGGGCTGCGAGCCGGGAGGAATTGACTGGCATCTTGGAATTTCAACTCGTCGCGGTTGGCCGAGGCGAGAAGCAGTCCAACTTGGTCGCCGCGCTTGAGGCGCAGTCCGCGATACTCGAGGTTCTCCAGCGCGTAGCGCTTGAACATGTGCAGGGGCGTGTCGAACCGCAGCATTTCTTCGGCGCATGCCGCGGGCGCGGCGAGGAAATCGGCCGGTGATCCGTGCTCGAGCAGCGCCCTCACGCCATTGCCGATCGCATGGACCGTCGCCTCGTGGCCCGCGTTGAGGAGCAGGATCGCGGTCGTGACCAGCTCGTCCTCGCTGAGGCTCCCTCCTTCGTCGTCCTTGGCGCTAACCAACTGCGAGAGAAAGTCCTCGCCGGGTTTAGCGCGCCTCTCCGCGAGCAATCCGCGCATGTAACCCGAGAATGCCACCGTGGCTGCAACCGCGCGTCGCTCGATTTCCGCATCCCGCCGCGCCTGATACATCGCCACCATGTCGTGCGACCAGGACAGCAGCTCCGGCGCCATATTCTCCGGCACACCGAGAAATCCGGCGATGACCATAACGGGGATAGGCGTGGCAAAAGACGTGATCAGGTCGGCCGAGCGCTTGGATGCGAGGCCTTGGACTAGTTCCCGCGCCAAGTTTTCGACCCTCGGCCGTAGTCGCTCGATTTGCCGCGGAAGGAATGAAGGGTTGATGAAACCGCGCAGGCGCGTGTGCACCGGGGGCTCGAGCTCGAGCAGGGAGTGTTCCTCGAATTCGTAAAAGGGGGCGAGATGGGATGGCGTATCCGGCCAACCGAGTTCGGCGCGGGTTGCGACGTGGAGGATCTGCCGTCCGAAACGCCGATCGCGGAGCAGAGCACTCACGTCCTCGTGCCGTGCGAAGCACCAGTGACCCAGCTCAGACCAATAAAAAACCGGAGTTTCGCTCCGCCAGCGGCGGTATGCCTCGTAAGGATTCTGGACAAAGGCGGGGTCGCGGGGATCGAGGGAAACTGTCGTGTCTTCCGTGCGCAAGGCGCGAGGTTGGCATCGCACGCGCGCCGCGGCAATGCGGATTGATTGCCGCCGGGCTCGGAGATGGCCATCATGGTAGCACTTTATGCGTGTCCTTTTTTTCGCGCAGCTCCGTCAGGTGACCGGGGTGCCGGCAGCGGATCTGGTGGCAGAGGGCGTCACGGCTGGCGCGCTCTGGTCGCTCCTGCTCGAGCGCTGGCCTGGGTTGGCGGACCACCGGAGCGTGACGCGACTGGCCCGCAACGGCGTCTACGCGGGGGCCGACGATATTTTTGCCAATCAAGACGAGGTGGCGCTCATTCCGCCGGTATCGGGAGGATGAAGATCCACGTCCAGATCATGAGGGACCAGCTGGCTTCGCGTGGCGTGGCGGCCGGGGACGGTCAATGCGGTGCGATGCTCGAGTTCGGCGGTGTGGTGCGCGCGGAGGAATCCGGGCGACACATCGAGGGGCTCGACTATGAGGCCTACGAGACCATGGCGCAGGCGGAGATGGAAAAAATCCTGCAGAGCTTGGCGGTTGAGTTCCCATGCAAGTCGGTGGATGTGCAGCACCGGGTTGGACGTGTGCCCGCCGGTGAAGCTTCCATTTTGGTGAGGGTGGAGGCTGCACACCGCACGGAGGCCTTCGGGCTGCTCTCGGCTTTCATGGATCGCATGAAGCGGGACGTCCCTATCTGGAAATCTGCGCCATGACCGACTCCGGCCAAGTATGGCAGTTGCTGCGCGATCAAGTGACCTCACGGGAGGCGGCCCGTTGTCCGCTGGCTGGTGCGCTGGGCCGGGTGCTGCGCGAGGATGTGGCGGCGGCCGAGGACCAACCAGCTTTCGATCGCTCCGCAGTGGACGGCTTTGCCATTTTGTCAGCCGACAGTTCCGATTCGTTCCGCATCGTGGGTGAAATCCGTGCCGGTGACTGGCAACCCGCGGAACTGCGCCGGGGCGAGACGCTGCGCATGGGTACCGGCGGCGCGATTCCCTCTGCTGGCACGGAGGTCATCATGCTCGAGGATGCGGTCGAGCAGGCTGGCACGGTTCGGTTTCTCCGGCGCGGCGGCGAGTATATCCGCCGCCGTGGCGAGGATGCGAAGCAGGGCGACGTCATTGTGCGTGGCGGTACCACGCTTACGGACGGAAGTATCGCGCTGCTGGCCAGCGTTGGCTGCGTCGTTCCCCGCGTGACACGGACGTTGCAGGCACGGCATATCGCGACCGGCAACGAAATCATCGATCCTTCGGCGTCCCCTTTGCCCGGGCAGATCCGCGACGCCAATTCCTCGCTTGTCGCGTCATGGGCGTTGCAAAATCGTCTCGCATTGCACCAGAGCAGGGTGGGGGAGAGCGCGGAGGAACTGCGGGCGGCGATCGATGGCGACGACGATCTTCTGCTCATCTCGGGCGGTGCAAGCGTCGGCCGCTACGATTTCACTGATGAGGTTCTGCGCGAAGCCGGCTTCTCCCTGCTGGTCAGCAAAATCAACGCGCGGCCTGGAAAACCCCTCATCATCGCGCGCCGCGGCGAACAGTGGGCATTCGGGCTGCCCGGCAACCCGCTGTCCCATTTTGTCTGTCTGCATGTCTTTGTCGCTGCGGCGCTCGCCGCCATGGAGGGCGCAGCAGCCCGTCCGGCCCTGCTTCAAGCTGCAGTCCTCGCCGCGGTGCCGGGCAACCCGCGCGAAACATGGTGGCCTGCCGCGCTCGAGCCTTCCGGCCTGCGCCCGCTTCGCTGGAAGAGTTCGGGGGATATCACCTCACTGGCTCACGCCCGCGCACTCCTCCGCGTGCCCTCTTCCGGGCTCGCCGCGGGCGGCGCGGTGGAGTTTATTAGGACCGCATGAAAGAGCTGTCACACGTCGGTGGGAATGGCGAAGCGCGCATGGTCGATGTCGCATCGAAACCGGTGCAGAATCGAATAGCGTCGGCCAAGGCCACACTCGTCTGCTCCGCGGAAACCATCAGCCTGCTGCAGTCGCAGGCTCTGCCCAAGGGTGATATTCTCGCTGTGGCGCGGGTTGCCGGAATTCAGGCGGCCAAGCAAACATCCCAACTGATTCCGCTCTGCCATGTGCTGCCGCTGGACTCGGTCGCTGTTAATTTCCAAGTTAGCAGTGGCAGGATCGATGTCGTCTGCGAGGTCAAAACGCAGAGCCGCACAGGGGTGGAGATGGAGGCCCTGACCGGTGCGGCGGTGGCGGCACTCTGCCTCTACGACATGGCCAAGGCCGTGGACAAAACTATGAGAATCGATGGCATCCGCGTGCTAAAAAAAGACAAATTACCCGTTTGAGGCAGATGGTCCTTGCCGCGGCGGACCTGATCGCGGATAAAGGGCGATGTCCGTCGGGCTTTCCGCCTGTGCCGTTGGCAAGGCGGGCGAAATTTTCATGGGTTTCAACGAGTTAGGTTTGTCCGATCCGGTCGTCCACGGCGTGCAGTCGATGGGCTTTGTCGATCCCACCCCGATCCAGCTGAGGGCGATCCCTGTCATTTTGCAGGGGAAGGATCTGCTGGGGTCCGCGCAGACTGGCACGGGAAAAACGGCGGCCTTCGGTTTGCCGATCCTCAGCGTTCTCGGGTCACACCAGCAAAACCCGCGATGTCTCGTGCTCGAGCCGACGCGTGAACTGGCCATGCAGGTGGAGACCGCTTTCCGCGACTACGGTCGGTTCAGCGATCTGCGCATCTCCCTGCTCTACGGCGGCGTCGGCTACGGCAAGCAGCGCGAGGATCTGCAGCGTGGGTGCGACATCATTGTGGCTACGCCAGGCCGACTGCTCGATTTTATGGAGCAGAAGGAGGTGCCTTTGGATGCGTTGCAGTTCCTTGTCCTCGACGAAGTTGACCGCATGCTCGACATGGGATTTCTCCCGCAGGTCCGCCGCATCATCCAGAAGCTGCCCAAGCAACGGCAGACGCTGTTCTTCTCCGCCACCATGCCGCGAGAGATCGAATCCTTGGCCAAGTTTGCCGTCAACGAGCCCGAAAAGATCGAGATCGGCATACGAATGTCACCGGCGGAAACGGTGACGCACGCGTTTTACCCGGTGGCCATGGACCAGAAATACGACCTGCTCTCCGGCCTGCTCACGGCGACGAATTTCGATTGCGTTCTGGTCTTCTGCCGCACCAAGGACGGGGCCGACCGCATCGCGCGTCAGTTGAAGAAGGAGAACCACTCGGTGGTGGCCTTGCACTCCAACCGCACGCAGCGCGAGCGCGAGGAGGCCTTGGAAGGGTTCAAGAACGGGCGCTACGAAGTTCTTGTCGCCACGGATATCGCCGCGCGCGGGCTCGACATCGCGGGTGTTTCCCACGTGATCAACTACGACATACCCTCGCACCCGGAAGATTACGTCCACCGCATCGGACGAACCGGGCGCGCGCAGGCTGTCGGTGACGCCTTCACCTTGGTCACGGCCGAGGATCTTGCGATGATCGAGTCGATCGAGCGTTTTATCGGGATGAAAATCCCGCGGCTCAAGCTCGATGGGTTTGATTACAAATACACGACGCTGCTAGATCCGCGCGCAACCCATGTGAAGGCGCGGGCTGCTGGCGGCGGCCGCCATCGCAGCGGCTACTCGTTTGGGATCAAACGCCGGCGCTAGTTTGCGACCGGCTCGAGGGTGAATCGCAGCGCGGCCTGCCAGTCCGCCGCCGCGAGTTGCGCAAGCACTTCGTTGTGGTCTGCCCCCGGGGCGGTCAGTAGCAACTTCGGTCCGGCATAAGATTCATAGAGCCGCCGTCCGGTTTCGGTCGGCACAATTTGGTCGCGACCGGCGAGCACGACGACCACGGGTCCGTGGTAGCGCCGCAACCAATCTGCAGACGGGTAGCGGTCGCGCAGCAGCCAGCTGACAGGCAGCAGAGGATAGTGATGCTTGGCCACTGCCACGAGGCTGTCGAAGGGAGTGAGCAGGATCAGCCCGACGACGCGCCCGCCGGCCTCCGCGGCGAGCGCGCACGCCACGCCGGTGCCGATCGATTCGCCGACCACGATGGCCGGCGCGTTGCGCGGCAAGCAGCCGAACGCCTCCTGCGCTGCGGCGATGTGGCTTTTTTGGGAAGGTTTTCCAGGCCGGGCCCCATATCCGGGATACTCGAGGATGAAGACGGAAACAGCTCTGTCCGCTGCAGCCTCGCGCAACGTCGGGAGGTAGGCCGCGCGGTGCACCGCATAGCCCGCGTTCCCGTGGAGAAGCAGGATGCTGGCCGGTGGCCGCATATCGCCCTGTGCTGCGGGGCTCTGCCAGCCGATCATTTCTCCCGCGCCGTCGCGCCAAGGCAGCAAACCCGCGCGTGAGGCTTCGGCGTCGAGTGACGCTGCATCGGAGCGCATAGGAAAGTAGATCATGGAGCGCTGGGCAATCGCGATAAATACGAGCAGGACTGCGATAATGATGATGATCGCACGAACGGCGGTCCGCAAGTGAGGCGCGAGACGCGACAAACTCACGGGGAAAAAAGTCGCCCGTGTTCCCGCAGCAGGTAGCGATCGGTCATGCCCGCGATGTAGTCGCCAGCGGCACGGTAAAGTCCGCTGTTCGGCACGCGCCGGGTCGCTTCGCGCCCGATCTCGCGCGGGTCGGCCAGATAGGCGCCGAACACATCGGCCAGCATGTCACAGGCGCGCTGGTTGGCACCGCTGACTTCCGGATGAAAATAAAGATGTTGGTAGAGGAATGTGCGTAGCTGCCGCGTCTGAGCAGCGACCTCCGGACCGTAGCCGATGAGCAAATGCTTGTGACATCGCACGTCGTCCGCGCTTTGCACGCCCGAGGAACGGATGCGGGCCGCGCTGGCCTGCAGGACATCTTCGATCAGATGGTTGGAAAGTACACGGGCCAAGGCGAGGCGCGCCTCCCTCCCGCCGATGCCGGCAAGATCAAGCTGGTTGGCGGCCGCGACCGTCGCGCACAGCTCCACACCATTGACCTGGCAGGCGTCGATCAACCCGGCCTCCAAGCCGTCCTGCAGGTCGTGCGCGTAGTAGGCGATCTCGTCGGCCAGATCAGCAATCTGCCCCTCGAGCGTCGCGCAGGCATAGTCGCCCAGCCCGGGGGCGGAGCGGGCGCTGGCATGTTTCTGTACACCTTCCAGGACCTCGAATGTGAGGTTGAGTCCCTCGAAATCCCGGTAGGGGCTCTCGAGCATCGTGATGACGCGCAGGCTTTGGTCGTTGTGGTCGAAACCGCCGTGCTCTGCGAGCAGTCGGTCGAGCGTTTCCTCTCCAGAATGCCCGAAGGGGGAGTGCCCGAGGTCATGGGCCAGCGCGACGGCCTCGGCCAGATCCTCGTTGAGGGCGAGTGCCCTGGCGATGGTGCGGCTCGTCGCGGCCACCTCTATCGTGTGGGTGAGCCGGGTGCGGTAATGGTCGCCCGTGCCATTGAGAAAAACCTGCGTTTTGTATTCCAGCCGCCTGAATGCGGCGGAGTGGATGATGCGGGACGCGTCGCGCTGATACTCGGTGCGCCAGCGGTGCGGCTCCTGTGGATGGGTCCGTCCGCGTGATTCTCCAGACTTTTGCGCGTATGGAGCTAGCGTCTGTCCCTCGAGCCGCTCCGCCTCTTGCTTGGTGCGCAGTATTTCCATGCCTCAGGACAGGCGCAGCCCGCTTTGCTGATCGAAGATCAGAATGCGGGTCGGGTCGGCGCGGAAGAGCATGCGGTGGCCGGCCTCACGCGTGCTGATCAGATGCCGACTGCGGCAGATGAGCGTGTCTGCACCGGTCTGCAGGTAACAAATCGACTCCGCGCCGGTGGGTTCGACGATGTCGAGGTGCGCAGAAAAAGTGGCTGCATCCGGGATCTCGCCGGGCATGAGAGGCTGGAAGTCCTCGGGACGCAGGCCGAGGACGATATCCCGGCCCGCCCCTGCAGCGGCCGAGGCGGGTAGTTCGATCTCGACGGAACCCTCACCGTGCTCGCGAAACACAGCCTGCCCATTCGGTTTGGCTTGGAGGTCCCCGCGCAGAAAGTTCATCGACGGGCTGCCGAGAAATCCCGCCACGTATGTATTGACCGGATTGCGATAGAGTTCAAGCGGTGGTCCGGCTTGCTGGACCATGCCGTCGCGCATCACGACGATGGTATCGGCCATCGTCATGGCCTCGGCCTGGTCATGCGTTACGTAAAGGATTGTGGTCTGCAGACGCTGGTGCAACTTGATCAACTCCGAACGCAACTGCGCGCGCATCTTGGCGTCGAGATTGGAGAGGGGCTCGTCGAAAAGAAACACGCGGGGTTGCCTGACGATGGCGCGGCCGACGGCCACGCGCTGTTGCTGTCCACCGGAAAGCTCGCGCGGCCGGCGGCCGAGCAGTTCGGTGATCCCGAGAATTGCGGCGGCCTCGCGCACCCGGCGCATGACCTCGGACTCAGGCAGGCCGCGCACACGCAGGCCGAAGGCGAGATTATCAGCCACGCTGAGGTGGGGATAGAGCGCGTAATTCTGGAACACCATGGTCACGTCGCGGTCGCCCGGCGGGACGTCGTTGACGATGTCGTTACCGATGCGGATTTGCCCGGAGGTGACGCTTTCCAAGCCGGCCAGCATGCGCAGTGTGCTGGTCTTGCCGCAGCCGGAGGGGCCGAGCAGCACGACAAACGAGCGGTCGGGCACCACGAGGTTGAGGTCGAGCACGGCGGGGATTTCCTCGCCCCGGCGGCCGCGGTAGATTTTGGTGACGTTTTGGAACGTGACGCTGGCCATGAGAGGTCCGGGCGAGCCCCGGTAATGACAAGCAGCACCATGCGCCGCCAGACGCGCCGAGACCAGCCCAAAGAGGACTCGTGAGTATTAGTCCACCTTGACCGGCTTGAGCTTCCAGATGTCCTTGGCGTATTCGGCGATGGTTCGGTCGCTGGAGAATTTGCCGACGCGGGCCGTGTTGAGCACGGCCATCCGTCCCCAGCGCGGCTTGTCGACATAAGCCTTGGAGACGAGTTCCTGCGTTTTGCAGTAGGAGGCAAAGTCGGCGAGGCAGAGGAACGGGTCGTGGTAGAGCAGGTTGTCTCGCAGGGGAGCCAGCACGTCGCGATTCTCGCTCGCCGTGAAGTAATCCGTGCCAAGCCAGTCGATCACAGCAGCCAATTCCGCGTCGGCTTTGTAGAATTCCGCCGGGTTGTAGCCTTGGGTCTGCAACTGGCGCACCTCCTCCACGGTGCGGCCGAAAATGAAGATGTTATCGTCTCCGACCTCCTCGCGGATTTCCACATTGGCCCCGTCGAGGGTGCCGATGGTGATCGCGCCGTTGAGCGCGAGCTTCATGTTGCCGGTGCCGGACGCCTCCTTGCCCGCGGTGGAGATTTGTTCGGAGAGGTCGGCCGCCGGGACGATGCGCTGGGCGAGGGATACGCGGTAGTTGGGCATGAACGCGACCTTGAGCTTGCCTTTGATTCGCTCGTCCGCATTGATCTTTGCGCCGACTGCGTTGATCGCCTTGATGATCAGCTTGGCCAAGTCGTAGCCGGGTGCGGCCTTGGCGGCGAAGATGAAAACGCGGGGCGGGATATCGAGGTTCGGGTTGGTGATCAGCCGACGATAGAGCGCAAGAATATGCAGCAGGTTGAGGTGCTGCCGCTTGTATTCGTGCAGTCGCTTGATCTGCACATCGAACATGGCCGAGGGATCCACTTCGATTCCGCACTCCTCGAGAATGCGTTTCGAAAGGCGCACTTTGTTGGCGTGCTTCACTGCCATGAACTCCTCGCGGAAAGAAGCGTCCTCCGCGAGCGGCTCCAGCTCCCGCAAACGATCCAGATCGCGCTCCCAGCCGCCACCGATGTTCCGCGTGATCAGGTCGGCCAACCGGGGGTTGCAGGCCAGTAGCCAGCGCCGCGGGGTGATGCCATTGGTCTTGTTGTTGATCTTTTTCGGCCACAGGGCGTGAAACTCCGGGAACAGATCGGTCTTGATCAGATCTGTGTGGATGGCTGCCACACCGTTGACCGAGTAACTGCCCACCACGCTGAGATTGCCCATGCGGATCATCTGGTGGTCGCCCTCCTCGATGAGCGAAAGCACACGCTTCTTCTCCGAGTCCCCGGGCCACTTCTTTTCGACCTCCTCGAGGAATTGTTTGTTGATCTCGAAAATGATCTGCAGGTGGCGGGGAAGCACTTTGCGGAAAAGCGCGACGCTCCACTTCTCCAAGGCCTCGGGCAGGAGAGTGTGGTTCGTGTAGGCGAAGGTCCGGGTGACGATGCCCCATGCCTTTTTCCATGACAGTCCGAACTCGTCGGTCAGCAGCCGCTGCAGTTCGGGAATGCCGATCGCCGGGTGTGTGTCATTGAGTTGGATGGCGACCTTATCCGGGAAATTTTCCCAATCGGCATTGTCCTTGTGGAATCGGCGCAAGATGTCGCGCAGCGAGCAGGCGACAAAAAAGTACTGTTGGAGAAGACGAAGTTCCTTGCCCGCTTCCGTGTGATCGTTCGGATAGAGCACCTTGCTGATCGTTTCGGCCATGTTTTTCTGGCGGACAGCCTCCTCGTACCCGCCGCGGTTGAAGGCGTCGAAGTCGAACTCCTCGGGAGCCTTCGATTCCCAAAGGCGCAGGAAGTTCACTGTCTCCGTGCCGTATCCCGGGATGGGGATGTCGTAGGGCACGCCGATCAGCTTGCGGTAGTCGGTCCACACCGACTCGGTGTTGCCTTTTTTGTCCGTGACGCTTTCGAGGTGGCCGTAAATCGGGATCTCCTGCTTGTGCTGGGGGCGAATAATCTCCCACGGCGATCCGTATTGGATCCACGCGTCGGGCAGCTCCACCTGGTATCCGTTGCGGAACTCCTGCTTGAAAAGCCCGTATTCGTAGTGGATGCCGTAGCCGATTGCGGGCAGATCCAGGGTGGCCAACGAATCGAGGAAACAGGCCGCCAGTCGCCCGAGGCCGCCGTTGCCGAGCGCCATGTCGTATTCCTCGTCGCGCGTTTCCTCGAGAGGATGACCGAGATTGCGGAGGGCCTCCGTGACCTGCTCCAGCACGCCAGCCGCGAGCATGTTGTTGACGAACAAGCGGCCCATGAGGAACTCCATGGAAAGGTAATAGACACGGCGCACGTTGCCCTCGTTGTGCACGGCGAGGGTCTTCATCATCCGCGCAATGATGGTGCGCTGAATGGCCATGGAGGTGGCGATCCACCACTCGCGGCGCGAGGCGGTGACCGAATCCCTGGCGAGGGTATACTTCAGTTCGTCGATGATTTCCTCTTCGAAGGTCTTGGGCTCGGTGGTTTTCATGCAGAGTTCTCAACTTATGGGCGGCTGGCGGCCTGGCGAACAAAAAAATCGCCGCGGGAGCAGGACACAAGTATTGACATCGCGATGCCATTCACTCACCGCGCGGTCGGCGACTCGAGGTCCGGGCACCCAATACTGGTGGTCGGCGCGGGGCTCGCCGGGCTGACTTGTGCCAAGATCCTAGCGGCCTCGGGCAGAAGTGTGCGCGTGCTCGAAGCCTCGGACCAAGTGGGTGGGCGGGTGGTGTCCGTGCGGCACGCGCAGGGATTTATTCTCGACCGGGGGTTTCAGGTGCTCCTCGACTCGTATCCCGCCGCGCGGAGGCATCTGGATTTGCCCGCCTTGGGCGGCGGTCGTTTCCGTGCGGGAGCGCTGTTTGTCGGGCGCGGGCGTCCCGAGGCGCTTGAAAACCCTCTAAGGAATCCTCTCGGGCTACGGGCGGCGTTGCGGTCGCGGGTGATGACCCTCTCGGACAAAATACGCCTGGTGACGCTGGCGCTGCAGGCCTTGCTCCCTGGGAGCCATCGCACGCGATTCGACCGATCGACCTCCAGCCTGCTCGCTGCCCGGGGGTTTAGCGAAGGCTTCATGCAGAATTTCGCAGCACCCTTCTTCGGTGGAGTGTTGCTCGATCCGCAGCTCAGCACGAGCGCTGAACTTTTTCTTTCTTATCTGCGGCGATTCGTGACCGGTCGCGCGCTTCTGCCGGGCGAGGGGATCGGAGCCATTCCGCGGCAGCTGGCCGCCGCGCTTCCACCGGGTTCACTGAGCTTCTCCTCGCCGGTCGTCGCGCTCGCCATCCGAAACAATGCTGTGGAGGGCGTAACGCTGGCCTCGGGCGAAACCATCCCGTCGCGCACGGTGGTGCTGGCCGTGGAGGAACCTGCCTTGACCAAACTTGTCGGTGGCGACGCGCCCCGCCCGGCGAGGTCCACGGTGGTCCATTATTTCGCGTCTGATCACGCCTGGCATCGCGACGCATGGCTTTGCCTTCCCCCGCGCAGCGCTCAGAGCGCGGTGCTGCACGCAGCTCTGGTCAGCAACGCGGCGCCGAGCCTCGCGCCCAGCGGGCGACATCTGTGGAGCGTGACCGTGTTGCCGGATCACCCGCGATCCGAGGATGCGGATTTTGTTGCGCATGATGTCGCGGGATGGTTCGGCGAAAATCCTGCCGCTCTGCGGCCGCTGGATATCATTCGCGTTCCCTACGCCGTGCCGGAGCAGTCGCCGGGCTTCACGCGACGCCCGCTGCCGTGGGGCAGCCTGCCGTCCGGAATTTTCACCGCCGGTGACGCGGTGGCGGGGGCCAGCATTGATGCCGCCATGGCCAGCGGGGAGGCGGTCGCCAAGAATTTGGTTCCCTCCGCACCCCGCAACTGATTGGTTATGACGCTC
>Ga0209190_1001355_pt1 | contig 17131 bp, 32 predicted proteins | sample M_140205_XF_Meta_FD_187315 | JGI IMG/M metagenome (GOLD analysis project Ga0209190, IMG submission 187315) | Freshwater microbial communities from Lake Montjoie, Canada to study carbon cycling - M_140205_XF_MetaG (SPAdes) (version 2) | ecosystem: Environmental > Aquatic > Freshwater > Lake... | reverse complement strand
ACAACTACTTGTTCAGAACCTAATTCATCAGTTGCATAAGAACTTTGAGACATGCCAAAAATAAGGAATAGAGTAACTATTCCACTAAATAATAAGAGTCTTCCAGTTTTAAATGCTACAGATAGTGCTGCGAATGGACGCAGTTGTATCAATTATTCCCCTCGGAATAGTAAGGCCCGTATTATATTATAGCGGTTTCCAATTCTTATTTACGATTAACTTACTGGCGTTGTTCTGAGAGTTAACCGTTTCACCTTGCACACCCTTACCACGAGATGCCCAAGAGACAATGCTTGGATTTGCTTTTGATTTAAACCCTAAATTACTATTAAAATTAAACTCTTGCTTTCTAGTACGACGGTTTGGATTAACAGTTAGTGGTTTACGATTTAATTTTTCTGATCCAAATACAGAATCCATTAACTATCTAACCCACCAACAAAACCAGCGGCTGTTCCACCACTACCTAATCCGCTTGTATCTGAAGCAGATTGACCAGCATCACTCATTGGTTGATCCTGATCTTTAATATTTTCATCAGGATTTGCAGAACCCATGGCCCCAATCATGTAAGGATAATTTCCAAACCAGTAACCGTTTCCAACGTATCCAGATTCACGTTTGCGTTTAAATCTACGGCGTTGAGTTTCTTCTACATTTTCAGCATTATCAAATTGAGCAGAGAGATTGCTTGCTGCTGGACTTACACCATATCTTCCGTAAGACCCATAGCGACCCCCAAATATTCCTTTACCAGTTCGGTAGAAATCATTGCTTGCCATAATTGAACACCCCTCCTGGATCAAATACAACCAGAGATTGTCCTACTAATTTAGAACCTATATTTCGACCGTGATGCCCACAGAAGTATAATTCACCATTTGCAAGTGTTGCCCTAATCATTGCTTGTGCGCCGCACTTATCGCAGCGGTCACTAATGTTTAATGGTTTGTGTGTATCAACTGAGGTTGTCATTAAAAGACTCCTGGTTTAGGTAATGGTGAATTAAAACCAGGTGACATTTTATTTTGAATACCAGATTCTTTATTTGGTTTTGGTCCAAGGAACTTGTCGCTTATAGGCATGGCGCCCATCTTAGTCATACTTGACTGATTTGATGAAAATTGCGCTGTGGATAAGTTACCGTTCATAGTCATATTTTGCCTCCTTTATCTAGTAGTGTATGCTCATACCAAGGAGGATAATTATGAAGTTATTTAATGTAATTAAGGCAATTTGGTGTAAGCATGTTAGTACTGAAAAAAGTTCATGCCCATTTACCGCTAAAACCTACGAGACTTGTATTGATTGTGGTCGGATGGTTTCAATAATGACTACACATCCTTAAATGCCAATCTATTCATATGCTTGTATGAACTGTGATGTTGATTACGAAAAAGAGCGTAATATTAACGACCCAGAAAATAAATACTTTTGTGAAGTCTGTGGTTACGCTCTAATACGAATTTACTCTCCTGTTACAGCCGTCTTTAAAGGTGGAGGGTTTTACAAGACAGATAATCGTTAGTTGTAATTAGGATCGTCTAATTTTGCTGCAGAGGGTTCTTTAGCGGAAACAATAATGTCTTGACCACTTTGACGAGCATCAACCTTAAGATCAGCGGCTGTCTTTGCACCCTTATCAACAGTAGCAAATGCTGCATTAATTTCATCAAGAGTAAGTTTTCCATCATCCATAAATGCACGGGCTAATTTTTCAACAACTGATGCTACTGCTGTTAAACCTGCAACTGTGACGGCCTTTATTGTAGAAATACCAGCAATAGCGCCAGCACCAATAACTCCAAGACCTGATGCTGCAAACACCGCAACAATACGCATTAATACATTTTTAAGACCTGCCATAGTGTTTTTCATACCGTTCTCGATTCCCCCTTGGATTCAACCCCTATTATCAGTCCTGTTGGATTCCCATACGTTCTAAATACTTTTCTTTTTCACTCATTACATACTCTTCAATACGTTTATATTGAATTTTAGTCTGTTCTTCAGTTGCTTTTACTTGTTCTTCGTTCATTTCTTTATTCAAATCCTTAAAGGTTTGGACCGCCAAGTCCAACTCGGTTTTAGCGTATGCGGCGTTTAATTGAGCCTGATGCCATAAGAATTCAGCATGCTCTTCTTTTCTTTGTTTTTTCTTATCCTGGGTCTTAGACATGCCCAGATCTTATCATAAGTTTAGATGAGCAGTTTTTGCGTCCTCATGCTCAGGAGGCTCATATTAAGTTGTAGTTAAATACTACTTAATAGTCTTTAGTTTGTACTTCTTAGCCAACTTATTATATAAGGCTTTTAGACTTGCAATTGATGCATTTAAATCAGCAATTTGTTTATTTGCAGTAACAGTGGCTGAATCATAGGCTGCCTTGTCTGCTGCACGAGCCACTTTTTCTGCGGCTAATGCTGCCTGAGTTGCTGCCAATTCTCCAGCAAGATCACGGATAGCAACGTTCTTGCTAACTGATCCAACAGGTGTTGACATTCCAGTAATTGCTGTTGCTACTGTTGCATAAACAATTACAGTAACTTGTCCTGCTGCTGGAATTACAACATCAAATGTCTTACTTCCGTTTGTTGCTGTAACAGTATCGGTTGTTAGTGTACTTGCAGTTGCAGTTGATCCGTTGCTTACAACAGCGTTAATAGATGCTCCACCCTTTAAGTTTCCAAATACATCGTATCCAGTTACTTTGAGGGATTGAGTGCTTCCAGCCGCTGCTGATTCTGGTGCAGTTAATGCAATTGCATTTAAAGCGCCAGCAGTACCTTGTACATAATATGTGGTTGTGTTTCCACCAATTGTTACAGTTACAGTTCCAACTGCTGTTGTTTTTGTGTAAACAAAAATATCAGCGGTTGTACCAGTGCCTGTACTAATAGAAAGACTTGCAGTTCCTGATGCTGAAGTAACGGGTGCAGCAGATGTTGCTACCGCTGATACTAGCGTTGCATTTGTTGCAACAGCAGTAACAACTGTACCTGTATCTAGACCTGTTACAGCAATCTTTAATGCGTCTGCTAAATCAACACTATTATCTGCTGGAACAGGGAGTGCTACAGGAGCAGTTGCTGCTGTACCTCCACTTGCTGCTGATCCATTAACTGTTAGTGTTGTTGTAGCGGCGGCATTTGCCGACGGAACTAAAAGAACTGTACTTGTCAGTGCTGCAGCACATACAAGTGCGATTTTTTTCAGTGATATCACTTAGTTGTATCTCCTTAAAATAGGCTCACGATGGAGTCTTTAAAAATGAGCAGTTTTAACTCTTACTCAGGAGAGGTGTCTACAAAGAGACGAAAGTATTTTAACAAATTAACAAGTTATTATCAGGAGTAACTTTCAACCAGTGTGATCTATCACACAAAAGTTACTTGTATTGTTCTTTCTGTATATATGGACCTGAAGTAAAGGCTGTAAGTTTTGCTGCAATCTCCATAGCCTTCATGGGTTTAACACCAGCATGTAAAGCCCCAAGAGCATAGGTAGCACCAGATCCAACGCCGTAAATACCATCCATACTTTTCATCACAGCCAAATCTTGGTCAATATCAAATATCTCTCCACCAACAGCCATTAAAAATTGAAATCGTAATCCCTCTTTAGATTTATCGTGGTCTTCATTAAAGTCATACCCATTTTCAGTTAAACACTTTCTAAAGGAAGGCATAGCCTTTGCAATCATAAAGTGATAGATGTCTTTAGAATCTTTAGCAGTTAACTTTGGGGGGTTCCAAATATGTTGAGCAATGTCGCAGGGGGACACTTCTCCAGAACCAGCAATTATAAAATCACCACGCTCTGAAATCTTTGCCATATCTGGATGGCGATAGACACGACCACTTTCATCTGTTACTTGATTGTCTGCAAGTAGGATGCAGCGATCTTCATACTGTATCCCGATAATTGTTGTCATGGACACCCCTCTCAGTAGAAAGCCCCCATAGAATACCAGAAGTATCTGTGAGGGCTATAGGGGTAAAATGTCCGATTTAAATGAATTTGACCAGTTCTGTCCAGGTTTTAGGACCAACTATCCCGTTAGAGTCTAGATTGTCGTGATTGTCCTGAAATGCTACTACAGCCTTCTTTGTGGCTGGGCCATAGTCACCGTCAGCACTTAGGCCTAGAGCCTTCTGTACTATCTTAACACCCTCACTCTTATCTCCAGGTTTAATGGTTCCTGGAAATACTGGAGTATCTGATACTGGAATTTTTGCCTTAACTTCATTTCCAGAATAGTTAGGACGACCAAAGCCAACTACAGAGACTAGAACCTTCTTCTTATTAGGAAGATAGCCACGAACCTTCTTGCAGACCTCGCCACCATTTCGTTGATCACCCTTAGCATCTCCAGCGGTATTGCCTTCGATACACGTAACTGTTCCGTCCAAGTTATTAGAAAGCACAATGCCGACGTGGGAGATACGATCTACGCCATCTCCTGGAAAATCAAAGTAAGCAATGTCTCCTGGTTGTGGAGAAGCGTCCTTGGCTTTTGACCATGTGCCCATTTTTTCAAATGCGCCAGCACCTGCCACAGTCGAGACTGTATTAGGAACTTTTACACCCGCCTGATTAGCGCACCACATAACAAATGAACCACACCAAGGCAAAAAATTAGCCTTAGTAAATGCACCGTACTTAGTTTCATTATCTTTTGGACCTTCAATTGTGCCCACTTCTTTCTCTGCAACCTCAATAAGAGTGGCTGCTGTGCCTTTGTCTGCCATTATTTACCTTTCGTTCAACCTTAGAATACCCTAAATTAAGTAAAATCTGGTGTTTATGGTATGTTTTTCCTATGACTAATATTATTAAATTTACTGCTAAAGACGAGTATGGGTGGGAAGTTCAAAATCGACCAGTACCTGCATCATCATTAGTGCCGCAATGGTGGAAAGAAATGACTCCGTATGATGTTAGTTCTGAAAATTTAGATGGAAAAAAACTTATAATTGAAAATAAAATGGCTAATGCAACTTTTAAAAAATGTACACCCATGTTAGATGCTTTAGTTTCTGGATACATTATTACTTTATGGGCTGATGTTCAGATAAAGCAAGAAAAAGGACTTGATAATAAGTTTTATCCTAGAATAACTTGGAGGGTAAACTATCCTAACGGAATCTTTCAACAACACGGGAGTTCTTCACAGTTAATTCCTCCTCCAATAGGATATTCAAATATTGTTTTTAAATATTTAAATACATGGATTCCACATACTCCTTCAGGATATTCAGTATTAGTTACAGCACCTTTTGGTTATAAAGACTTACCTTTTTATGCTATACCTGCAATTATTGATAGTGATAAAAGTCAATTAGAACTCTTGCCTCCAATGTGGATAAAAGAAGGATTTGAAGGAATTGTTGAAGCGGGAACACCTTTAATTCAAATTACTCCTTTTAAGAGAGAAAATTGGAAAACAGAATTTGATTACTTAAAAACTGGTGAATATGAAAAACTTGAAGATAAAAATTTTAATAAACATATTATTAATCATTATGTAAGGAATCATTGGTCTAAAAAATCGTATAAGTAAAGGAAAAAATGGCAACTACAGTCACTTTAAATAAAGACGAAGTAAGAGTCTGTGCTCAACTAGGCATGGAACGATGGTTAATGAAATTTGGGTCAATAGATCGCCCTAACTATGCTGAAGGCAAACGCCAAGGTTGGCTAGAGTATGAGTTAAACGCAAACATCAGATCAAATGTTGCAGAGTATGCGGTTGCTAAACTTTACAAAATGCCGTGGACAGTTCCTTGGTATACAAATGAAGAACATAAGAACCGTATGGATCACCCAGATGTTGGACAAAATATTGAGGTTCGTTGTGTTAGAACTAAAGATGCTATTCCTGTATGGAGTAAGGATGTAAATAAGAACGCCATAATTGTTGGCACTAGAATTTACGACCTAGAGTACTTTTCTTCAGTAGAGATATATGGCTGGCTACCAGTATCAGAGTGTCAGAGAGATGAGTGGTGGTCGCAAGAAAAATCAGGAACTTGTTGGAGAGTTCCAGTAGATCAGTTTAAGGATTCGATTCCAGACGACTCATTAATGTCTTTGCACGTTTAGATGGCTCCTTAGTGAGGAAGCCTCTTCCCTTGGCTTTCTCATAAGGAACTGCAGTTGCAAATTGATCTGAGGTTGCATCAAGTATCTTTCCTGATTTATGTTTTAAAAACCAATGGCTAGTTCCTTCATGGCTAATTTGCATTGGAGTGTAACCAGCAGCCTTACCACCTAGTGCGTGATAGACCGCCTCACTGGCGACGTAGCAATGTCCAGCGGTCTTGCACTCGTGTCCACGAAACTTTGGCTTACGTAGGTCATCACTAAGATGCTCTCTAACGTTAGTAACTATCTGATGATCGTAGTTATTCATTGAAATTGTTTGAAGTGAGCAGGGTGCATATTGGTCGGAACGTACTCTTTGCCCATACGTTCGTCATGACTTCCTTTGTCGGTGAAGTTAGTCATCATTGCTAGATGACCACCTAAAAAGTTTTCTTTTCTTTCACCTAAGTTTGGTTGACGGAAGACGGTCACGGGCACGTGTGATACACCCTCTGCCATTGCAGCCTCTAATCTGTGGTGACCCTCACCAATTACGCCCCATTTATTCTCGTGATCATACGCAACCATAATTGGATTATTAATACCTTTGCCTTTTTGAATATCTCCTCTAATACCAGCAATAGTCTTTTCACTAGAAGGTTGGGCATCAGCACCTCTACGTCTATGTTCCATCAAGGGAATTAAGCGCTCAGTCTTTACCATGCCAGTAGCACTCTCTGTCTTATCACCTTCAAGATGACCCTTACCACCTGCTTTTCTTACCTGAACATTCTCAGGAACAGGAACACCAAATTGTTTTGAATTAAGCATTCTTTAACACCGATGCCACTTGTCGTTTTACTTTAAATCCTTTTCTAGATGCAACTGTGTTATCTATACCTGAAACTTCTGACGCTCCCATTGAGGTGTCATTAGACATAGGTTCTACCTCATAAATTTTTCCATGAGAGACACTCTTACTCTTATCTCCTAATCCCATACCAGTACCAAGTCTGGTTTGAGTATGAGCAACTGCTCCTTCAATGCTTTGTGTAGCAAAAGCCCAGCCACCCCTTAATCTAGGCGTAATTGTTGCGCCTTCTTTTATATCTTCAATGCTTCCATGAAATAATTGTTTAGATAGGTTATCTTCAGCAGCCATTATTCGTTAATACCTTTTGTCCACCTTATTAAATTAAATTGTTTTGGATTAAGGTTTCTTTGTACCGCTAGACGGTGATGGCCTTGAAATAACCTTCCCTCATGACCATAATCTGTTATGTTAAAGTGACCTTTAAATCCTTGCGTTTTTATACTTTCATATAAACCTGCGCCATGTGCATTACTGTCTGCACTACTTCTACTTTGTCGCAATTTTTTACGCAAGGTAGTGTTATCACGGCTCTTTAAATCTGGTGACTTCTCTTCGGCATAACTAACACCAACACGGGTATTAGAGTCATTTAAACTAATGTGCTTAACAATTTCCCCAGCAGTCATAAACATAGGGAGATTGCCTTTTGCTAATTCTTTTCCAAGGTTATCTTTCTTTGCCATTATTCTTCTTCTTCCTTTGGCTCAGATGTTTGGCGTTTCTTCACGTTGTAACCTAACTTTGGTCCTTGCATCAAATTCTTAATTCCCTCAGCATTAGACATCTGTGTCTTATTTAGATTGTTATTAACCCACGCAGAAATAAAGTCAGCACCGCCCTCTTCATTTACATCTTTAACTTTAAACCGCTCTTGTCTGGAATCTTTTCCGTAACCAGTCTGAGAGTAACCTTTAAACTTGGGTTTCTTCTTCATTTTTTATCCTTGGGAGTAAAATGATCGTGAGGCTCGCCGAGGCCAAATTGTCCTGTGTCATGTAAGTGATTGTGAAAATCAAGACGAGTCTTATGTGAGCCATCTTCATTAGGTGTAGACATAAATGCATTAGCATCACTCATAGTCATAGCATGTTTATGATACTTCAATGAGTGCCAATCAACCTGCCACTTATCAGTTGGATGTGGAATCCACTTCTTACTCATATTGACATCCATCCCACATACTCAGCATCAGGATTAGTAATTAGCCATTGTTCTCTTAATTGATTCTGGTGTTTCCAATTTATGTTATGCGTTGGAAGACCGCACTTAGGGCACACACTTACGCCCATACTCTTATAGACATGTTCACACATGTTTATTTAGTCACCTTGCGCTTTGTGGCTAATTCTTCAAAGTCTTTTATTTTCGTGCCGCCCCCATATGTCCAGGCATAACCTTGATCTATTAACTGTTGATTTAATGACACAGCATTATTATCTAGGAATAACCAACCTAAGATTCTGCCGTACTTCTCTGATGAGTCTGGCTTCTCTGTCTTAATGACAATGTCTTTCGCCGCCGCTATTTCTTTTTTAATCTTTTCTTTAACCTCGACGCCGAGGGCTTTTTCCTTCAAATCGGTAGTACGACTTTCAGGGGTATCAATACCCGCTAGGCGCACACGAGAGGAGAATGAGACATCAAAACCCAAATCAATATCAACATCGATAGTATCGCCATCAACTACCTTATTAACTTTCTTTACATGATACTCATACATGATTTGTACACCCTATCTTTATTGTTGGTGGAATGACTCGGAGTCTTGGATCGTATGCACGGACTTCCTCCATCATTCGGTAAGAGATAATACTTAGGAGTAGTAGTGTAAAACCTACTACCTCTAAATACCGTTTCATTTTTTTATTTTTGGGCGGTATGGTTCAAGTCGTGATTTTACGGATCCGTCTTTTCTCATGATGACTATCCAGCCATCTTTGATTTGCATCTTGTTAAATGGTTCATTACGTGAATATTTGGCGCTCATTTGTGTTCTCCAGTAATCATAAACCCGTGAGGGGAGGAATAGAAACGTTCACCCTCTATGTTCCCAGATTCTTCTTTAACTTCCTTGCTAACTGGTGCTACTTTGTAGACCTTCACTGGATTCTTCTCAGCGCCCTTTGGCATTTTAGTTTCGCCAAAGAATCTTGCCTGCCCTGGATCACTGGTTGCCCATGCACGAGCCATGCGGCCTTCTCCCTCAGTGACAGCAGGAAATATAAAGCCACCACTTACATCTGCTCTGGTTCCATGGTACATGGGGCCAAATTGCTCTTGGGAGAGATTACTCATTCAAAGAACTCCTTGGGCCAAATTGCTTCTGGGTGATAATACCTACCTACCTTTTTTGCCCAACTGTTGCCTTCTTCAGTTCTATCTTGACTATGTTTAAGTGTTGGAATGCTTTTATCTTGTTTCTTTAAATTAATGCCCATATTCCACATGGCAGTAGCAACACCTTTGCGTTGATGTTCTGGATTAACATCTAGGTTACTTACACCTAATCCTTTTTCCCATCTCATTTCACCTATTGGTTTATCTTCTTTTTTTGCAACAATGCTGTGCCCACCCTGTTCATCGGCGCCTTTATATTCCAAGGTGTACTCTTTAAACTGTTGCTTAGATAGATTGTTGTTCATTAAAACAACTTATATTTAATTGAGTCTGGCTTCTCTTTCTTTAACTTCTCAGACATATGTAAAGTGGCATTTGATGCTGCTTTGCCTACATTAAGGATTGATCCTTCTGGAGTTGTCTTGTGCATGTAGTCAAACATCTGGCGACCAATTCCTCCGCCTTGATACTTCTCATTCACACGCATGTAGCCGATGTTAGTATCTGCAATTGGCTTTGGCTTTTCTCTTGTTTCATTGCCGTGTTGATCTTTAGTTACAAATGTTAAACCAGATTCACGAGGCGGTTCACGATAGAAATCTGAGTAACCAACTAATCCAGGCTCACCTTTTGGATTCTCTCTAACTCCGCCACCCTTTGGGTCAACTTTTCTTGGCGTTGAATCTTTTGTGTCATATACAGAAAGACGACGTGCATCACCGTAAGAACGGATTGGATGTTGATACGCCGTCTCTTCTGGCATATCGTGCTCAACGTAGTGTCTTCCTGCTGAGTCTTGGAATTCTGCGTATCTGGCCATGAATGTATTGTGACATTATGGCTACTGTCTTGAGTGGTTACTGAAAAAATTTTAAAAAGGGCAGATTATTCGTAGGTCTTTCGTTTCCAAAAGGCGTGTTTATACCCACCTCGTAGAGAACTTCTACTTTTAAGTCTATTTATTAGTGATGCTTCATTTAATCCTGGAGAATTTTCTTTTTTCCAATTCTCTCTTTTAAAAGGTATAATTTGAGCAATTGGAGTTCCTGCCTCAATTAATCCTTCAAAACCCTCTTTAATCATAAAAGGTAAACTTCCACTAGGTAATTTAAAGTCATCAATAATTGCACTCAGGGTAATAAAAGGAAGATCAAAACGATTTAAAGGATGAGTTAACAACATGCTGTACCCTTTTGGTAGTTCTAAAGCCAAAGGTATTTGCCAAGTTGGTTTAACTGTTGAATAACCAGGAGGAACTGGAATAAAGGCATCAGTGTCTCTTCTAATATCTATTATTGGAAGATCTCCGTTGCCCCATGTAAACTTAGGTAATCCGTTAACTTGCTGAACATGTACATCAACTTGTAAAGGAATCATATATCCATTCATTAATGAATCTAAAAATGGAACACAAAACTTTATGCTTTTATCTGTCCAAATATTAGGACCATTATATTCTGATAAATCTTTATACCATTTTGGAATATAAGATTTACTTGATTGTAAATCAATAAAAATTGGATTTATTTTTTCAAATTTTAAAATTTTAACGTTTTTCATTTAATTACTTTCTTTAGAAACTAATACTTTTAACTCTGGTAAATATAAATAGTCAATTGCTGAGTTATGAATTGTCCACAAGGCATCTTTTAAAGTTTCAACAATAGTATTACCTGCTAAATTAAAAGAAGTATTAAACAATATTGGTACCCCCGTCAATTTATCAAACTCTTGGATCAAATCGTAATAATTAGGATTATCTTCTTTCTTTAGAGTCTGCATTCGACAGGTTCCATCAACATGCGTAATGGCTGGAATTAATGCTTGTTTATCTGGCCATACATCTACAGCAAACATCATAAACTTAGATTCTGTAAGAGATCGAAGATCAAACCAATCTCGTGCCTTTTCTAAGAGCACAGTTCCAGCAAATGGTCGGAACCATTCTCTTTTCTTTACAGTATTAACATGATCTTTACCATTTGGATCTCGTGGGTCATAAAGGATACTTCGGTTACCCAGTGCTCGTGGGCCCGCTTCTGACCTTCCTTGATAAAGAGCAACTATCTTTTTATCAGCAAGTAACTTAGCAACATCTGCAGGAGTTACGTTTTCAATGATTTTTTCATCTTTTAAGTCGGATAGAGTTATGGTGTGCTTTGGTCCATAGTAAATGTTTGTTTGTGGACGTATTGTCATATCTTTAGTTAAAGAATGATATAAAAATTTTGCTGAACCTAAAGAAATTCCTGCATCGCTGGAAATAGGTTCAACATAAATCTGCACGTTGTCGGGCAGTTTTTTTAATAAATGATAATTTGAAACACAATTTAAGAAAAAACCACCAGATAGGCATAACTTTTTTTGTCCAGTTTGTTTTAAAAGATCAAGAATGTCATTAGCCACTTTTTCTTGAATCTGGGTCTGTAATTTCCATGCAAAATTAGCCTGAGATTCAAAATCTTTTGATAAATTAAAATTTAAAATATGAGAATCAGATTTAGTTTTTGAATCATAACGGTATTTCAATACTTCATTGCTTATTAATCCTTTATCAATGTATATATTAGGAATGGTTGGATCATCTTTTCCATAAGATGACATGCCCATAACTTTACCTGCTTCAAGTGGGTGAAACCCCATAGCCTTGCAAGTTGCCTCAAATGCTTTGCCTTCAGAGGAATGGCTGCTTAAATAAATATTATCTTGTATAAATTCCTTGATATTTTCTGGAGTATCAGGGTAATAAATGTGTCTTTCTACTAAGGTAACTTGACCTGGGTATGCATATATAAATGCACTTCCATTTTCTGCTCCATGGCCTTTTGGTTCTTTTGGATTATTTGTATCAAAAATAATTTTAGACCCCATTCCATCTCTTACAACACACAGAGCAGTATCAAACCCTGAGTTATAAAAAGCAGTTGCAGCATGCATTTGGTGGTGGTTAAACCACCAGTTATATCCAGTAAGGCCATTAGCATCAAAAGTTTTATTTAAATCTAAAAGTTGTTTTAAATATGCAGGTTCTTCAATATAATTTGATAACTGCAAAGGTGGTTCAAGTCCGTTTATTATAAAATGATCCACATGGTCTACATAGTTTGTAATTTCAGAAATTACTTGGAATGCTGTATTAGAGTTTTTTAAGTTATTTAAACGTTCATTTTCTATAAAAACAATCAAGTTTTCATCTTCCATCAATGTTAATGACGCATTGTGACTAGTATTAATTGAAGCAATAATCATTTTAAAGTCTCCTTATTATATAATTAATTATTTATAACTTTTTCTATGCCAAAATAATCGTTTATAACCTCTTATAAAACTAGTTTTTACTATGTTATCTTTTAAAAATTGATAACCTTCAAGAACTGTTCCTTTACGAGATTTCCAGGGATCTCGTTTAACAGGTATTAGTTGTGCAAACGGAGTTCCTTCAGGGATACTTCCTTCAAATCCTTCTTTAATAAAAAATGGAAAAAGTAAAGCATTTGGAAATACATCAGTATCTATAAACCCATTTATTGTAGTAAAAGGCAAGTCATATCTATGAGAAGGGTGAGTAACCCATAAACTATAACCTTTTGGTGTTGAAATATGCCAATCACCTATCCATCGAAACATTTCAGGATAATGAGCGTGTGGAATTGGATAATTTCCTAAAGGCACTGTTCCTTGAAAATCAAGCGGTGCCCACGTAACATTCCAAAAAAAATGAGGAATATATTTATTTTCTCCAATATTTTTTACGAGTAGTTCTGCTGGAGTAGTTAACATATAGCCTGACGTTAAAGCATCCACTAAAGGGACACAAACTTTATAAGTTAGGTAATCTCCTTCTATTGGTTTAGATTTTCCGTTAGCATAAATAGATTGATCCTTATACCATTTTGGTACAGTATGAGTACCTGGTTTTGGTGTATCTAATAAATACTTAGAGGCATCCCGTTCGGCATTAAACTTTATTATTTTTTTGCCCATATTCCCACCCTATCATAAGCCACTGCCTAACTCTTCGAGTTTCAAAAATTTTATGAGCCCCCATCTAATTTCCCAGCAATGATCTCCCACATAAGCCAAGAGAGACCTCTTAAACTATGTGATCATTAGAGTGAGTGTAGTGACCTCTCTCGTGTGTCCTCTTCCTATGACAATTAGAACATACCACATCGCACTTGCGTATCTCTACGATCATCTTCTCCCAACTACCTGTCTTATGTAGCATGGCTGGGGTGAACTTCTTCTCACTTGGCTCACGATGATCTAGGTCTAAGACGTAATAAGGATACTTAACGCCGCAATCCATACATCCTCTGTGTTCTTTGTACTTACGGATGTAATCACGTATCTGATCCTTCTTGGTCTTGTTACGTAATAACTGGGCGCCCTTATTTTTCAAATAGTACTTCTTGCCTGCCTTTTGATTGGTCGCCTTAGCCTTATCGGACTTCCTGTCCTTATATGGCATTTAGTTATTGCTGAGAATAAAGAACGGCTGCAATAATCCAGAGGACAGCGATTACTACCGAAATAATTTTCATTATGATATAAACGGGAGATTCGTTACGACGAGATTCCCACAAAACAAATGCGGCAACTACAGTCACACAAAGTAGGGCTATGAAGTCGGTCTTTAGTATCATGTATTACTCCTATCGATTATTTACAACTTGGGCAGTAGTTATACGCCCGAAGGTGTTCCTTGGCTATCATATAGTCACGGGCACACTTGTAGCAGGTTACTACAGTTATATCCTTTGTTTGTTCATCACGTCGAATCTCTAATCCAAATAGGCGCATAGGATATACCGTATTATTAAACCTATGATTAAAGCAAATTTCTATTAAGTTCTTTTAAAAGGTAATTTTTTCCTTTAAAAAGAGAGTAGAAGTTCTCAAGGGTCTTAAATGTACGTGTTTTATGAGCGTGTACTGCTGTTGAGTGATCTAACATGCTCTTTAAAGCATTGGTTATCATAACCTGCTTAAAGATAATGGGACGATCTGTATGAAATCTAAGGTAATAAAGAACATCCTGCTCCTTTACTGTAAAGGTGTCGAATTCCTCTTTTAAAATAAATGGGAATTCTAAGGGGCGGAACCATTTCCCAATATCATATTTACCCATAATAGGGATACATCGTTTAGCCACTTCATTGTCTTCAAATATGGGGTATTCATGTGCCGTTATCTCTAGGCTCTTTTCATCAGTAAAAAAAGCATACACATTTTTAAAACTAAAGACCTTCTTTTCTATTGATCTTATAACTACATGCTTGTCAAAAAAAGCCTGATCATACATGGGGGATTCGCAACGATCACCTTTTATTGTAAAAGAATAATCATAAATTGATTTTATAGCGTAAAGATTTTTTAATGCTCTATTTGATGCTGGACAATAGTTTACGGCTATAAGAGACCCTGAATCATCACTTCTAACATCATGGGAGTAAAATCGTTTACTTGCTTTTTCAGGTGCGACTGCCCTAATAGACTCATCTTCATTACACATCCAATAAACTGTTATAGGTTTTGTCATATCCCTACTCTATCTCCTTTGTACTACTCCTCAAAACTAACTGGGGTATCTCCCCAAGACGGTGGGGTCAAGGTATCTCTGGCACCACACATCACACAGGTCACCTGACCATCCATATCAAGATCGAACTCGCACTTGCAGGTCTCCTGACCAAGACACTCATCTACCATGAAGTCAACCTACCACATCTTCGATGTGGCTAAATGGGAGAGGAGGGTAAAAGGAATTAGATTCCTTTTGCGCCCTCGACGATTTGAACAACCCGACTAATGGTCTGGGCCTGGGTGTATGTGTTTACATCTATCTCTTGTATACCCTCAAGGATCTCTTTGGCCATCTGCATACGTGCAACGGTCTTTATCTCATCAAATAGGTGTGACTGCTGTTCCATTTAACTATTATACGTTTTTCCATTAACCTTAAATGGTTCAAGACCTATGTGCTCTACAGGGATTAGCATGTTCTTGTTTATGTTATAGGCTGATGCAATGCGGTGATGACCATTGGCCACGGTATTCTTTTTATAGGGTAGGAAGCGACCCTCTCCAATAGAGACGGGATCTTGAACACCGATCCTCTTAACAGAGTCATATAGCCCTGATTTTTTAGAAGTGGCTAATTTCTTGTCCATAACCTGATTATCTACATCAGCATTAGAGCGATGGTTCCTTTTATTCTTAATTTTTTTATCTTCGACATCAAGAAGGGTGTATTTACGCAATGCTTTAGCAGTTTGGTACATATCCAACTGATGCCACTGAGGGCCTAAATGATCTGATGCGCTCACTCGTAGGTCCCCTTCTTACCAAATATAGTCTTACCACACCCACCAGTGCAGACTTCGAGGTCACCTGTCTCGTAATCAGTGTTGTGTTTAACCTCTGGCTCACCCTTTAGTCCATAACGTTGAGGATCGGCTAGAGCGTTCTTATGGCATTTAGGGCAAAAAGTCACACCTGGGTCATCATAGGAGTACGCCATAGTGCGTTTCTGCTTTGGCGTGTCGAATTGACGTCCTAAGTTACTCATAGGCCCAGTTTACGGCTACTGCCCCCCTCCTACAGCGTCAACCGTGTGTCCAACCTGGGGGTTCGTCTGTGCGCTGGCGTTTAATGGTGGGGGGTCTTGGCTCATTTGATTGTGTTAACAACTCCACCTGACTATTAATCAGGTGCGATTGTGTTAACACACGCTTAATAACCATGTGTTCCACATGGCTTGATGACTATTTGATGACGAGATAACAATATAACTTCGGCTACTGCGATCAATAACAAACTGGCAATACGGATACCACCAGCCGAACGGCACACCTTCGGCGTTGTTATCAGATCATTAGTGCCATTCTCCTTGTAATAACTAATCTCCCATTAGCCACATCTCCCATTGACCACACGATCACTTAATCACTTAGATCAAACGCACACACATAACTAACTTCCCATGTAATCAAATGAAACATTTAACTACATGGGAGATTGGTAGATTGGTTATCCAATACATCTATCTCTTATCTCTCTTATCTATCTCTCTCTTAATCATTACTGGAAAAAATAACTTCGGCGCAATTCCCACATAACTAAATAACTTCATAACTAACTGGACATCTAAACAAGGCGCACACATTTAACTAACTCTCTATTCAACCCCCCAAGTTAGTTCGCAACTAACTTGCCCCCACCGCCACCACCGCCACCTTTAGTTAGTTCTAAGTTCTCGAACGGGTGTTCGAATAGTTAGTTCCAGCCACTTGTCGCCTAAACACGCTACAAGGCTAAAAGTTAGTTCCACGCTCAGTTTTGACCCCACGCTCAGGCTCTCACGCTCAGATACCCCTAATAGGGGCTATAAGGGGGTTATCAGCCTATTAGCCCCTATTCCTAGCCCTTTACCCCAACCCACGCCTGATCGCCCTGCTATGCGCCAGCGTGGAATACGCTCAATAGGACAAATCGGACACAAACTCACTATTAACAGGTGTTCAAGGTCAACTGGATTTTCTGCTACGATTTGGTCAGGCACACGACGATAAAAGTTTGATCTTTTCAGAAACCTCTAGGGGCAAAAGATCAATAATTTTCAAGTGAAAAAAGCCTAGATAGAAATTGAAATCTAGTGAACTTAATAAGTCATTAAATCCTTCGGGAACTTATTAAGGTGATAGCAAATCAGTTAACTATTAATTACATAGAGAATTAGGCAAACATAATCAATATGTTTTCTATTAATTAATCATGGATAGTTTTGTTAATAACAAATGCCGACAGTATCCAATCTGATCTAAGCACTA
>Ga0209190_1001354_pt1 | contig 17135 bp, 16 predicted proteins | sample M_140205_XF_Meta_FD_187315 | JGI IMG/M metagenome (GOLD analysis project Ga0209190, IMG submission 187315) | Freshwater microbial communities from Lake Montjoie, Canada to study carbon cycling - M_140205_XF_MetaG (SPAdes) (version 2) | ecosystem: Environmental > Aquatic > Freshwater > Lake... | reverse complement strand
CGCTGCACACCGCCCTCCTGACCCTCTTGCGTGTTGCAGCGCCAATCTCGCCGTTCATGACAGACGCGCTCTATCGCGAGCTTGCGGGGCAGCCAGTCGATGTCGGCACGCCGCAGGCATTGACGGAGCCGCTCGCCGCTGCCATTGCAGGTGGCCGAGCACCCTCGTCTATCCATCTTCTCCCGTGGCCGAGCCGTGAGAGCGCCGCGTGGCGCGACGAGGAGCTCGAGGGTGCGATGGCGATGGTGATTCGCGCAGCAGAACTCGGGCGTGCTGTGCGTTCAGCCGCAGGGATTCGCACGCGACAGCCACTGAGCCTCGCGCGCGTGGTCCTTGGCACTGGTGCCTCGGCTCCAGCAGAACTCCTCACCATCCTCGGTGATGAGTTGAATGTCCAGCGTGTCGAGCAGGTGGATGATGCCTCGGGACTCTTTGAACGGCGCGTCAAGGTGCTCTTGCCAAAGGTCGGGAAGCGACTTGGCGCATCGATGCAGGCGGTGGTGCAGGCGGCACGTGAAGGTGCAGTGGAGTTCCTTCCTGGCGGAGGCGCAAAGATCGCGGGCGTCGAGTTGGCGGCGGATGAGATTGAGGTACAGGCTGCAGCACGTGACGATCGTCATGTTGCGGAGCGAGACGGAGTGGTTGTAGAGCTCGACACAACGCTCACCCCTGAGCTCCTTCTGGCCGGCGATATTCGTGAGTTGACGCGCGCGATTCAAGAGGCGCGCAAGGTTGCGGGCATGGTGGTGAGTGAGCGTGCCGATGTTGAGATCTACGGTGGGTCTGGCGAGCTTTCGGCGCGTCACGGCGAGATCGCCCACGCTGTTGGCGCAGAGAGCGTCACCTTCCACGCATCCGGGGCTCCAGCGCATGCCGTGAGCGTACCCATCTCGAGTGGTGAAGTGGGCGTTGTCGTCCGACGAGTAGGAGCATGAAGCGCCAGCTTTTCGTTGGCCTGAGCCTGCTGATCATCGTGATTGACCGAGTCAGCAAAGGCTGGATTGCCGCGCAGGTACCTGGCGGCCAGCAGATTGAACTTCTCGGACCATACCTCCGCCTTGTGCACGGCGAGAACCGCGGCGGCCTCTTTGGTCTCATGCAGGGAAGCGCACCACTTCTCGGCCTCTTGAGCATCGGAGTCATTGTTGGCCTCATCGTTTTCCATGAGCGCGAGAAGGGTGTACGACCCACGCTCCTCACACTTGGTGTGGCGGGGCTTGTCGGTGGCGCAATCGGCAATCTCATTGATCGATTTACACTCGGCTACGTGTTGGACTTTATCGATATGGGGATCGGGAGTTCACGATTCTGGACATTCAACGTTGCAGATATGGGGATCACCATTGGGATCTGCCTCCTCTTTGCAGACGGACTCCTTCCGGCCAACAGTCGCTGGCGCCTCCGATGAGCGAGCGACGGCTGATTGATCTTCCAATCCCACCTGAGGCGGCACGCCAGCGTGTCGATCGGTTTGTTGCAGACCGCGCGGGGCTCTCGCGCACATTCGTGCAGCGGCTCATCAGTGGGGGGCACCTCACGATGGATGGACAGGTCGTACGCGCAAGCAGCACGCTCACGCCAGGTGGCGTGCTCCACTTGGAGATCCCACCCGTTGCAGAGACAACCTTGAATGCAGAGGATATTCCCATCACCGTCGTCTACGAGGATGAAGATATTGTCGTTGTGAATAAGCCGGCGGGACTTGTCGTGCATCCTGCGCCTGGCCATGCAACAGGCACGCTCGTTAACGCGCTGCTCCATCACGTTGAGGAACTTCCAGGGATCGCTGGCGTTGCACGCCCAGGCCTTGTGCATCGCCTCGACAAAGACACCTCCGGCCTCTTGATCGTCGCGAAGGGGGACCTTGCACAGTCAAGCCTCATGGCGCAGCTGAAGGCACGACGCGTGAAAAAAACCTATCTCGCACTCGTGCAGGGTGCCGTCGCTGCTGAAGTCGGTCGCATCGAGGCGCCAATCGGCCGTGATCCACTTGAACGCAAGCGCATGGCTGTCGTTGCCGGTGGGCGCGAAGCGACGACTGGCTACCGCGTGCGTGAACGGTTTGCAGGCTGGACACTCCTTGAGGTCGACCTCGTCACCGGACGCACCCACCAGATTCGCGTCCACCTGACCGAGATCCATCACCCCATTGCCGGCGACCCTACGTATGGCAACGGCACGAGCCGTCGTGGCCCAGAAGGGCTGACCCGCCTCTTCCTCCATGCCTGGCGCGTCAGCTTTACCCACCCGCGTGATGGGCGACTCATGCGCCTTGAGGCGGAGCTCCCGCCAGAACTTCTCGCGCCGCTCGATGCGCTACGGTTGGCCTCCAGTAGATCGGAGGGGTGATGGAGCCACAGCAACGCGATGGGGCACCTGGCGCTCAGGTCATCGTGATCTCTGGACCAAGCGGCGTGGGGAAAGACACCATCATCAATGAGTTGCGCCGCCGCCCCATCGGACAAGCGTTCCACTACGTGGTCACCTGCACCACGCGCAAGCCGCGCACGGGTGAAATGAACGGCGTCCACTACCACTTCCAGACCCCAGAAAGCTTTGAGGAACTACGCGCTGCTGGAGAGCTTCTCGAGCATGCCACCGTTCACGGTCGCTCGTATGGCACCCCGCGTGAAGAGGTACGCACGGCACTCGCTGCTGGGCAGGATGCGCTGTGCAAGATCGACGTGCAGGGCGCACGAAGCATTCGAGCGATCATCCCTGAGGCGCTCTTGATCTTCATTGCACCGCCATCACCTGAGGCGCTCGCACAGCGACTTGCCGGTCGTGGGACTGAGAGTGCAGAACAGCTCGTTGCCCGCGCGCACACTGCAATGGTTGAGATGGAGCGAGCAGGCGAATATGACTACATGGTGATGAATGAGACTGGCTACCCCGAAGAGGCTGCCGCTGAGGTGGAGCGAATCGTTCTCGCTGAGCGTGCCCGTCACCCGGAGCGCCGGATCCGAGTGTGAGTGCCGAGGCACGCCTCGCGCAGATCGTTCGCGCTGCCCTTGATCTTCCTGGGTCACCAGGCGAACGCCTCTACGACTATGCACTTCCTGATGGCTTGCACGTTGGGATCGGTGACGGCGTGGTCGTACCGTTTGGTGCACGCCGCGCCGTAGGGATCGTCGTTGCATGCGACACAACGCCACCCGAAGGCATTCTGGTTAAACCGCTTGAGTCACGGATCGGCGAGAAGCCAATTCTCAGTCCGCGCGTGATGCAGCTTGCACAAGAGATTGCCGACTACTGGGCGGCACCACTAAGCATCACCCTGCGATCACTCTTGCCCCCCGGCCTACTCGACAAGGTGGAGCGCATGGTGCGCATCACTGCAGCCGCGAGTGCCGAGGGGCGCTCCGCAGCGAACCGCTTGGGAATCGGCGAGGAGTGGACACGTGTTGATCGCCTTGCTGGCGCACGTGGAACCTCGCGCCCGGCAATTCTCCGCCAGATTCGTGCGCTCACAGCGACGGGTGAGATAGAAGGCTCGTGGCATCTCGCGGCGACGGGTGCGCGCAGTGTGAGCGAAGAGTTCGTCGCGCTCGCAAAAACGAGCAGCGACGAGTTGCCGCGCCTCGGTGCACGGCAGGCAGCGGCGTATGCAGCGCTCAAGACTGCTGCCGATCTGGGGGGCGAAGGCATTCCTGCGCGAAGTCTGCCCGGCGGCCTCGCGACGGCGCGGCGCCTGACCGAACTCGGGCTTGCAACGATTGACGTACGCCGACGCGAACGCGTTCACGCAGAGCGGCGCAGTGGTCGTGCAGATGTGGCCACCGCCATCATCGAGTGGAGTCCAGAACAGCACGAGGTGATCGGCATCGCTGCGCAGCAGGGCGCCCACATAACGCTCGTTGACGGCGCTCCTGGTTCTGGTAAGAGCCGAGCGGCCGTTGAGGCGGCCGCACGCGTCATTGCGACCGGTCGCTCAGTGCTCTGGCTTGTCCCCGAGACGTCGCATGCGAGCCTTGCACTCGACCTGCTTCAAGCCGCATCTGATGCGCCCATTGAGATTGTGCATTCAGGGATGAGCCAGGGTGAGCGACTCGATGCGTACGATCGTCTCGCTGAGTCAACCCCACACATTGTCGTTGGAACACGAATAGCCGTAGGGGCGATCAACGATGCGATCGGCCTTATCGTGATGGATGAGGAGCACGAGTCGGGCTACAAGTCGGATCGAACGCCACGGCTTCATGCACGTGAGGTTGCCTGTATGCTCGCGCGTCTCCATGCGGCACCGCTCATGCTGCTGAGCGCAACCCCCTCGATTGAGTCACTTGCACGAGCCACCCGTGAAGGGTGGGGGAGGATCACCCTCTCGCCGCGCGCAGCAGCACCGAAGGTTGAGGTCGTGGACCTGCGCCAAGAGCTCGAAGACGGCTGGCGTGGAATGGTCAGTCGATCACTGCTGGCGCACCTCCGCGCACTCGACTGGAGCGCGGGCGCACAAGCACTACTGATCATCAACCGCCGTGGCCTCGCCTCGGCCTTGCTCTGTCGCGATTGCGGCGCCGCCCAGTCGTGTCCGTCATGTGAGCGGCCACTCATCCTCCATAGCGCCGGATCACTCCTACGCTGCCACGGGTGTGGCCTTGTTGCCGAGCCGCTCACCCGGTGCCCTAGCTGCAACAGTGCACGGATCCGCCCGCTTGGTGGAGGCACCGAAAAACTCGAGGCGGAGATCCGTACCCTCTTCCCAGACCAGTCTGTTGACCGACTTGATGCCGATGCTGCCGCCCCCATCGGTGCTGCAGATCGCATCCTTGACCGTTTCAGATCGGGCGCAACACAGATCCTTATCGGCACAGCACTCGCCGCAAAGTCGCTGAACCTGCCGAATCTCGCACTCGTTGGGATCGTGAGTGCAGACACTGGGCTCCTCTTGCCCGACGAGCGCGCCGCAGAGCGTACGGTTGCCTTCATTGTTCAGGCGGTCGGGAGGCTCGGTCGCGGGAGTGGGGCGGGGCACGCTGTCATCCAGAGTTACCGTCCCGAAGACCCCGCGATTCTCGCCGCTGTGCAGATCGCTCGTGGCGGATCTGTTGCTGCCTGGCGCGAGATAGAGGTGTTGCGTCGCCAGCAGGCTGGCGGCGCACCCTTCCTTCGCACGGCAAAACTTACTGCCACTGCGACGACGGCAACAGGGGCACGCCGCGCTGCAGAGGCACTCCACGCGTCAGTGAGCGAGCGTACCGCTGGGGATGCGACGGTGCGGCTCTATGGCCCAGTACCGGCATGGATTCCACGGCGCGCTGGACGGTGGCGCGAGCAGGTCATCCTGCGCTGTGCCGACCCGCTCCCGATCGTCAACTCCCTCACCTCGCGCGATGTGAGCATCGACCTCGATCCGGAGACCCTCCTCTAGAAGTTCTCGAGCGGCTTGCTAGAATCCAGACATGAGTGTTCGCCCGATCCTCCTTCTTGGTGACCCGCGCCTGCGCCTTGCTGGCGCGCAGGTGGATGCCTTCGACAAGCAACTCGCCGAACTCATTGACGACCTCGTGCACACCATGCGTGCCGCACCAGGGGCCGGGCTTGCCGCGCCGCAGCTCGGCGAAGCGCAAAATGTCGCCGTCGTTGAGGCGCACGGACGCATCTATGAACTGGTGAACCCCCGCATCGTTCGCGAGAATGGCGATCAGCGCGATTATGAGGGCTGCCTCTCAATCCCTGGGTATGTCGCAGAGGTGACGCGGCGCGAGAAGGTCTGGGTGGAGGCGCAGGATCGCCGCGGGAGACTCTATAAGTTCAGCGAAGAGGGGTTCCTTGCTCGTGCCGTCCAGCACGAACTCGATCACCTCAAGGGGAAGCTCTACATCGACTACCTCGACTCGCTTGACGACCTCCTCCCCGTCGTTGATGGCGAAGACGAAGATCCAGAAGATCCCGCCAATGCCCCAAAGCGTGCCGCACGTGAGCGTCGTGCCAAAGCTGCGCGAGCCCACAGTCACTAAGCATCGCCTGATCCTGATCGGGAGCGGCGCGTTCGGCGTGCCATCATTCGCTGCGGTCGCTGCCGACCCCCGCTTTGACGTGCTGGCAGTCATTACACCCCCTGCGCGTGCCTCTGGCCGCGCGAAGGAGCTCACGCCAACGCCAGTGGCGCACTGGGCAGCGGCCGCAGGGCTCCGCGTCATTGAGATTGCGCGCATCCGAAACCCCGATTCGATTGCGCAGGTCTTGGAACTTCAGGCAGATGCCGCCCTCCTCGTTGATTTTGGCCAGATCATCCCTCGCGATCTACTGAGCGGCTTGAAGCACGGCGTCGTAAACCTTCACCCCTCGCTGTTGCCGCGACACCGCGGCGCGAGTCCAATCCCAGCATCCATCGTTGCGGGTGATGCGGTGACGGGCGTAACGACGATGCTCATGGATGAGGGGGTTGACACTGGCCCGACGCTCCACGTTGTCACAGCACCGATCAACGAAACCGATACCGCCGTGACACTTGAGGCACGTCTTGCGGCGCTGGCGGCAGAGGGGGTTCCGGACACACTGGCTGGCTGGCTCCAGGGGACGATTCCGGCTGTTGCGCAATTGAATGAGGGTGCAACGACAACCGGCCTGCTTGACCGAGATGCGGGGCGCATTAGCGCCACGGTATCGGCCGTCGATGCCTATCGCCGCTGGCGTGCGTATCAACCGTGGCCAGGCGTCTGGGTGGAGGGGGTTGGGATTGATGGCCGTCTCATCCTTGCCGAGGTTGGCGTACCCGTTCCGCATCAGGGTGACGAGCAAGGTGCAGTGGTACTCGTCGATGACCTACTGCTGCTCGTGCTCGCTGATGGGGCGCTCCCGCTTCTGCACGTGAAGCCTGCAGGAGGTCGAGAGATGAGCGGCGGTGCATATGCACGTGGGAGAAGCGAGATCCTGAGTGGGCGTGCGAGAATCACGCCATGACGAATACCCCGCGTACGCTTCCTGCGCTGACCGATCTCGACCCGGCTGCGTTGAGCGCACGCATTGCGAGCCTTGGGCTCCCTGCATTCCGTGCAACACAGGCACTTGACGCCGCCTGGCGCTCGCCAGCAAAAAACTGGAGTGAGGTCACCACCTTGAGCCAAGAGGTGCAACAGCAACTCGCTGCGGAATTGGAGTTTGACTCCGCCACCGAGACCGTCCGCCAAGAGGCAGAAGATGGCGCAACGACAAAGCTCCTCCTCACGCTCCGCGACGGTCAGAAGATCGAAGCGGTCCTGATGCGATATCCCGCGGACCGCCGCAAGGGGACTGGGCCACGCGCAACGATCTGTGTCTCTAGCCAGGCTGGATGTGCAGTTGGCTGCCCATTCTGCGCCACTGGTGAGCTGGGGTTTGGCAGGAACCTCACGTCGGGTGAGATCCAGGACCAGGTTCGTGCGGCTCGTCGCATCCTGCGCGCAGAAGATCGCGAACTTACGAACGTTGTCTTTATGGGCATGGGCGAGCCGCTGCAGAACATCGATGCGGTTTTAGATGCAGTGACTGGCCTCACCGACCCGAAGCGCGGTGCGATTGGGCAGCGTCGCATTGTGATCTCCACGAGCGGTGTCGTGCCTGGTATCGCTCGGCTTGCAAAGGAGCGACCGCAGGTGACCCTGGCTGTCTCACTGCATGCAGCGCGAAACCCACTTCGCGATCTCCTTGTACCCCTCAATCGAAAGTGGCCCGTGGAACAGGTTATTGCTGCTGCGGCTGCGCATGCGCAGAGCACTGGTCGGCGCACCACATTTGAGGTAACGATGATTGATGGAATCAACGACCGCCCCGAGGATGCACAGGCACTCGTCTCCGTGTTGCGCGGGAGCAGCGCCCACGTCAACCTCATCCCGATGAACGCGGTTGCACATACGCCGTGGCATGAATCGACCCCTGTGCGGATCGAGCAGATTGCTGCGGAGCTGCGCGCAAGCGGCCTCTCCGTCACCGTGCGCCGCAATCGAGGCCGGGAGGCTGGCGCCGCCTGCGGCCAACTTGCTGCCGAGCGTGCCGGTACGCCACCTCCAGCAGCTGTCGCTCGGCGCCGTGAACAGCTCGTTCAGGCGAGCGCAGCGGCACTGCAGGGGCGACGCACGACAACGCCAATTGCCGCTTCAGGACCGCTCCTCCCGGAGAGCGCCACATGACCGTGAAGATCCAGATTGCTGCAAGCATCCTGAATGCCGACCTTGGCGCGCTGCGCGAGGCGGTGCAACGTGCGGAGGCGGCGGGCGTCGATCGCATTCACCTCGACATCATGGATGGCAGCTTTGTTCCGAACATCACGTTTGGCCTTGCAACCGTTGCCTCGCTGCGCTCCGCGACCACGCTCCCATTCGATGCGCACCTGATGGTTGCAGAGCCCTCCTACTGGGCAGCACGATTCGCTGCAGCAGGTTGCGAGACCGTTGCGATTCATGTCGAAGCGCCAGAGGCACATGCCGCAACGCTGCAGGCGATTCGAAGCGCTGGCGCAGAGGCGGGCCTTGCCATTGATCCTGGGACACCAGCGAGCGCCCTTGAACCCTATGTCGCACAACTCGACTTCGGGCTTGTCATGAGCGTGAAGTCGGGATTCGGCGGCCAGCTGTACCAGCCCGAAGCTGCCGCCCGGTGCGGCGAGTTGCGCAAGCTGCTCGGCCCCGCAGCGCCGATACATTTGGACGGCGGCGTCAAGGTGCAGGTGGCTGGAGACGCGGCGCGTGCAGGTGCAACCGTGCTGATCGCAGGTACAGCGCTGTTTGGAGCGCCGTCAATGGAGGAGGCGGTACGCGAGTTGCGTGCTGCCGCAGCCGCGGCGCTCGGGGGGAGTTAGGCGCTCTTCGCCGCAGTGCGTCGGCAGCCCGTACAGACCAGCACCTTCTTGGTGGTGCCGCCAACAGCGATCATCGTTGGCTGCAGGTTGGCCTTGAATCGACGATGGGCGCGGACGCGGTTGGCGCCAACGGACTGGGGGTTGAACCCCGAGATCGAATCCTTACCGCAGAGGACACAGAATCGAGCCATTTTTTCTCTCCTACTTACGCTGGGGGCGCACCCGCGCGGGACGCCATTGCAGTCGTGCCGTATCGTAGCAGGAAGCGTGGGGTCGGCTCGAGGCCCCGCCAAGGGAGGTCGTTGATGCTCATAGTTGCGCGGCTATCGCTGCCCTGGACGGCCCTGTGAGCCGACGTAGCTGGGACGGCGTCGAGCTGATGGCCGCCCTCCGGTCTGGCGCAGCCCGGCTGGAAGAGCGGGTCGACGACATCAACGCGCTCAACGTCTTCCCTGTTCCAGACGGGGACACGGGGACGAACATGCTCGCCACGCTGCGCGCCGCAATTGCCGAGGGAGATGCGACGCTTGCTAGCGGCATCACCTCGATCGATGAGGTGAGCGCTGCTGTCGCTCGCGGTGCACTACTCGGCGCCCGAGGAAACTCCGGCGTCCTCCTCTCGCAGATCCTCCGCGGACTCCCCCAGGCCGTTCGTGGCCGCAAGCGTGCCCGCGCATCCGAGATCGCCAGTGCCCTCTCAATCGGCGCCCTTCACGCCTACGCCGCAGTCGCTGTTCCAACTGAAGGCACGATCCTCACCGTTGCTCGTGAAGCGGCATCTGCGGCGATGCAAGACGCGGAGAGCGGACCAGAGCTCCGCCCATTCCTTGAGCGAGTCGCTGGCATTGCTCGTACCTCCGTTGAAAAAACCCCAAACCTTCTCGCAGTCTTGCGCGAAGCCGGTGTCGTCGACTCTGGTGGTGCCGGACTCCAACTCATCCTTGAGGGGATTGCGAATGTGCCCTCCGTGACGCCGTCGCCAGGCGGCGACGAGACAACACCGGCCTCAAGTGCCACTGCGCCCATTCTCAGTGCTCCTGTCCCGCATCGCGCGGATGGTGAGAGCGGCGCCTTTGGCTACGAGACGGTCTTCATCCTCAGCGCAACAACGACACCACTTGACCTTGGTGCGATCCGAACCGGACTCGAGGCGCTCGGCGAAAGCGTTCTCGTTGCAGGGGATGGGCAGGTCTGCAAGGTGCATGTCCATAACCAACGCCCAGATCTTGTCCTTGCATACGGTATTGAGCGCGGCAATGTGCGCGCAGTAACGATTGAGAATCTTGATCAGCAGAGTAGCGAGCGCGCCACTGGACATGAGGCGTTTGCTGCCCTCGCGGCGAGCAGAACTTCCGCAGGGGTTGGCGCAGAGCGCAGCGCACAAGCGAGCGCGCCAAGCCTCCAAAAGAAGACGGCGATTGTGGCGGTTGCCGCCGGGGATGGGCTCGGCGTGATCATGCGTGGCCTTGGCGCACAGGGGATTGTGCATGGTGGGCAGACGGAGAATCCTTCGACGGCAGATATTGCCGCAGCCATCGACGCAACGGCATGTTCTGCCGTGGTTGTACTTCCGAACAACAGCAACATTGTCCTTGCAGCGCGCCAGGCAGCCGAAATCTGTGCTGCCGATGTAGTCATTGTGCCAACACGCAATGCAGCAGAGGGGATTGCCGCGCTCCTCGCATGGGACCCTGGCCTTCCACTTGCCGATCTTGTGGCGCGAATGGAGTCTGCTCGAACAGCTGCACGTACCTTCCGCATCGTTGAGGCGGTCCGAGACGCAGTGGTCGGCGGCGTCAATGTTCGGGCGGGAGAGATGATGGCCCTCAACCCAATTGACGGGATCATCGCAACGGGCGCAACAGATACTGAAGCGCTGAGTCGCGCACTTGCGCAGCAACCAGCAGAACTCATCACGCTCTACGTCGGGGCCGACCTAGACAGCAGCGCGACGGATCTTCTCGTCGCGGCGGCTCGGGCGGCAGCACCGACAGCCGAGATTGATCTGCAGCACGGCGGTCAACCGATTGAGCGGGTGCTTGTAGGCCTGGAGTGACAGCACAGCCCTGGGCGGTCCCGCTCAAGGGGCTTGCCCTACCTGGTGGACCGAGTCTCCTCCGCGGACTCGCGCGCCTTGGCATCACCACCGCAGCCGACCTGCTCCTCTATGTTCCGCGCCGCTACGAGGATCGCCGTGAGATCACCCCGATCGGGGAGTTGCACGGCGGAGTGCCAGGGACGATTCGCGCCCGTGTTGCGGATCTTCGGATTGAGAAGACCTGGCGTCGTGGCGTTCAGCGAACGATCGCAACGCTCGTCGACGAGAGCGGTGCAATCGATGCGATTTGGTATGGGCGACGCTTCATTGAACGCCGTTTGCACGTAGGGCAGCAGGTCGTTGCCTCAGGACGCGTCAAGGCACAGGGGTGGACGCTCACACTTGAGGCTCCAGAGTTCTCACCGGACGAGGGCGACGCACAGGTCGGGGCTGGTCGCATTGTGCCGATCTACCGACTCACGACTGGCATCACTGCGCCAACGCTTCGGCGTGCAATCCGCGCCCTCCTTGACACCCATGGCGCAACACTGAGTGATCCACTCCCGCACGAGATTCGTGACGCGCATCACCTGATGGGGCTTCGTGAAGCTATCGAGTGCTTGCACTGGCCAGAGGAGTTTGAGCGCCGTGATGCGGCACTGCGTCGCCTCGCCTTCGACGAGTTGCTCGCCGTGCAGTGTGCACTTGTCCGTCGACGCCGTCGCATGACGCGCGGAACCTCCCCCTTGCTGAAGACGAGCGCGGCGCTGCGTGCTGCAATTGAAGAGGGCGTCCGTGCGGGAATCGGCGGGAACGCGGTCGGCGCTACCCCGGAGTGGACGAGCGACCAGGCGGCGGCGATCGAGGCGATTTGCACGGCCATCGCCCAGCCCGAGCCGATGATGCGGCTCCTCCAAGGCGACGTCGGGACAGGAAAGACAGCAGTAGCTTTTGTTGCAGCAGCTGTGGCGGCACGCGCGGGGTATCAAACCGCCCTGCTTGCTCCAACGGAGCTGCTTGCACGGCAGCACGCAGCAACTGCAGCCCGCCTCCTTACCCCCTTGGGCGTGCTGAGTGTGCTGCGCGTGGGGAGTCAGACCACCGAAGAGCGACGGACTGCACAGCAGCAGATCGCCGACGGTAGTGCCGCACTGGTCATCGGGACGCATGCCCTCTTCACCGAGGCAACGGAGTTTTCCCGGCTTGGCCTTGTGGTCGTCGATGAACAGCATCGGTTCGGCGTTGAGGAGCGATCGCGTCTCCTAGCGAAGGGTGATGGCGAGCCGCACCTCTTACTGATGACCGCAACCCCGATTCCTCGGACGATTGCGCAACTCCTCTATGCAGACATGGATGTCTCAGAGTTGCGATCGCTCCCTGCTGGCAGGAAAGAGATTCGAACAGCGATCCGCACGAGCAGCGAGCTCGATCGGCTCTGGGAGTTTGTTCAGAGCGAGGCGAGTGCTGGCCGACAAACCTTCGTCGTTGTGCCAAGGATCAGTGCCGACCCACTGGGCGAGGAGCCGAGCTGGTATGAGTCACCAGAGCTCGATGCAGCAGCAGCGAAAGGGATCGAAGAGGAGGCAGATCGAATTCGCCTTCGGCTGCCAGGCCTCCGTGTAGGAGTTGTGCATGGTGCGCAGCCCGCCACCGTGCGCACAAGCACGATGGCAGAGTTTGCTCGCGGCGCACTCGACCTCCTGGTTGGAACGACGGTTATCGAGGTCGGCGTTGATGTTCCGCAAGCAAGCACCATGATTGTGCTTACTGCTGACCGCTTCGGCCTTGCGACACTGCACCAACTTCGCGGCCGGGTAGGGCGCGGTGGTCATGAAGGTTGGTGCGTGCTTGTCAGCGACAGCGACGATGAGGTGGCACAGGCGCGCCTCCGTGCAATCGCAGAGACGCGCGACGGCTTCGTCCTTGCCGAGCGCGACATGGAGCTGCGTGGAGAGGGGAGTGTCCTTGGAACAGCGCAGAGCGGCCTCCCGCCACTGCGCGTTGCCAATCTTGGGCGAGCCGACGACCGAGTGCTGGCAGTGGAGGCTCGCCGCGTTGCGGAGGAACTTCTGAGCGACCAGGGTGATCCGCTCCCTTCCGCCACAGAACTTCTTGCTGGGTATGCTGCGGGCTGGCCGGTCGGCTCCGCGCTCGCCGGAGGGGCGAGTACGCCAGCACCTGCATGAGCGACATCCGTATTGTTGCGGGCGAGTTTCGTGGCCGCCGCATCGCTGTTCCCGAAACAGGAACACGCCCGCTCGCAGACAGGATGCGCCAGTCACTCTTCGCCGTCCTCGAGCCACGTCTCCTAGGCGCGCGTGTCATTGACCTCTGCGCCGGCAGTGGCGCTGCTGGCATCGAGGCGCTCAGCCGCGGTGCTGCGCACGCCACGCTTGTGGAGCGCGCGCCGCGTGCCGCAGCCGTCATTCGGTCAAACATCGCGCAACTCGGCCTTGATGAGCGGGCGGCCGTCGTGAGCGCAGATGCACTGCGTACCCTTGAAACGCTCGGCGCACGAGGAGAGCTCTTCGACCTCATCATCCTCGACCCCCCATACGACGATGCTGTGCTTCGTGCCGCACTTCTTGAGCGCTTAGCTGGCCCCGACTCTGTCGTCGCGCCTCGGGGCCTCGTGGTTGCAACCGGTCGGCGCGGAGGGGGCGCCGATGGGCAAGAGGGAGCGGGAGCGCTACGATTGGTACGCGAGTTGGTATTCGGGGAGTCAGTCATAGAGTTGCGTGAGCGACGCGTGGAGGAATCATGAGCGAGCGAGTCGGACTCTATCCAGGAAGCTTTGACCCAGTCACGTACGGCCACATCGACTTGATTCGCCGTAGCCTCTCGCTTGTCGACCGTCTCGTTGTCGCCATCCTCCCCAACGCAGGAAAAGAGGCACTCCTCACCGCAGATGAGCGCGAATCGCTCTTGCGCACGGTGATCACGGCCGAGCTCGGAACTGATGCCCGACGTGTAGAGATTCGCTCTGCATCGAACCTGGCAGTTGCAGTGGCGCAAGATGCTGGCGCGCAACTGCTCATTCGTGGCCTGCGCGCCGGTAGCGACTTTGAAGCCGAGTTGCGTATGGCGCATGCCAACCGACTCCTCGCGCCAGATATTGAGACGGCGTTCTTGATGACCGCGCCAGAGCATGCCTCAACCTCGAGTCGCCTCGTGCGTGAGGTGGCGCGCTACGGCGGCCCGCTCGAGCGCCTTGTTCCACCGGCAGTGGTGCCAATCCTTACCGCAGCGGCTGCACGTACACGCGCGACAAAGGAGTAGCGCTCGCGTGAGCGTGCGCGCACTCTTCGCCGTCGACCTCTCGCCAATCCTTGCTGGGCGCGATGCCGCCCCATTCCCGATCCCACCCTTTGAGGTGCTGGATACGGTGGAAGGCGAGCCCCTGACAGCAACGGTCACGGTCCACGCCGATCGAACCAACCGCGGCGTGCGTTTCCGTGGCACGGTGCGTGGCACACAAGAGAGTGCGTGCGCCCGCTGCCTGAAGGCCGTGCGCGTGCCGCTGGCGGCCGAAATTGATGAGGAGGCAGTTGAGGCACGCCACCAGACCGGGGAAGAGCTCGCCATCGGCAAGGGGAACATGGTCGACCTCGGGCGGCTCGCCATCGAGGCGCTCGACCTTGTGCGCGAACTTGCTCCGATCTGCTCACCACCCTGCCCCGAGCGCTGCGGCCTTTGCGGGGGTGAGCACACAGCGGCATCCTGCCCAACACGAGAGGTTGACCCGCGGCTGGCCAGCCTGGCAGCCCTCCTCACCGAGGATCGCGACGACGAACCGCAGATCGGGTAGGATCGGCATCTAGGCAGCGCCCCTCTGGGCGCCGAAAGCGAGGTCACACGCATGGGCGTACCAAAGCGAAAAGCATCGAAATCCCGTCAGGGCGATCGTCGCGCGCATCATGCGCTGACAACTCCGGCGATGGATCGTTGCGCGCAGTGTGGAGCAACAAAGCGGAATCATCATGCATGTGAGGTGTGCGGCACCTATCGCGGTCGTGAGGTTATTCGGCGCCCTGCCGCCCCGGACGCGAATCCTACCGACGCCTAACCAGCCATGAGTGAGCCAGGCGGGAGTGTCCGCCTCGCCCTCGACGCTATGGGCGGCGATCACGGCGCTGCTGAAGTTGTGCCCGGTGGTCTTCAGTGGGCACGCGAGAATCCCCGCGACACCCTCCTCCTTGTCGGCGACGACACGGTGATTCGGGCCCACGCCGGCGGCCCGCTCCCAGCGAACGTCACGATCGTTGCGGGTCCCGACGTTATCGGCATGGACGAGCACCCAGCTACTGCGGTGCGGGAGCGCGCAACAGCGTCCATTGTCGTTGCGACGCACCTTGTTCGATCAAACGATGCCGATGCCGTCGTCACCGCAGGACACACGGGCGCCGGCATGGCTGCAGGAGTGCTCATTCTCGGGCGCCTGAAAGGCGTCAACCGTCCTGCACTTGCGATCCAGTTTCTTCTTCGCGAGAAGCCACTCCTTCTTCTCGACATCGGGGCCAATCCCGACGCCACTCCTGAGAATCTCTTTCAGTATGCGCATATGGGTTCGATCTTTTCTGAACGCGTCCTCGGCGTCGAGAATCCACGCGTCGCACTCCTCTCCATTGGAGAGGAGAAGGGGAAGGGTGATCTGCGTATCCAGCAGGCCACCGAACTTCTCGACACTGCAAAATTGAACTTCATCGGTAATGTTGAAGGCCGCCATCTTGCCGACGACGAGGCCGATGTTGTTGTCTGTGATGCGGTGTTGGGAAACGTCTCAATCAAGCTCGTGGAAGGTGTGACGACGGCAATTACCGATATGTTCCGATCAGAATTCCGTCGCCTCCCGTTCGGCCCGATCGCCGCCCTGCTCATGCGCGGCTCAATCGCCCGCATCCGTGCGCGCCTCGACTATGAGCGCATCGGTGCCGCGATCCTCCTTGGGGTTCGGGGTACCGTCGCGATCACGCACGGACGCGCACGGAAGCGCATGATCTATTACGCCTGCGTAACGGCGGCCAACGCCGTGCGTGAGCGGGTGAACGACCGCATCGCCGCGGCAGTCGCTGAAACGGCAATCAGCGCCCCGGCGTCATCCGCCACAGCCAGCACAGAAGCATCCTCCTAGCAATGGCAGGGCGCAGGTCGACCGCTGCGCCGCGCAGCCCTGAGGCGCGTTTGCGCAGCGTCGCCCGCCGCGATGCGCTTACAGCGCTCTATGAGGCTGAGTTCGGCCTTCGCGGAGGTCGCGAGATCCTGGAGCGGAGGATCGCGGCAGGGGAGATCCCAGAAGAGGTAGCGCAACTCGCCCGCCCCCTCGTGGCGATCGTTGAGGAGCACCGCCCGTCGCTCGATGCTGAAATCGAGCGCCTAGCCCCCGCGTTCCCCCTCGCCACGATGCACCGCATTGAGCGCAGCCTCCTGCGGGGAGCCCTAGGGGAGGTGCTACACTCTCGCGCGGCGGCGTCTTCTGAGGCGATCGCTGCGTGGACGGCTCTCGCCCGCACGTATAGCGGGGAGCCGGCGCGAAAATTAGTCAATGGCGTGCTCGGCACCGCTTATCGTGAGCGGACCGATCAAGCAAAGACGGAGGGAGCCAACAATGACTGACAAGGCCCAGATTTTCGCGGAACTCCAGAGCTATATCGTTGAGCAGCTTGGCGTTGAGAAGGAGAAGGTCACGCCTGAGGCCGCCTTCATCGAGGACCTCAACGCAGACTCACTCGACCTTGTTGAATTTGCAATGGGGCTCGAAGAGAAGTTTGACGTCAAGATTGCGGACGAAGACCTCGCCAAGATCAAGACGGTCCAGGACGCTGTCGACGCCATCATCGAGAAGCAGGGCTGAGATGCGGCGGTCCGTTGGCCGCCGCTTCAGGGCATAGCCCAGACGGCGCCGGCGGGCATGCGCATAGGCAGCATGGTGAGCGGCGTAGAGACTGGTCGAGAATCTGTTTCGGCGTTCGCCGCGCGCCTTGCAATCCCCCTTGGCGCAGAGGCGGAACTTACGCAGGCACTCACGCACGCCTCTGCACGTCACCAGGATGGTGCGGCTGAGGACAACGAGCGACTCGAATTCCTCGGCGATGCGGTGCTCGGTGCGGTTGTCGCCGCGCATCTTTTTCTCCGTGATGCAGAGGCAAATGAGGGCGACCTTTCGGAGCGACGCGCTGCGATTGTGAGCCGCCAAGCACTCGCAGACATTGCGCTCGAGCTCGGCATCGATCGCGCACTCCACCTCGGTGAGAGTGAGGCGCAACGGGGTGGAGGGCGACGTCCAGCGGCACTTGCTGCTGCCCTAGAGGCCGTCATCGG